>SDBT01002315.1_pt1 | contig 33821 bp, 22 predicted proteins | sample 2277101 | NCBI WGS metagenome assembly SDBT01 (sample SAMN10404973, study PRJNA504765) | marine sediment metagenome | isolation source: marine sediment core GS10_PC15, 103 cmbsf | place: Arctic Ocean: Southern Knipovich Ridge | collected 2010
GTGGCCATCACCAGCGCCGGGCCGAACGAAGGCAAGACTTCGCTGGCCATTCTTCTGGCCAGGAGTCTGCAACAAGCCGGCAAGAAAGTGTTGCTGGTGGACGGCGATATTCGGCAGCCTTCCCTTTCACGATCCCTCGGCGCCGAAAGCCACGCCGGCCTTGTGGAACTTCTTTCCGGCGTCTGCCCGCACAAGGATGTGCTGGTGAGCACTCGGGCAACCGGCTGCCATCTTCTGCCGGCCGGCTTGCGTCGGGGCGCGAGGGATTCCGAGCTGTTGGCCAATGGTGTCTTCTCGAAATGCATCAAGAAGTGGAAAGAAGTTTACGACTTTGTCATTATGGACAGTCCGCCGATTCTGTCGGTCGCCGACGGGCGCATCATCGCCGGCCATGCCGATGGCTCAGTCATGGTCCTCAGGGCTTCGTTGAGCACTCGCAAGGACGCGGTGGCGGCATACGCCGGCCTGAGCGCCGCCGGAGCCTCGCTGCTGGGCACTGTTCTTGTCGGCACGCGTGACAAGTCCGCCTATTACGCCTACCAGTACTACGAGGATGCCGGCAAGACGCTCGCCGAACCGCCCTCGGACGAAGAGCGGAGTTGACGTCGCCCGCCGGGGGCGGCATGGGCGGATTGTCCCCCGTGCCCACTGGCGGACAAGCCGCCGCCGGCGCCCTCGTTCGCGGCACGAGACAATTCCAAGGCACTTGCTTCTAGTAGAGAACGAGCAGTGATCGTCGCAATAGTTGTTGATTCAAATGTAGCTTTTTCGCCCGAGGGGGCGCCCTCCGTATCGCTGCTGCGTATGCCGATCGGACCGGAGACGGTTCTGCGGCATCTGGCTCGGCTCGCCGTGGAGGTCGGCTGCGAGCAGCTCGTCATTCTCAGCGAGATGGACCTGCAAGGGGATGGGTCGTCTCTCCGTCTGGATTCACTCGGCTGCGATGCAAAGGTGGCCCGCCCGGCCGAGTTGGGGTCGGTTCTGGCCGGCCTCGAACCGTCCGACCGCCTGCTATTCGTAGACCCGAGATACATGCCTTCCGGTGGATTCGCGTTTGCCGCCGTTCTTGGTGACGGTGGTTTTCCCGGCGCGACGCATCTTGTCGTTCTGGACGCCGGTGGAGACGGCTTGGTGGAACGCGTCCACTGCGACGAAAAGGGTGAAGTCCGTTGTATTCGCCGGACCTACCATCAGGTGACGCATGTCGAGGCCAATCTGGGCATGATTCCGTGTTCATCAGTTCCCGTTTCCGCCGTGCAGGAGAGATCCTTCTCGTCGCTGGCCGAGCTGAGAGCGTCGATGACCATGCGCGGCGTGATGAACCGTGATGTGCCACTGACCACCGAATTGTTCGACCTGACCACCGAACCAGGCCTTTTGGCGGCCAATGAGCTGATGCTGACCGCCGCCGCCCAAGGGAACCTGCCGCCCGGCTACTCCCGGCTGGCCCCCGGGGTCTTGCTGGGGCGTGGGGGCCTGATCGACGAAACAGTCGACATAGTGCCGCCGGTGCTGATCCAGCCAGGCGTCCTTCTCGAGGAGGATGTCAAGGTGATCGGACCGGCCTTGATCGGGGAAGGCAGCACGATTCAACGTGGCGCGGTAATCGCGCAGGCCCTGACGGCGCCGGGGACTGTTATCGACGCCGGGGCCGTCGTTCGGCATTGCGTGGCGTTTTCGTCGAATGTCGATGGAGTCAAGAGGTCTGAGCGGGCCGCCACGGGATCCCAACGGTTCGAATCGGCTCTGGCTCGCCCACTACGCGGTGGCCTCGCCGCCTCGCCCATGCGGGACGGCGCCAAATCACGAGTACTGTTCAAGGTCCTGAAGAAGGCATTCGATCTCACGGCGGCCACGGTCGGCCTGCTAGTGTTGCTGCCCCTGTTGTTGCTGGTCGCGCTTCTGGTCAAGCTGACATCCCGGGGGCCGATCTTCTTCGTACATCACCGCGAGGGGAAGGACGGAAAACCGTTTCCCTGCCTGAAGTTCCGCACGATGCGCCAGGATGCCCACCGTATGCAGCGGAAGTTGTACGAGCAGAGCGAGGTCGATGGCCCACAATTCAAGATGGAGCAAGATCCTCGCATCACACCGATAGGAAGGTTCCTTCGTAGCAGCAACCTCGACGAGCTCCCCCAGCTCATCAACGTGTTCGTCGGGCACATGAGCCTCGTCGGCCCAAGGCCCTCGCCGTTTCGCGAGAACCAGATATGCGTGCCGTGGCGCCGAGCCCGGCTTTCCGTGCGGCCTGGCATCACCGGTCTGTGGCAAATCTGTCGCAGCGATCGCGATGCGGGCGACTTCCAACAGTGGATATTCTATGACACGATGTACGTGCGAAACATGTCGCTCTGGTTGGACATGAAGATCCTGTTGGCAACCATATTGACGGCTGGCGGCAAGAGGAACGTGCCGCTACGGCTGCTCGTGCCACGCGACGGCTTCCAGTCAAAGCTGAGACATTGAGTGGCGGAAGCCGTCATTACAGTCCTATAATGACAGCACCCACCGGCAGATTCCACCAACGACCGCTTTTTGACACAGCATTGCAGCAGTTTCGACCGATATGACATCGCGGACAGTATTTATCGCGGCGTTGGTCGGCGGACGCTTCAAGGTCGGTTCCTGGATAATCTAGATCATCAAACCGGAGTTTCCGCCTACCCCATCATCTGAACTGAGGCGACGGGTTTGACATGGCCACAATCCACTTCACCTACCCTGGCGTCCCAACGGGATGGGGAACTTCAGACCAAAGGTTGTCCCGGGTATGGAAAAAATGATATGCTCGGACTCGTGGGATTTGACAATGGGCTTGCGGCGAAATCGCCTCAGTGCTGATATCCTGAGCGGGCCGGCGGGCCCACCGGCTGGATCACAGCGGCGGAGAACAAAGATGATCAGTGGTAACCAGAGTCCGAACACCGGTCGGCCATGTGTATTGTACCCGTTTCATGTCCTGACTCTCGCTCTCGTCGTAGCCGCAATGGCACTATCCGCCACAGGTTGCGGCGACCAGCGGATCAGCATCGACGAGTTTGTCGCCATGCAGCGCGAGATCGATGATCGGCCTGCCGCCGAACCCACCACCCAGCCGGCCGAGAGCAGGGGCGACATCTGGTCGAGACACGCTTTTGTCCCCTACCATGTCGGTTCCAACGACGTCTTGGCCGTTGCCCTGACCGGCATCGAGATGCCGACCGGGACGACGGTGGTCCAGACGCGGATCGACGCCAACGGTGAGATATCCCTGCCGATGGCGGGCGCGGTGAAGGTGGGCGGTCTGACCCTGCAGGATGTCGAGCGGGCGATCACGGACAGGTATGTCCCTTCGTTTATCAAGGTATTGTCCGTCAACGTTCAGGTTATCGAATACGAGACGACGGATGTGTTGGTGCTTGGCGCCGTGGCCACGCCTGGTTTGCTGCCGCTGCCGAACAACGAGCGTGACTTGCTGCACGCCGTCGCTCGAGCCGGCGGGGTCTCATTCACGGCATCGGGGCGAATCACCCTCAAGCGAGTACGCCGGCCGACGGAGGAAATCACTCTCAACGTGCTCGACCCCGCCGAGCTGGAGGCGGCCTTCGCACTCGAGCCGCTGGAGTCCGGCGACATCGTGGAGGTCGAGGCGGCCGAGCCGAGCGTCGTGTATGTGGTGGGCTTGGTGAATGCCCCCGGGATGAAGCTCTTCACGCCCGGAACGAAGATCAATCTCCTGCAGCTTCTCGCGGCCTCGGGTGGAGTCATCACGGCCGTGGCCCCCAAGGAGGCGACGCTCATCCGTCGGATGCCGAACGGCGAGAACGTCCGCGTCAAGATCGATCTGGACCGCCTGTGGAAGGACGGATCCTACCCCAACATCACCTTGGCCGCCGGCGACATCTTCGAGGTTCCCGAGACCGCCGGGACCAAGGCCCTTGCCTGGGCCCATCAGAACCTGTTCTTCCGCGCCGGTATTTCCGTCACCGGCGGGGTCAACGCCAGTTACAACGCCAGCGCCATCGATTGGCTGAATCGCCGCGATCTCCAGAAGGGTCGCTTCGGACAGTCCGGGCTTGGCGGTGGTGGAACGTTGCAGGATCAGTTCGACCCGTTCGGCTTCTTTGTCCCCTAGTGTGTTGACGACACACGACATGCGGGTTGGGGGAGCATCGGCGTCCCGCCGGTGCGGCCAGTCTGGTGTACCACAGGCCATCTGAGCCGTGCGACCTATCTGGGGTGGTACGGGCGTCTCGCCCGTAAGCCGCGTAGCGTTCGCGGCGGTCAGGACTTGATCGTCTGACAATTCGGCTTGTCTTCCAAATTGGCAATTACCACTAATAACCTGCGAGACATGGCCCTCGACGCCCTCGGGCGAATGTACCGTCCGGCGGATCGTCTCTTCGGTCATTGCATCCGACGGTGGTCCGGTAACCGGGACGAGCTCGAAGGAGCGAGCGGCCGCTACACGGCAATGACCCTGCTCGGCCTGATGAGCGAATCCGAGGATGTCGCAAAGGACGTGATGAGCGGCCACTCGCCGCGGGACGTGTGCCGTGCCCTGCTGGAAGGCGTGGCGAGCCTGGAGAATCTCGGTGACGTCGCCCTCATCTACTGGGTCGCCCGAGAACTGAAACTGCCCGATGCGGCGAAAGCGCTCGATCGTCTGAGAATGCTGGACCCCGTCGGCGGACCGCACCCGACAGTCGAGGTTGCCTGGGCTCTTACGGCTCTATCGGTCCACGAAAAAGGACTGGCGGACGAAAGACTCGCCACGGACCTTGCCCGCAGGCTGGTCGATTCATACCATCGGTCGTCGGGCCTGTTTTCGCATTGGCCCGCGGGGGTCAAACAGTCTTCATTGAGGTCGCACGTTGCATGTTTTGCCGACTTGGTTTACCCTATCCAGGCCCTCTCGCACTACGGCGTGATCGCGGAAAGCCGCGAGGCTCTCGATGCGGTTCGGGGTTGCGCCGATCGGATGTGCGAGACCCAGGGGCCGCAGGGCCAATGGTGGTGGCACTTTGATGTGAGGACCGGCCGGGTCATCGAGCGATTCCCGGTCTATGCCGTTCACCAAGATGCGATGGCCCCGATGGCCTTGTTCGCCGCGCAGCAGGCGTGTGGAACCAACTACGACGCCTGGATCGAGCGAGGTCTGAACTGGCTGATCGAGTCGCCGGAAATCGACGGCTCTTTGATAGATACAAAGGCGCGACTGATCTGGCGAAAGGTCGCCAGGCGAGAGTGGTGGAAGCTCTCACGGGGCCTTCAGGCGGTGGCAAGCGCGACGCACCCCGCCCTTCGGGTCCCTTGTTTGGACCGGGTATTCAAGCCTGATCGGATCGACTTCGAATCCAGGCCGTACCATATGGGATGGCTGCTCTATGCCTGGGCCGGCGACCGTGGGTCGCGGTTCCTCGGCGGGCAGTCTGGAGATGCAAATGACAGAGAATCGCGAAGCATGGCCCGTTCGACATCTCTTTGACATTCGCATCGATGCCTTGACCGCTCGGCAGGTGCTGAGTGTGATCGACAACTCCATCGCGTCGCGCAGCCGCTTGCTCATTGGCGTGGTCAATGCCGCCAAGCTAGTGAAGATGCACCACGATCAAAACCTGCGCAGGGCCGTACTCGGCGCGGACATGATCCTGGCCGACGGCATGTCCGTGGTCTGGGCCTCGCGTCTGCTCTTTCGCCCATTGCCTGAGCGCGTCGCCGGCATCGACCTGATGACGGACATGCTCAAGCTCGCCGACGAAAAAGGCTACCGCGTCTATTGCCTCGGCGCCACTGAAGAGGTCATGCAAAAAGTAGAAGACCACATCCACCGCAAGGTCCCCGGGGCGAAGCTGGTCGGCTCACGGAACGGGTATTATGAGGCTGACGAAGAAGCGGAAATCGCCAAGGCAATCGGCGCCGCCCGCCCCGACATGCTCTTCGTGGGCATGACATCACCCAAGAAAGAGAAGTTCCTATCCGCCCACGCCACAACCATGAACGTCCCAGTCTGCCACGGCGTAGGCGGATCGTTTGACGTAATCGCCGGCAAGGTAAAACGCGCCCCCCGCCTTTGGCAGCGCCTTGGCATGGAATGGCTCTACCGCGTCGTCCAGGAGCCGCGCCGCATGTGGCGACGCTATCTGGTGACGAACACGTTGTTCTGCGGCATGGTTGTCCGTGAGTTCATGGCCGTGGTCGGGACGTGGAGGAAGACACATGCCTGACGTGCAAACCGGACGTCCCCGATCATTCCGCGCACACGGTGAACCATGCTCCGCGAGATCAAGTGAACAGGGATTGTCTGTTCGCACGCAACAGTCGTTTCAGAGGCCGATCCTGGCATACATCCTGTCGCCCAGCTACTCAGGCTCCACCCTGCTGACTTTCTTGCTCGGCGCCCACCCCAATGTCGCCACTGTCGGGGAATTGAAAACCACGGCCATGGGCGATGTCGATCAATACGTGTGCTCCTGTGGGACGAAGATTCGGCGGTGCCCTTTCTGGCAGAAAGTCACCCGGGAACTCGGCCGCCGAGGAGTTCCGTTCGAAGTGGGCGAGTTCGGCACGCATTTTCGGTTTGAATCGGGTTCTTTGGCAAATCGGCTGTTGGGTGCTCGCTTCAGAGGGCCGGCCTTCGAGAAGCTCCGCGACGTCGGTCTGCAACTCATGCCGGCACATCGCCGGGAGTTTCGCGCGATCCTGGAGAAGAACCGAGCCCTCGTCGAGATCATATCGACCATTCAGCAGGGTACTGTGTTCTTGGACAGTTCCAAAGATCCGCTCCGGCTGAAGTACCTGCTGGCATCAGGCTATTGGGACTTCAAGGTCATCCATCTCATACGCGACGGGCGAGCGACGGCGAGCTCCTACATGAAACACCATCGCGTTGCCATGGAGGTCGCCGCCCGCGAATGGCGGCGCACCCATGAGGAATGCCGTCGAATGCTGTCAAAGGTGCCGACTGATGCTCAGTTGACCGTACACCACGAGGACCTCTGTCGTGATCCTCATGCCCTGCTGGATTCGATCTTCGGCTTCCTGGGAATCGACGCCGGTGCGGCGGTGCATGATTTCCGCTCGATTGAGCATCACATCGTCGGGAACTACATGCGCCTTGGCGCGAGCAGCGAGATCAAACTCGACGAGAAATGGAGGACGACGACAACATCGCCGGACCTGGAGGTCTTCGACAGGATAGCCGGCGAGGCCAATCGACGATTCGGCTATGAGTGACCTTCCGCCAAACGGTGAATCGACGCCGACCGCCGAGGCGACCGGGGCGCAACCGCCTCAGCAGAAGGCATCGATCTCCCGCAGCATTCTGTCCAACTGGATCTGGTACGTCCTGGTCGTCGCGTCCGGCTTCGTGATCCCCAGGCTCATCGGCGACCAGGAGGGACCGGAGGCCCTGGGGCTGTGGGACTTCGGTTGGATGCTTGTCTCCTACGTGGCTCTGCTGAACCTGGGGGTGACCGCGGCAGTCAATCGCTATGTCGCTCGTCATCGGGCGATGGCGGATTGGGATGCACTCAATGCCACGGTCAACTCGTCCATGGCCATCCTCACGTGCAGCTTCGCCGTGGCCGTGCTCGCCACCATCGTGTTGGCGGCCATTGTGCCGGTCCTCTTGCCCGATGCCAGTCCCGAGGGAATCGTCACCGGCCGGTGGATCGTGCTGCTCTTGGGTCTGACCGCCGCCTTGAAGGTACCCTTCGGAGCGATCCATGGCGTCATCGTCGGTTATGAACGCTTCGACCTGCTGAACGTCGTTCGCGGCTCACGCGACATCCTGGTCTTGATCGGGGCAGTCGTTCTGCTGTTCGCCGGCTGGGGAATCGTGGCATTGGCCGGCGTGGTCTTTTGCTGCGAAGTGTTGGCCGATGCGGCCAAAATCCTGGTAGCCAGGCGCATTTGTCCGCAACTGCGCTTCTCACTACGTTTGGCGCAGCGGCGGGTCGTGTGGGAGATGATCGGCTTCGGTGGCAAAGCGGTCCTGCGAGGGCTGGCCCGCGGGGGCACGTATCAGGCCAACGGCATCCTGGTGGCCTTCTTCCTGGGGCCGGCAATCTTGGCCGTGTACGCTCGGCAGCGAGCGTTGATCATGCACATGATGAGATTCCTGGCGATGTATTCGCACGTTTTCGTGCCCACCAGCAGCTCGCTGCACGCCCAAGGAGATGACGCCGGCCTTCGAAAGCTGTTCATCCAGAGCAGTCGCTACGGCTTCTATGTCTCGCTGCCGATTACCGCCGTCCTGCTGCTCATGGGCGGGCCGTTGCTCGAACTCTGGATGGGCCCGAGTTATAGGGCTCCCGTCGTGCTGGCCGTCCTCGCCGCCGGTCACGCGTTGTCCTTGCCTCAACAGGGAGCCTACGCCGTGCTGCTGGGGATGGGGCGGCACGGCATCCCCGCGATCTTCGAGCTGGCCACCGCGGCATGTAGCTTGGCACTGAGCGCCATCGCAGTCGGGCTTCTGGGGTGGGGGATGCTCGGCGCGGCGATTGCCCTGTCCGTCCCCGTCATGGTTGCCGGTGGGCTGATCTTGCCCATTCACGCGTGTCGCGTGCTGGACCTGAGCCTGTGGAGGTACCTGCGGGCCGTTCTCGTCGGACCGACCCTCGCGGTGGTCTCATTCGCGCTTTGCCTGCTCGTGGCTCGGATTGCCTGGCCGGACGACGCACTCCGTTCTCTGGGATTCGGTCTTGGCCTAGGTGGCTCCATCTTGGTTGGAATCTACTGGACCTGGGTGTTGCCGTCCTCGATGCGGAACCGGATCGTCGCGCTGTTCGGCACTCGCGGGGAAGCCGCTTCCATGGCTGATGCGTCGGGGGATTAATCGACACGCTTGCGGCCTGGCGCGGGTGTTCTCGAGGAACCGCATAATGAACATCTGCATCCTTTCGCTTCCCTGCTTCAATCTGCTCTCATCCGATGCGGGACTGACCCACATCGGTGGCGCGGAAGTGCAGATCGTGACCCTCGCCCGCGGCCTTTTACGCCAGGGGCATCGGGTCAGCTTCGTCACCCTCGACCATGGCCAACCGGACGGTATGGAGGTCGGAGGCTTGCGGATATTCAAGGCCTTTGCCCCAAATGCCGGACTTCCCGGCCTCCGGTTCTTCTGGCCGCGGTTGACCTCTGTGCGGGCCGCACTGTCGCGTGCCGACCCCGAGGTGTGCATTCAACCGGCGGCGGACTGTTGGACGGGCATTGCCGCCCGTTGGTGCCGGGGGGCTGGCAGACGATTCGTCTTCGTTTCGATGAGCGAAGCCGACTGCGACGCCCGTCTGCCCTTTCTCCACACCCGGCGCGACAGGATTCTGTATCGCCATGGCCTGCGACGGGCGGATTCAGTCGTCGTGCAAACTGAAGTACAGCGCAGGATGATGCGCGAGAACTTCGGAATCCGCAGTGTGGTGGTGCGACCCTGCTGCCAGGAACCGGAAGCCGACGATTGCCCACTCGCCCCGGAAGCGCAAGCCGGGTTACTGTGGATCGGCCGCTACTCCCCGGAAAAACGCCTCGATTGGTTCCTTGATATTGCCCAGGCATGTCCTAATTGGCTGTTTCATGTCGTCGGCAAGGCAAACGACTCCAGCGAGTACGCCAAGGACCTGCAGGCCCGCGCGGCGTCCTTGTCAAATGTGATCGAGCACGGCTTTGTGCCACACCAGGAGATAGGAGCACTCTATCGAAAATCTCGGCTATTGGTGACGACCTCCGAGATTGAAGGATTCCCGACGACTTTTATGGAAGCCTGGGCTCGCGGCATCCCTACGGTCGCCACGGTCGATCCGGACCGACTCATTGCGGAACACGGGCTCGGGGCCGTCGCTGACGATGTTCCGGGACTGATCCGTGAGATTCGAAGCCTCCTGGATAATGAGGACACTTGGACCGTCCAGTCACGAAATGCCAGAAGCTTCTTCCAGCAAAACCACAGCGTCGATGCCGGCGCCAGCAGCTACTCGCAACTCCTCACTGCCCTGGGTGACGGGAACGGCTCGTGCATTCACCAGGCTTGAGTACGACCCCGCGGCCCCGTGTGAGGAGTGCTGCAACAGGGCTTCCGTCTTCTGATACACCCCGGCCGCGGGTCCGTGATTTCTTGAACGATGTTCGCCGGCGGAGAGTTTCTCCGCCCCAAGTTGTGAGGATATCAACCCAATGAATGCTCTGATTACAGGTTCGAGCGGTCTTATCGGCACCAACCTCGCGATTGCCCTGCAGGCTCGCGGCGACGCCGTCCATGGAGTCGACATGCGCCCAAACACATGGACCGACCAGATCCCGACCACTCTGATGGACTTGAGCGACGTCACACCTGGCGACCTTCCGCGACAACCCCGTTTCGATATCATTGTCCACCTCGCGGCCCATGCCAAGGTCTTCGAGTTGGTGGAACACCCCGAGCGTGCATTGCAGAACTTCACGACGGCGTTCACAGTGCTCGAGTACGCGCGCAAGGAGGGAATTCCCCTGATCTTCGGCAGTTCCCGTGAAGTCTATGGGGATATCCACCGCCACGTCACCGACGAGGCAGCGGCGGATTTCGTAGTCTCCGAGAGTCCCTATTCCGCCACGAAACTGGCGGTCGAAGCCATGATCTACTCCTATTGGCGATGCTATGAACTGCCATACCTGGTCTTGCGGTTCAGCAATGTCTATGGCCGGTACGACAACGACGCGGAGCGGATGGAAAGGGTGACCCCCCTGTTTATCGATGCCATCAGGCACGGCAAGCCCATCACCGTTTTCGGCAAGGAGAAGGTACTCGACTTCACCTACGTCGATGACTGCGTCGCCGGCATCGTCCGGGCGACCGACGCACTCCTGTCACGCCGTGTGGTCAACGAGACCATCAATCTTGCCTACGGTCGAGGCAGCTCATTGGGCGATCTGGTTCATCTCATCGCTCTCGCATTGGGGCAAGAACCGAACGTCACCTATGAGCCGAGCCGAAGCGGAGAAGTGACACACTACGTCGCGGATCTCACCAAGGCCCGGTCACTCTTGGACTATCAGCCGAAGGTCAGCCTCATCGAGGGGATCAAGCTGGCCATCGATTGGCAACGCCAGACCGGAGCGATCTGAAGGTAGTAAGGGCCTGGCTTCCGAGCATCTGGCGATGACCGTCGGTATGATGAGGAATATGCAACAGAGGGTTCCGCCTGGCGGCGGAGAGCAGGCGTTGGGGGTATGCTAGCATGAAAGTCGCGTTCTTTACCAGGTTTCCCGAGGATGTGGCTGCTCCGCGCGGCGGAATAGAGACGGTCACGTTGGCCTTGACCAAGACCTTCGCCGATGTGGACGACATCGAACTTCACGTGGTTACGATGGAGCCCGGACTGAAGTCGCTGAGTATCTCTCAACAACTCGGCGCTACTATCCACAGACTCCCCGGATCCCGCTGTCCCCAAATACTCGACGTGTTGGGCGGACCCGGGCGCAAGAGGCTGAAACGCTATCTGTCTCGGCTGGACCCGGACATCGTGCATTTCCATGAGACCTACGGTCTGGGCATCGGCGACTTGCCGATGCCATATGTGGTTACGATTCACGGATTCGATCATGCCAACATCCCGGCGGAGCGGCGACCATTTGCCTGGCTGCGGGCCCCCCTCTGGCGGAGAGTCGAGGAACGGGGTCTCGCCCGCCTCCGACACATAATTTCCATAACGCCCTACGTCCGAAACCATATTACCCCCTTGACCAATGCCCAAATATACGACATTGACAATCCAATCGATGCGTCCTTCTTTGACGTCCCTCGCCAGGAAGTCCGTGGGCGGGTCCTCTTTGCCGGGTGGATCTCTCAGCGCAAGAACCCTCTGGGATTGGTCCAAGCGTTCGCCAAGATGGTGGAACAAGGCGGCGACGGCACGCTGCACATCGCCGGCGAGGAATCGGAGCCGGCCTACGCCCAGAAGCTCCGCGAGACGATCAAGGACCTCCGACTCACCGATCGGGTCCACTTGCTGGGCCGGATCAGTCCGACCGACATGCGTCGCCAGTTGAGTGAGGCCAGTGTCTTCGTCTTGCCGTCTTTCCAGGAGAACTCCCCGATGGCTATCGAGGAGGCCATGGCCGTCGGGATCCCGGTGATATCCACGAACCTATGCGGCATGCCGTTCATGATTCGGGAAGATGAGACGGGATACTTGACGCCCCCTGGCGATTGCCAGGCCCTGGCCGAGCGGCTCACCCGATTGTCGACTGATGACGCGCTACGAAGTCGCATGGGGCAATCGGCGAAGGAAGAGGCGTTGCGTAGGTTCCACCCCGCGACGGTTGTCGACAAGACCAAGAAGGTCTACGAAGGCATACTCGGGGGTTCAAACTAGTCGGGTCTCCGGCCGGCGGTTGCCCGTTCAGGCCGCAGCGAGGTATCTGCTATGAAGCATGAGCGTCCGAACATCGTGATGATCGTTGTGGACAGCGCAAGATTCGATCACGTTGGACCGTGCGGCTGTCCACGCGAGCTCACCCCCGGTCTTGGTGAGTTCGCCAAGGAGGCCGTCAACTACCTGAATGCCACCGCGCCGGGTGGCTCGACGCGGCCTTCCATGGCCTCGATTTTCACGGGCCTCTACCCGCAGGCGTACGGCTTTGCGGACGGCAAATTTCCCGACGCCGGCCACACCACATTCGCCGAACGATTGAAAGGCCAGGGCTATCACACCTGCCTGCTGTCCAACAACCCCTACGTCAGCCCGGCAACCGGCATGGATCGCGGTTTTGACGTTGTCTGCTACTTGAATCGGTCTAACATGCGCCGTGCCGTTCGGCCTCGGGTGGTTGCCCGACATTGTGGCAGGATCCTGCGCGCGGCTCTCCGTCCGAGGACGACCTACAAGGTGTTTCCCGATATGCTCGTTGCCGAGGCGATCCACATCTTGCGGGATCGTCGACCCGGCAGTCCGCCGATCCTGCTCTACATTCATCTGGACGTTCATCATCCGTACCTTTCCGAAAGGCGCTACCTGCGCCGATTCCTGCGTCCCGGGGTGGATGAACAGCTCATCCGCGAGGTGGAGCGGCAACAACATGACCACCCCAGCATGACCTACTTTGCACGAGAGGACTTGGCCCCTGATAAACGGGAGAGCTACTATTCCGCGCTGCGATGCATGTATGACGCCTCCATGTTCAAGGCCGACGAGCAGATACAGCGGCTATGCACGGCCCTGAAGGACTCGGACATCTGGGATGATAGCGCGGTCGTAGTCACCAGTGACCATGGGGAGTGTTTCGGCGAGCACGGCATGACCTCACACGGGATTTTCCCCTATGAGGAGGCCATCCATGTCCCCCTGCTGGTCAAGTTTCCACACGGCACGCGCGCGGCCTGCGTGGAGACTCGCCTGTCGAGCACCATTGATCTGGGCCCGACATTCTGCGACCTGGCCGGGATAAACTACGCCGACTCGACGCAGGGCATTTCGTTGTTGGACAGTACACGGCGTCACGAGTTCGTCATCAACCAACGCTGGAATTTCAAGGACGGATACGATCGCTTCAAGGACAAGAACCCGCGGGTGGACTGGGAGCGCTACGCTCTTGGGCACGTGGTGGCGCTGAAAGACCTGCAATACAAGTATGTCTGGACCTCGTCGGGAGGGAAGTACTTGTTCGATCTGCAAGCTGACGGCGGGGAAAGCGCGAATCTGGCCGAAACCATGAGGGAGAAAACCGAACAGTACGACGGGATGCTGGAGGCCTGGCGCCGGGGCATCGGCATCGAAGCGGGCTCCGATGAACCGGAATACGAAGCGGCGGTAATGGAACATCTGCGAGAACTAGGCTATGTGGAATAGACCGCCGAGAATCAATGAAACACTGTCGAAGGTGGTTCGTCACTCCGGACGTCGTTCGCCAAGGAGAGCGGGAGGGCCGTCGTGCGCATCCTGATGTCATTACCGGATAAGCGGGTGCGCGGCGGGCCGCCCTCCCACCTGTACCTGCTCCGCGAGACGCTTGCGGACGGGGGTGTGGACGTTCGCAGCTTCATCTTCGGCGGCCGGACGCATGATGAAAGTCTACCGCGCAAGGTCCTGCAACGTCTGGTGGATTTGGCCCGCGTCCCTTTTCTGATTGCCCGGCATCGGCCGCGTGTCGTGCATCTGAACTCCGCCTATGACGAAATGGCGGTGCTGCGCGACGTATTCTTCGTCCCGCTGACCAGGCTCCTCGGTCAAAGGGTGGTACTGAAGTTCCACGGCAGCTCCCTCGATCTTCTGGCCAACGAGAAGTGGTTCTGGCGACTGGCGACCAGGCTGATCGTCCGCAGTTCGCACGTCGTGTGCCTGCTGTCCGGCGAGGAAGCCGCCGCGTTCAGAAAGCGGTTTCCCGGTTCCCGATTCACCGTCGTAAAGAACGCCCTCGATCTGGACCGGTATCAGGCAGCGTATGATTTTCGTGGCCGGTTCGGCATCCCCCCAAACAAGAAACTCCTGCTCTTCATTGCCCGCTTCCTCAGCACCAAAGGGCTGCGGGAGGTGATCGATGCTCTGCCGATCATCAGGCAGCACCACGACGTCCACACGGTTTTCGTCGGTGACGGCCCCGCCCGAGCCGACAATGAGGCTCATTGCGAGAGCCTCGGCCTTCAACAGGACACGACGTTCACCGGTTTCATCCCGGAGGAAGACACCGTCGCCGCATATCTGGCTTCGGACATGTTGGTCTTTCCCACCTACTACCGCGAAGGCATGCCAATGGTGATCTTCCACTCATTGGCCTGTGGCCTGCCGATCGTCACCACGAAGATCCGTGCCGCCGCGGACTGGCTGGAGGAGGGCAAGCACTGCCTGTTCGTTCCTCCCCGCGATGCGTCGAAAGTCGCCGAGGCCGTCATTCAGCTGTTGGATCGGCCGACCTTGAGCGAGGCCATGGGCCGTCACGGGAAGGAGCTTGCCCGGAAGTTCGAGAAGTCCGTTGTCGCCCAGGAGTGGGTGTCTCTTTACGAATCGATGGTTGACAACGGCCGCTCCTAAAAGAGAACCAAGTCGTGGACACTCTGCAAGCAGCAACTGTGGCGGTTTCTCTCGGGCACGACGCCTACGGCCGCGAGCCGCCTTATTCGCCGGTGATCGCCGATCCCGAGTATCCCTTCGCTCCCGAGACTCTGTCAGAGACCGTGAATCCAGCCTATGAAGGCGTGCGAAACGCTTTCCGGCTTCTCGACCTGGATGCGGGGCGTCACGGCGAGAAGAGCTGGAACCCACTGGGGGTTCTGGTTCGACCCGGTGATACCGTGGTGCTCAAACCCAATTTCGTCCGAGAATTCCGCGAGACTCGGCCCGATCATGCCAATTGTCTAATCACTCATGGCGCTGTCATTCGCGCGGTGCTCGACTACGCGTTCCTCGCCCTGGAAGGCCGCGGCCGGCTCATTATCGCCGACGCGCCGCACAACGATGCCGATTTCGACTCCATACGCCGGATCGTCGGATTGGACGAGATTGTGGCCTTCTACCGTGACCATGCCGGTTTCGACGTCGAGGTCTACGATCTGCGGCCCGAGCGAGCCCGGAAGATCAGGGGCGTGATTGTCGACCATGAACCTCTGTCCGGCGACCCGGCTGGATACACGAAAGTGAATCTCGCTTCGGCATCGGCGTTTTCGGAGATCGGCCACCTCTGCCATCTGCTCTACGGGTCGGAATACGACCTGGGTGAACTGCAAAAACATCATCACGATGACGTTCACGAGTACATGATCTCGCGGACCATCCTCGACGCCGACGTGGTCATCAGCCTGCCGAAGCTCAAGACCCACAAGAAGGTCGCACTCACGGTCAACATGAAGAACCTGGTGGGGATCAACGGCAACAAGAACTGGCTGCCACATCACCGTGAAGGCACCCCGTGCCAGGGGGGCGACCAATTCGCCGACGACCGCCTCAAGCGGAGGATCGAGCGCAGTCTGGTGGCCCGGTTCAAACGGTGGTTTCCCGTCTTGGGACCGCTACGGGGGCTGATCGCCGGCCCGATCAAGTCGCTCGGCGAGCGAGTGTTCGGCCGAACTGAGAAAGGAACCATCCGCTCGGGCAACTGGTTCGGAAACGACACCACCTGGCGAATGGTTCTCGATCTGAACCGAATCCTCCTCTACGCCGATGCCACGGGCCGCCTCCACGAGAGGCCCATACGTCGCTTCTTGAGTCTCGTGGACGGGATCGTCGCCGGCGAGGGAAACGGCCCGCTTGATCCCACACCCCGGCCGACAGGGGCGATTATCGCGGGGTTCAACCCCGTATCCGTCGATCTGACCTGCGCCCGGCTCATGGGCTTCGACCACACCCGCATTCCGATGTTGCTCCGATCCTTCGACAAGCACCCGATGCCGTTGGCCGCTTTCGGCCCGGAGGATGTGACCGTTCGGTCGAATGGCGAGCTGATGGACGGCCCTCTGGGGCAGGTCGGCAGTGGGGACGGTGGATTCGCCCCACACTTCGGCTGGCGAGGACATATCGAGCTAGCAGGTGGAGGAAACAAGAAGGGGGCGGGCCCTGGGGCGGCTGAGCCCGCTGGGGCAAAGAGTGTGACCAAGCAGAAACCCGGCTCGCAAAGCGGCGCCAGGCTGGGGGATTCATGAAACGCGCATTATCCAGAAAGAACATCTGGGAGGCCCTCCCGACCTTCATGTGGGCGACTGTCGGTCGAGGCTTGGGCTCGCTGCCGGCGGAGTGGCTCCTCGGCCGTGAGTTTCGCAAGACGCTGGCATTCGTCCGAGAGGCGCAGTGGTGGCCCGCGGAACGAGTTCGGCAATTCCAACTCGAGAAGTTGCGCGGCGTCTGCTCACTCGCGTACTCGCGAACGGATTATTACCGCCGGGTGTATGATTCGGTGGGCTTCAAGCCCGAGGACTTGCGCAGGCCGGAAGACCTGGCCGCGGTTCCGACTATCGACAAGGAGACATTGCGGGATCATCTGCCGGCGATGTGTACGCTGGACTCCGGCGCCCCCACGATAGACTTCGTGTCCACCGGCGGCAGTGGCGGAGTTCCATTGCACTTCTACATCGGAAGTGGCCGTTCGTCGATCGAGTATGCATATCTGGTGGCCAGTTGGATGAGGGCGGGATACCAGATGGCGATCCCCCAAGCCGTGCTTCAGGGTAGAACGGTCCCTAAGAACCGCCAGGGGCTACGCCACAAGTACGACCCAATCCTCCGCCGCCACTACTACAGCAACTTTCACACGACCGAGGCCGATCTCCGCCGGTACTTGGACCACATCTCCGGCATCGGACCTTGTTTCCTACTGGTCTATCCGTCGTCCGTGGCGGCCCTGGCCCGAGTCGTCGATAGCCTCGGTCTCGAGGCGCCGGACAATGTCCAGGGCATCTTGGCCGGCTCCGAGATCGTGTATCCGGAAAACCGCTCAGAAGCAGAGCAGGCGTTTGGGACGCGTTACTTTTCCTGGTACGGCCACACCGAGAAGCTGGTGATGGCCGCCGAGTGCGAACACTCCGATGATTATCATGTTTGGCCGACCTATGGGTATTTCGAGTTGCTCGACGATGACGGGCAGCCGGTGACCACCCCTGGTCAGCGCGGAGAGATTGTCGGAACCGGTTTTATCAACACGGTCGTTCCTTTCGTCAGATACCGAACCGGTGATTATGCCACATACGTGGGCGATCACTGCAACGCGTGTCATCGGGAACATTTCATGATCAGAGAAGTCAAGGGTCATCGCACTCAGGAAGTCTTGGTCGCCGCGGACGGCACCGAGATCTCGTGGACGGCGATGAACATGCACGACGATACCTTCGAACACGTGAGGCAATTTCAGTTCTATCAGGACGTCCCGGGCCGTGCTACTCTGCGACTGGTGCCGCTGAGCGGCTTCGGCGAAGAGGACAAGCGCCGCGTGATCCAAAACCTCGGCAGGAAACTGGGGGATCGGCTTCGGTTGACAATCGAGATCCGTGATGCCCTTCCAGTTACACACAGTGGTAAGGTAATATACGTGGATCAGTGTATTGACGGTCGTCATCTGCGTGATCCGGAGGCTTTGGAGAAGCGGCACGACATGTTGGCCGTCAAAGCTGAATCGCGGTTCGATCAGGACCAGGCCTCAGGCGCGAAGGACCAGGATCTGCCGCACCCTCCGGATCTTCCACACACGCGAGTGGTGACGCCAGTTTCGGTGCTGTCCATAACCGATGCGCGGCCGGCGCCCCAGATCGTCTACCCGAATCCCGTTCGCAAGGCTATTCGCTTCTTGGCGCAGGAGGGGCTGGGCTGGACTCTGGCAAAAGTCAGGTCCAAGCTCTTTTATCGACGGATTGCATCGCATGCGGCCTTGGTTGTTGTTGTCGGCAAGATAGACGGTACGGAACAATGGTGCATCGCATGTGGTTCACAGTTTTCGCCTGATCTCCCACAGATGCTCTTTCGTGAGGAGCTGGTCTTTGCGGCGGTCGACCGGGACGCGGCAGTGAAGACCTCCAAGGCCATCGCTGATGGGCTGTGTCGTGACGGTGAGGCGGCCCAGCGACTGGCGAACTTCAGCCACTACTCGACCGAACAAGCTCCCCCTGTGCCCGGTGCCGAGCGACGCTCCAGCGTTGCCTGCCCTGAACAGAAGTCGAAGCCCAGTCCCCCGCGGACCCGGCGCGTCCGCCGCGGCCAGAAGCCGAGCCAAGAGAGGAGACGGCTGATCCTCGTCGGCGCCGGGGACTACGCCTACACCTTCGTGTTGCCGCACCTGCATCGACACGACTTCGACACCGTCGTAGACTACAACCCGCTGACCGCTCGGGCCGTGGCCAAGCACTTTCAATTCGAGAACATGGAAACAGACTACCGACGTGTGGTCGAACACGCGGCATCACTACCGGAGGTGACGATCATCGTCGCGGGGTATCACTCCCAGCATACCGAAACGGCCATCGCGTTCCTCGAGGCAAACCCCAAGGCTTGTCTCATGATCGAGAAACCCCCGGTCGTCGGATACCGTCAACTCGCCCGGCTCCTACCGTATTTCAAGGACGAGTCCGTATTCGTGGAGGCGGGCTTCAACCGCCGATACACCGCCATGGTCAGCCGGGCCGCCAAGGAACTGAGTGGTAGGTCGCAGCCGATCATCATGAACTGCGTCATTCGTGAAGACGACATGGAACCTTCCCATTGGTACTTCTGGAAATCGGAAGGAACCAGGGTCTATGGGAACCTCTGTCACTGGATCGACCTCGGTGTCCATCTGATCGGCTCGTCTCCCGTCGAGATCGTGGGACTGTCCGGCGAGGACTTCCAGGCCGCCGCATCGGTGAGTATCCGGTTCGAGGATGATTCTCTCCTGAACTTGGTGAGTGGTACAATGGGCAGTGGGCTTCGGGGAGTGCAGGAGTTCGTGGATGTACGGAGCGGGACGACGACGATCCAGATTCATGACTTCCGGCGCATGATCATCCAGCGCGGCGCCCATGAGAAAGTCCTACGCAGCCGAACTCGAGACAAAGGCCACCGTGAAATGTATCGTTGTCTGGCGAACAACTTGGAAGGGCCGAGGCGGCCCCGCTATTCGGCAAGGGACCTGATACACACCTGTGTGCTGACAGAGGAGATTCGCCAGATGATGGTGAACGGAGAGCGGCGGCGAACGGTTGACGTGGCCCCCTGGCTAACAGGGGAATATGCACGCATGGCCGAGGTTTCGCCGCTTGCTCCCTCGTCACTGGCGTAGAGCGACAAATGCGACAAATCACCCAGAATTACAACACCGGCGAACTCCGCCTCGACGATGTCCCCGCCCCCGTCTGCAGGCCCGGCGGACTGGTGGTCAGGGCGGCCTATTCGCTGGTCAGCGCCGGAACCGAACGCATGAAGGTCGAACAGGCTCGCTCCAGCCTCATCGGCATGGCCCGGGCCAGGCCGGACAAGGTCAAGCAGGTCTTGCACAGTGTTCGGCAAGTAGGGCTTGCCGAAACCGTCAGCAAGGTACGCGAAAGACTCGACTCTCTGACGCCGCTGGGATATAGCCTGGCGGGAGTCGTGGTCGAAGTGGGGGCCGGTCTGGACGATTTCCAGGTGGGCGACCGAGTTGCCTGCGCCGGTGAGGGTATTGCCTGTCATGCCGAGTTCGTGTGCGTGCCTCGCAATCTGTGTGTGCCAGTGCCGGATGAAGTCGACCTGAAGGACGCCGCTTTCGCCACGGTCGGGGCAATCGCCATGAACGGAGTGCGACAGGCGCGCGTGAGCCTGGGCGATTCGGTACTGGTGATCGGCCTCGGATTGGTCGGCCTCCTGGGCGTGCAGATTCTCAAGGCCGCCGGCTGTCGAGTCATCGGGATAGACATCGACCCTCACAAGGTGGACCTGGCAAAGCAGTGTGGCACCGACATCGCCCTCACTCGTGATAGCGGCGCTTTGGCCGAGACCATTCGTCAGGCGACACACGGGCAGGGACCGGACGTGGCATACATCGCCGCCAGCACCAAGAGCTCCGACCCGATGGTCTTGGCCGGAGAGGTTCTGCGTGATCGGGGCAAGGTCGTCGTTGTCGGAATGGTGCCGATCGAGGCGGACTGGCAGACCTACTACATGAAGGAGCTGTCGGTGGTCATGGCCCGGTCGTACGGTCCTGGCCGCTATGATCCGAATTTCGAGCAGAAGGGCATCGACTATCCGATCGGCTACGTGCGTTGGACGGAGCGGCGCAATCTCGAGGAGTTCGTACGCTTATTGGGGGCGGGCCTTGTTCGCCCCGGCTGCCTCATGCCGGAGGTCTTCGAGTTCGCCGCGGCGCCCGAGGCCTACCAGCAGATGCACGATTCACCGGGCAAACACTCGGTCGGGATCCTGTTCGAGTATCCAGCCGACGCGCCTCTATGCCGCACGGTGCGGTTGGAGGAGACCACCTCCAACCGTGAACCGATCGCCGGGGCCGTGGGTATCGGCATGATCGGCGCTGGCAACTTCACGACCGGCACGCTGATTCCCGCCTTGAAGAAAGCGCAAAATGCCAAGCTGCGGGCAATCTGTTCCGCCCGTGGCCTGTCCGCCAAGAGTGCCGCCAGAAGGCACGGGTTCGAGTACTGCGCAAGTGACTACAAGGAATTGCTGAACGACGACAAGATCGACGCCGTCGTAATTGCTACTCGGCACGACACACATGCCCGATTCGCCGTCGATGCCATGCGGGCCGGCAAGCATGTGTTCGTCGAAAAGCCCCTGGCGCTCACCCGCGAGCAACTGGAAGAAGTGATCGCCGCTCAGAGCGAGACCGGCAAGATAGTCATGCCCGGCTTCAACCGGCGGTTCAGCTCGCTGAGCGTCGCCGTTCGCGACTTCTTCCTCGGTCGCGCCGGCCCGATCGAAGTCGTCTGCCGCGTGAACGCCGGCCCCATCAAGGCCGACTCCTGGTACAAGGATGATGAAGAGGGCGGCTGGCGGATCGTCAGCGAAGGCTGTCACTTCGTGGACCTGATCCAGTTCATCTGCGGCTGCCCGCCGGTTTCCGTGAATGCCTCGATGATCGGTGGAGCCGTCTCGGGAGCGCAAAACGACAATTGCGTGGCGACGCTCAAGATGGAGGACGGGTCGTTGGCGACGTTGATCTACGTGGCCAACGGCGATCCGAACTTCGAGAAGGAACGAATCGAAGTCTTCGGACAGGGGCAAACAGCGTTAATCGAGAATTGGCGTAGTGCCCGACTTTGGAGCGAAGGCAAGGCCAAGAAGGTAACTCCCGCGGCATCTCCAAAGGGACACGCCGCGGAGATCGCGGCTTTTGTCAATGCCGTGTCGTCCGGTGGATCTACCCCGTTGCCGTTTGACCAGGCGGTGGCCACAACGCGGACAACGCTTGCTGTCGTGAGTTCGCTCCTGAGCGGCGCGACCGAGACACTCTAGGTTGGGCTTTCGAACTCACTGTTCCGACTTGACACTGGCGCGGCGGGACAGAGCCTTCTTCGAAGTTGCAAGACTCACATGAGACGAATGTGGGCTCCTAGGCATTGTGGCAGTTGTCCGCAAAAAGAAATCTCAGGCGCGACTTGACTCTCGCCGGGCGCGTACCAAGTATCGGTCATGGGCACTTTTCTAAAGGAGGTTTGCCATGCCGATTCATTACGCCTTGTTCGAGAACAACATCACTTCCGACCCAGATGACTTTGCCGCAATCGTGCAGGCAGTTGACAGTGCGGATCTCGACCGCGTCGTACAGAGGATGATCGAGCGCGGCTCCACGACGACCAGAGCTGACATCCTGGCTGTGCTGGAAGACGCGATCGGAACCTGCGAGTCGATGCTGAAGGACGGAATGCGGGTCAATTTTGGCGGCCTGGTCGAGCTATTCCCCCGCATGAGGGGCGTCTTCACCAGCGCCACCGACACGTACGACCCGGCACGCCACTCACTCGACGTTGGGGCCAACCCCGGCAGCCGAATCCGCAAGGCGGTTCGTGACGACGCCAAGGTGGTCAAGGAGGAGGCCGTCAAGCCGGCCCCCAACCCGATCGAGTTCCGCGACATCGGCAGCGACACGACCAACAACCAGCTAACTCCCGGCAACATCGGCCAGCTATCCGGCAGCCGGCTCAAGTTCGACGCCGCAGCCGCGGATGAGGGCATCTACTTCGTGGCCACGCCGGGCGGCGTCGAGACAAAAGTGCCAACCGTGCAAAAGAACAAGCCAGCCCAGGTGGTTTTCCTGATCCCGGCCGCCCTTGGCCCCGGCCAATACAACGTCGTAGTCCGCGCCCGCATCAATGGCGGCACGGAGCTCCGCACCGGGCAACTGGATGCGGTGCTGACCACCGGCTAGCCCCACGGTGCTTGCGGCGGTTTCGTGGTGGCAGCCAAGCTGGGTTTGGTGCTCTGGGTCAAGTTGGCCCGCGATGTTCCATCCAAGCTTGGCCCGTCCGCCTCATTCGGCCTGCCTCGATGGGACGGCCCCGCATTGGTCGTAGGGACCGACACGAGTGTGACCTCGAGTGCGGGCAAGACGCGTGCGTATGGTCCATAGCGTGCGTACGGATCCCCCACACCGTGCGTGTGGAGTTCCTACACGGTGCGAGTACGCGGGCCGACCAAGCCCGCTGTCCGACGCGCACTGCCGCCCCCGAGATTCGCCGGCAGCAAAGCGACGTGAGCCGCGGTGGGAAGTGTGCTGCCTCAGTCGGAATTGGAGAATCCGGCCGTTTGGGTTACACCTATTGGACCCTAGACGAAGGAGTATTCAATGCCAAAGCAGCGACGGAGTTTCAGCGGGCCGGAGAAGATGGCGATTCTGCGGGAGCACCTGATCGAGAAGACGCCGGTTTCGGAGGTGTGACAAACACGGTCTGCAACCGACGGTTTTCTACCAATGGCAGAAGAAGCTGTTCGAGGAAGGGGCCGCGGTATTCGATCAGCCGCGCCGCAAGACCATACGGCTAGGACGCCGAAGCCCGTGTACTTACGGAGTTCAACCTCATGAGGGTACGATCCGCAGCTTGGCGGCTTGTGGGCTGCAATCCCACGGGTCCGATCCGGAGGAATGGGGATCAGGGGTCACCAACAAACGGGTAGTCCCAGACGTCGGTGTGGCAATCCTCGAGACGCAGAACGGATCTCTCGGCAAGCTGATCTAGGTAGCCAACGGGGCCCGTATTCAGAGAAGGAACGGATCGGGGTATTCGGCCAGAAACACACCGCAACTATCGAAAACTGGCGATGGTGTTACCTATGGGCCAACGACAAAGCCCGGAAGGTTCGCCCGCCCGCGTCCCCCAAGGGCCATGTCGCCGAAATCGCCGCTTTCGTCGGAGCCAAGCCATCGGGGGGAGCCGCTCCGCGGCCATCAGAGCAGGCGGTGGCGACACCGGCGGCGACCTTCGCCGTGGCAGAGTCCATGTCTTCGAATTGCCTCGAGCGTGGCCTCTGCTGTACAATCCGTTTCGGCGTCTTGCGCTTCTCAGGTAGCGTCACACACAACGAGACTTGGCGCTGCGATGTCGGGATATGCTAATGCTAGAAAGAACACGCCAAAAGTGCAGAAGTCTTCGCGATCGATGGTATCCGCGCGAGATCCGACCTCGCGTCATCTACGAAAGAGTGCTCTCCGAAGCCTCATCGCCCAATTCCGTATTTGTAGAGATCGGGTGCGGTAGAAGCGCCAACACTCTGCGACACCTCGCTGGCGCGTACCGTCTCTCGATCGGGCTCGATGCTGAGCCCCCAGGCAAATTGCAGCTAGAGCAGGCCTGCTGCTTTGTGAACGCCGATGTTCATCAGATCCCGCTAAAATCAGGCAGTGTCGACGTTCTCGCCATGGCCAATGTGGTCGAACATCTGCGCGATCCGCGCGGCGTCTTCCACGAATGTGCTCGCGTGCTCCGACCGGGCGGCCGCTTGCTCGTCCTCACGCCCAACAAGTGGTTTCCCCCCATCCTGGTCGGGCGTTTGTTTCCCCACCGGCTCCGCCAAATCCTGAACTACGTCGCTTCGGGGACGCAGGAGGAGGATACCTTCCCCGCGTACTATAGGGCAAACACGCCCAAGTCTCTAGCAACAACTGCGAAGAGTGTCGGTCTAAGTGTCTCGCACTTGAGCTATCTCGGAATGCACCCTAACTACTTGATGTTCTCAGTCATGCTCTATCGCCTCGGCGTGGTCCTCGAGCGAGTGACGCGTCGCTTTGATGCTCTGGGTCCCTTGCGCAACTCTGTCTTAGGCGTCTTTGTCAAGGAAGACGGGGCAACTCAAGACGCGACTACCATTCGGTGAAGAGGCTCTGACATCTCCAAGTCCTGGCCGCAGCGACCGCGCGCTGCGAGTGGCCAAGTCTATGGGTGTCCTCCTTGTGCATCTCGAGACGCACAGCGTCCCGCTGTACGAGAAGGCGCATGCATAGAGACGATGTGGACGAGGCATTGAAGATTAACGATGCGGTCTCACAGTGGTAGGAGAGACCTTCTGGCAGGCTGCGTACGCAGAGGCGAGCGAGTAGAGGTGAAAGCGAGCGGCGTGCGCTCGGTTCCGGCACCCCTGGCCTAGGCTCGCAGGAGGCTAAGCTAGTGCGTATCTACTTGATGTACGTCTACTTGATCGCACTAGCCATATACGCTTGGCGGAACTGGCTCACGTCCACGCTGGGCTTGATTCTGCTGACCTGCGTGATGCAGCGTAAGGACATGCCCTCACAAGTGGCAGGCATTCCCGGGATGAACCCGTGGAACATGCTGTTCGTGGCAGTACTTCTGGCGTGGTTGGTCCAACGTCGCGGCTGTGGGCTGAGTTGGGATCTGCCTCGTTTCGTGCAGATCCCACTCATGCTGTACGTGGCCGTCATCACGATAACTGTCCTGCGGGCCGCGGCCGATTTCAATGCATTCCCTCCAGGATTCGACAAATCGAGTAACGGCGTGCTGCTTTACGTATTCGAGGATCTGCTGAACCCCCTCAAGCTAATTCTTCCCGGGCTGATCCTGTATGATAGCTGCCGGACACGGCGGCAACTGCGTTGGGCCATGCTGGCTGTGGTGGGGTTGAGCCTGGGTTATGCGCTACTGGTCGTGAAGGCCATGCCGCTCAGTGTGCTCGTGAGTGAGGCCAACTTCATGCAGCACCGTCACCGTATCGACCGTGACACCGGTCTGATGGCGATCGATATGTCGATGGTGTTGGCGAGTGGCTGCTGGGGAACAGTGGCGCTACTGAAGACGTGGAGACAGTGGTGGATCAGAGGCATGCTCCTCGCTGCATCGGTAGCCATGTTGCTCGGGATGGGTCTTTGTCATTCGCGGGGGGGATACATCACGTTCGCGGCCCTCGGTCTTCTGTTTGCGATCCTGCGTTGGCGGTGGCTGCTCGCATTGCTTCCGGTGGGTGTGGTCATCGTCTTCTCGCTGTTTCCCTCGATCGCCGTCCGGATGGGCGCGGGATGGGGGGAATCCGATGTGACCGGTGGTGCAGCGCATGAATGGCATACGATCACCGCGGGACGCACGACATACCTTTGGCCCAACGCGCTCGAGCAAATCGCTGAGGCGCCAATACTGGGGAGCGGGCGGCGGACGATACTCCGTAGCGACATGCATGAGAGAGTTCTCGAGCAGTTCCGGCACGTCCCGAGTCATCCTCACAGCGCCCATCTCGAGATGCTGATGGACGCCGGCATTATCGGATATGGCGTGACCATGTCCTTGTTCGCCGTCCTGCTGTGGATCTCGATCAAGCTGTTTCGCAGGCGAGACGACCCCCTCCTCGCCGGCGTCGGAGGTCTGGCCCTGGCCATGGTTGCCGGACTACTCATCGCCGGTCTCGGCTGCGAGAGCTTCTTTCCTACCCAAAGCGCGGTCGGCTTCTGGGCGGCGTCGGGATTGGCGCTTCGTGCCTGGAAAAACACCAGATTCCCGACCAGCTCTTTCTCTGGCCGCCCTTCTTGTTGAAAGCACAGCCTAATCTCCCGCCACGTAAATCGGAGATTTGGAACGCTCATCGAGGCTAGTGCCGGCCCAGGCGACGCTGCCGGACAAGCGACTGTCCGTTTACCGGCTGCTCACGCGACAAGTACTTCACCGGGTTCGGCACGCGTGTGCTGCGAGCCACGAATGTTGCTGTAGAGAGACCCACCTTTCAAGCGGAGACTGTGCCATGCCGAAGACCGCATCGGACGCTTACCCTCTTCCAGGTCCTGTCAAGCTTGCCTTTGGCAACGCAGTTCTTCGACTCGCCCGTTTCGTTCCCTCGATTGTCTCCGACCTCTACCTCCGCCGATATCGACCCTATCAAACGACGCTCGACACGGATCCTGAGGAAATGCAGGGTGACAGTGACAACAAGTGGAGCGCGATTGCTGCTTGCTGTGAGGTCAAGGGTCTCTCCTTCTTGGACATAGGTTGCGCGGAAGGGTTCTTCTGCCGTGCAGCGTTGAGAGATGGTGCGACTCGCGCAGTGGGCGTGGATATCGACTTCCAAGCTCTGTTGGCAGCGTCATTCCTCGGCAGACGAGACGGGCTACGCGCCCGATATGTCGGAGCTGTGTTTCCCGACATTCCGGTGAAGGAGCGATTCGATTGCGTTCTGTGCGTGTCCGTCCTCCATCACTTCGTCAAGACCGACATGTGGACCACGCTCACTGACCCGACTCGCACCGAAGACCTTCAGTTGCTGCGATCTTACCTTGGCCGCCTGTGTCGACTCGTCGCACCTGGTGGAAGGTGCGTCATTGAGGTACCATATCACTACTCGGAGGCGGCTCAGCGCGACAATATTGACTTTTCTCGCCTTGTCGATGAGTTACTGTTGGCGGGCTTCTCGACTGCCGAGCAACGTGGGACGTGGGACTATGCAACCCGATTCAAAGCTGAAAAGGCCAGGATACTCTATGTTGCCCAGCAGTAGCCTGATCCATACGTGGGGCGAGGGACCCTCGGCGAACGTCGGATTGATTGATTGGGGGAAGAACGATCGTGCCATTGTGAAGAAGTACCGACGTGGGCAGATCAAGGCTATGTGGTGCGAGTATCTGGCACTGATCGCTCTGCGCGCGACCGGTTTCGTTCCTCGCGTGCTTCGATTTTCGCCGGTGTCTCGAACCATTGTGATCGAATGGATCGAGGGAGTTACGCTGATAGAGTGGGTTCTGCATGCCTTCGGCTGTTCGCCAGAGGAAATCGCGAAGTATCGATGGTCACGGATTCCGATCAGAACAGATACCATCGTGCTGGAAGCTTTTGGCCGGTTTCGCCATTCGCGTCTCCCCGAGTGCCTGTCCTTGCGCCGCGCCCTTCGCGAGGCGTACGTTATGGTCCATTCACGTCACATTGTGCATAACGACATCAGGCCGGTGAACATAATCTGTCGGTCTGTACGCGAAGAAGGGTGCAGCGTGTGTCTCATCGATTTTGGGCGGGCAACGCTTCGCTGGGATGCTGCCCGACGAGACGAGAGCGCGCTCGCCTTCTGGTACGGAATCTGATCCGGCGGTTCGGGCGGAGCATTGGAATAGGGGAGTTCATCGACCAGCGATTCAAGGGGCAAGACGCGAGTTTGCCACGAGGTCACGCTATTGTCGATGTCTAGGAGCCTCGGTTTGCGATTGCTGGGTTCCGGACAGCCCGCTACTGCCACGGTCCAGCCGTTGCAAAGGCACTCGGCTCGCAGGCTCGAAGAACACGTGTGGGCCCAGGGCGCTATGCCGGACTCGGCCGCTGCATACCCACAACAGCTCTGGGGTCGCTCTCATTTGGAAGCCCTCCGAATCTCAGGTGACACGCTTTGCGACGGCCGACCGGGCTTCCGGTAGGCCGGTGCGCTTGGCAGTTCCACGCACGCGCGTTTCCGAAAGCCCGGCAAACCCGCCTACTCCTGTCGGTCAAGGGTGATTCTCCGAATCCAGCGGATCCGTTCCGGCTGCCGTTTCCTGCAAATCGGTGAACCCGTCTCCATCTGAGTCTTCGACCGGCCCTGGAAGCTCCTCAACGCCCTCGGCTAGGGTCTTCGAGATGATGAGGAACCGGTGGTCGCTGACATACTGCCGCTGCTGCCCCCCGATGCTAGTGGTCCGAAGATGCACCAATCCGGTCACCGGGTCAATGTCTTCAATTGCCGACTGCACGCTGTACCTCCAGTGCTCCGTCCAGAACGTGGATACGTCTGCATCTAGATGCAATCTCTCACGTCGCCAGGCGGCGCCACCATCAGGATCGTTCGCGTGGAGAATCAGGTGGTCACTCTCTGGATCCGTCGTGTTCGTTTCGTCCAAGAAACTTCGGACTCTGCCTCTCAGCATGCGGTGGGTCGCCATCCACCAAGATCGCATGTTGTCCGGATCCATCGCTTCTTCGCCATAGTAGATGGTGCCGTCCTCCTTCGCCACAATCGGAGCGTTCAGTGGGATAGGCACGTTTGCGTGGTCGCGGAAATTCACGTCGTTATTATACCACAAGTAGTATTCCCACGTCCAAATATCGTTCGGGTCATACACGAGCTGGCCGCCGGGGCTTTCGGGCCAGAGTTTGTTGACCGGCTCGACGTCGTACTTCCAATACTTGAACAGTCTCTCGAGGACGTCTTCGATTTGCGATTTACGTTGTGAGCCGCATTCCGGTTGTTCCCACCATCTCATGAGTACATGTTCGGCCAGGACTGAACGGGCGTTGAATGCCGGAGGCTCGTAGATTCGGCCGATGCTGGGTAGATTCGTATACAAGGCGTATTGCGAGCAGAATCCACCCCGGTTCGTGGGTTGGAATGAGGCGCTTAGATTGAAGACGTTGATGAGGTAATCAATGTTCAGCGAGATGCTGTCCAGATACACTTGGCCATTCTGGTTGGGGTCGTTGTCGGCCTCGCGCCAGTATTCTATGAGAAACAGCAGAGCGTTGGACATCGCATTGTCGTTCAGTGCTGGATAAGGGACTAGAAATGATCCCCATCCGGAGTCATGGGGAAGCGTGCCATTGAGGCGCTCCCTGACGATATCGATAGGCCAAGCACCGGGGATTCCGCCGTTGACATAGGGCTTGTTGTTGTTTGGGTCGGCCGCCTCGGGGTCGATGGCGTCCTTGAGGCTGACGATCGCGTCGGCGACGTTCTTTGCCCCCGCCAGGTATCGGTCACGGTCTGGATCGTCAATTGGGCAGGCTTGGTAGAGTCGCAACAGAAACAGCGCCGGGGTTGAAGTAATACCATCGAAGGAACTTACGCCGAGATGATACTGCTCGAGATTCAGTTGTGGCCCCCAGGCGAACATATTGGTCCAGTGATCCAGCTGCACAACCTGGTTGTAAGTCGGACTGCCGGGCAGTCTGTCTCGGGCGACCATGCCGATGTCGTACCAAAAGCCGTTTGCGGGGGAGGATTCTCCCTGGATTGACAGCAGGGTATCCCCTAGCTCCTTGGCGGCCCGCAGCATAAACTTGTCGCCGGTGGCCTCGTAGGCGCGTACGAAGCCCCATCCCACACCACCGTGGCCGATATCATGCTCCTCTTGGTGATAAATGTGTGGCTGCGGTACCCAATTCTGGTCGCTAAAGTAGTAACGATTATTGGGATCGTCCACCGTTACCCGGCCGCTGTATCCGTAGAAGGTCCTACCGCTGTGGTGCCCCCCCATTACGACTCGCTTGTCCCACATGGCGTGGGCCGCTCGCACGATGTTATTTATGATGTTCTGCTTCTCGGGGTCGTACTGCGAGGTCTCAACATTGACGTCGTCATCGTCTGAGAATTCACCGTCGGAAACCGCGAGGTTGAAACAAAGAGCCGTCGGGTCGGCAGGCGCGGTGAAGGTGGGCTGGGCAGCCGTGGGGTCGTCCAGGGTTACGGAGGGTCCACAAGTCTGGGTCCAGGCATAAGTCAGGGCTTCGCCTTCGGGATCGAAGCTCGCCGAGCCGTCGAGAGTCACCTCGGCCCCGAGGAGAACGACTTGGTCAGGACCGGCATTGGCGACAGGCTCTTGATTACCGGGCGGCGTGCATGGCGCGACTTCGGCGTCCACGAAGTCGTTGTTCTGGGGGCAACTGGCCTCTGAATCGTCGATGACCTTAAGCTCCACTACGTGCAGTCTTACGGAGAGGCTAACCGTGGGGTTCCGGCCTCTTGCGATCTCTTCGCCGTCTTCGTACCAGATCCAAGTGACGATTTCGCCGTCGGGGTCGCCGCTGTCCCTGCCATCCAAGGTTACGTTCGCAAAGCCATCGCAATCGGAGTCGACCACGAGTTGGTCTGGACCGGCATCGGAAACTGGCGGCTCGTTAACGCGGATTGCTACGAAGTCGTTGTTCGGGTAGCTACTGGCTCCTTCATTGTCGATGACCTCAAGCTCCACTCGATGCGTACCACCGGAGAAGCTATCCGTGAGGAATTTGCCGCGGCCGAGCTCTCGGCCGTTTTCGGACCAGATCCAGGTGACGATGTACCCGCCGTCGACGTCATAGCTGGCGCTTCCATCCAGGATTACATCCACAAAGCCATTGCAGTCGGAGTCGACCACCATCTGGTCAGGGCCGGCAATTGAGATGGGCGGCGGGTTGTCGAGCGGCGTGGCGGGGTCAACGATTATGAAGACCTCGTCGTTCTTCGGAGAGCTGCTGGCTCCTTCATTGTCAATAAACTCGAGGGCTACTTTGTGATGATTTACGGCGAAGCTAACCGTGAGGAACTCGCCGCGGCCGATCTCTCGGTCGTTTTCGGACCAGATCCAGGTGACAATCTGGCCGTCGGGGTCGTCGCTGCCGCTGCCATCCAGGGTCACCGTCTCGAAGCCATCGCCATCAGAGTCCACCATTAGCTGGTCAGGACCGGCTTTGGAGATGGGCGCCTGGTTCCGGCCTGAAGGCAGATCCTCTGGCATCTCCTCAACATCTTGGCCCGGGATGTTGATCGTAACGTCCACAAACGGCGGCAGCTCAGAGAAACTGTAGTCAATATGGTGTGCCACTACCGAGCCATCCCAGCCGGAGGGTACCGCGACTCTGTAGAGACCAGCCTCCGCACCTTTATTGAGGCAGTCCTGCCCCGTCACGCAAGTCGTTCCGCCGTTGCTTGCCACGACGACAACGCCGTTGAGCGGGTTGCCGTTCTTGTCGGTGACGTAGCCGGAGATGACTGGCCTTTCGCCTCCGCCTCCGCCGCCACCGGCGCTATCGGGGCGCATAGTCACAGTGCCATCGACGGTGCTGTCGATGTCCACGTCACAGGCAATCGCAGTGATTACCAATCCGATAATCGTGACACAGATTAAGCCGGTGAGTCCGGCACGAGATGAGTACGTAGCGTATCGATGATACAAAGATCGCCCTCCGCTCTCCTCTCTCGGCTACCTCCTATGCGGAGATAACCTAAGAAGAGAACAATTCTCTGATGGTAATATAGGGCTGTCTCGGCACCATCGTCCGGATGCGTCGCTGCGTCAGAGATACCCCCCAGCCGGAACGCCCATCAACCTGCGTCGGTTGTTATAGGTCCTTATAGGCTTCCGGCGGGCCAAATGCAAGGCGTTTACAGAATACGTTAGAATGCCTAGCTTGTCAAGAAAGAGCCGAAAGTTGGTAGTTTAAGCGAGCTAGCAAAGAGAGGTAGTTTAGTTTCGCCTTACTTACCGCTCCTGTAGGACCCAAGGGGCTTTCGGGAACTGATTCCGCGCTGGGGCAATCTTGAGGCGATGTGCCGGGGCGAATACTCCGCCGCTGCATCGAGGGATGGGACCGATATAGGGTCTTGCGCGAATCGCATGGTGGGCGTGGTAGAAGTTGCTAATCTCAAGATTGCCCCGTGACCGAATATGGATGAGAATGTCTGAAAGGGACCTCCGTGGGGAGGGTTCGGTGTCCTCGGAGACTGGAAAGGGACGACGCGGTCGCGTAATAGGGCAGCCTTGAGGGCATCGTAGGTGTGGTCACCAGGCGGGGAAACGCCGGTCGGGGCTTCCTCAATGTAGTCATTGCTCAGATCAGGCGCGGTTGTCATGGGCGACATGACGTCCCAGACGCCGATCGACCAGTGAAGTGAGCATAACATCTTGTCGCATAAGAGCTTGCGGTCAGAAATGAGTGCGGGCGACGGGGACGGAGTCTGCCCGATATTGGCCGCACCCTGCGTGGGGGTCTTCCGGCCGAGCCCCGTTGACGGCATGCGACGCACGGTCCGCGCAAGTGGGGGCGGCTGGCGGTGTTGGAAGCTGCCGCCGAATGCAACACGGGATCGGGTCTGCGAGGCACGGTTGGACCTTCGACCAGGCACTTAGGGCTGGCCCCAGAATAAAGTATCCTCGAATGTGCGTCTGCCTACTTTGAACATTGGCCAGGAGGCGAGAAAAAGTACAAGTTGTTCTGGTGCGAGCCCCTGGAAAGGTACCGGACACAGCGTCAGAGCCCCCGAAGGGGGCGGCACTCATTCGTTGCCGTAATCGTCCACTTCCGATCTCCGCCAGCCGCGGGCCCAATCACACCGCCGAAATCATCGCGTATCACCCTTCCCGCAGTCTTCCATCGGGCGACCGCGTTACGGGGGCCGACGATTCCGGCTACCACAGTATCGCCCCTCCAGGGCTTGGCGTTTCCTCCTCCCCTCTGTTCCAGGGGCTTACGCCCCTGGCTACCCAGTATCGCCCTTTCAGGGCTAGGTTCCGTCCCGCAGTCCCGAAGGGGCGCAACCAGGTATCTCGTGAGCGCCGGGTCGGGCCGCCCTGGCCGGAACTGCGAGCGCAAGCGGCGCTGTAGTGTTAGGTCTAGTAACGATCGAAGGATCGCGTATGCACGACGGGCCACGCAATCTTCACGACGCGGTGCAACCGACTGGCGAGATGACGGTTGGGCCCGAGTTGCAACCGGGCGAGTACCGTCTTACATGGAGATTCGGTCTTTGGCTGGCCGCGGCGACGGTATTGGCTACCGGCGTTAGATTATACAACGTTGACAGGGCCAGTTTTTGGGTCGACGAACTGAACACGATCCACGGTTGCGCGGATCTTGGGGAGATGCATCGATCCAAGGTGCTCGGATACGTGCCCACCACGTTGGGCCTCTGGGCCACTGGGGCGCGAACCTCGGAGCTAGTGAGCGATCAGCCAGAGGCGTGGCGGTCGCTGGGCGTCACGGAACGATCGGCTCGCATCGGGTCAGTGGTGTTCGGCATCGTTGCGATTCCGCTGCTTGGGGTGATGAGTTGCTCATTGCTGGGGACCCGGGCCGCGGCCGTCCTGGCTCTGTTGCTCGCGGTGGCCCCGTGGCACATCTACTGGTCCCAGGCGTCTCGCTTCTACACTCAGCAGTTTCTCTTCTACAACTTATGCCTGATCTCGTACTTCCTGGCGACCAAGAGTGCTTCACGCTCTCGCATGTGCCTGGCCATGATCCTGCTGGTGCTGGCGTTCCTGACGCAGCCGCCGGCCCTGAT
>SDBT01002316.1_pt1 | contig 33813 bp, 33 predicted proteins | sample 2277101 | NCBI WGS metagenome assembly SDBT01 (sample SAMN10404973, study PRJNA504765) | marine sediment metagenome | isolation source: marine sediment core GS10_PC15, 103 cmbsf | place: Arctic Ocean: Southern Knipovich Ridge | collected 2010
CCTCCAAAAACTTTTTCTTCTTCGGCGCGCGTGCTCTCATATGTGAACGACACGGCGACGACGACGCGACGACGACGACGCGACGACGACGACGACACGACGGTGACTTTTTTTCGGAGCGCTCCTGTGTGGCAACGACACAGCGGTGACGACGCGGCGATGACTTTTTTTTCGGGGCGCGCTCTTGCATGGCAACGACACAGTGACGACGGCGCGGCGATGACTTTTTTTCGGAGCGCGCCCCTGCATGGCAACGACACGGCGACGACGACGCGACGACGACACGGCGATGACTTTTTTTCGGGCGCACTCTTGCATGGCAACGACACGGCGACGACGACGCGGCGGTGACTTTTTTTTCGGAGCGCGCGCTTGCATGGCAACGACACGGCGATGACGACTGCGGTGACTTTTTAGGCTCGCGCGCCGAGGAAGAAAAAGTTTTGGGGGTACCTCCCAAACCAGAGTTTGAAAAAAAAAATAAAAATCCCAATGCAACCTCAAAAGAGACGAACTCGCGCGAGGGAGATTTGGGTTAATAACGCTTTTGCAAACGTATATATAAATTCTAAAACCGCTGGCGTGTCTTTTTCCGTTTTTTCTTCTTTCCACCGGCAGCGGGCTCGTCGACCACCAGGACGGGGACACACGGGACGCCCCTGGGAATAACTGGCGCATTCCGGATGTCGCGCACGTGCAGCACCGGCTCAGGGTCCAACTTCATCGGCACTGCGTTGGTCGGTTCCTTTTTGCGCTTTGCCCTCAGCACATACAGCATCAGCGTGCGCCTGTGCCGCGATTGCCGCGTGCAAATGTCCAGAAAGTCCCGGCGCGCGGCCACCACGTAGCACTTTGCCTTTGCGCGGGAGATTGCCACGTAGGGGTACTCGCGCGTCCACCACTTGCTGGGTTGCTGCTGCACCCAGAAAATGACGGTCTTCCACTCGCTGCCCTGGGCTTTGTTGCATGTGATGGCCTCGCCGTTGGTGACGTAGCACGCCGGCACGTACGCGTTGCTGATGCAAACGGCGCGTGTCCCGGTGCCCGGCCCGCCCTTACTCATCTCGATGCTGATGCTGGCCTTGCCGGCCTTGCCGAGCTTGCGCGTGAATGAGTGGACGCGGTTGAGCTCGCCGTTGCGGACCAGCACGACGCCGTCGAGTTTGATGTTTTTGGTGAATGTGATCTTCTTGCCCGGGTAGAGCGTGACGGGATCAAAGGTGCCGTACAGTGCCATGGTGCCATTGGTGGTGCCGCGTGCCTCTTGGGCCAGGGCGCACATGACGGCGTTGAGGCGCTTGCGCATGAGGTTTGTCATGCACACCACCTCAATGTCCATGGCGCTGATGCCCTGCGCCCGCGACTCTGCCATGATGGGCGCAAGCACGCTGCGCATCGCCTCGACCGTGTCGCCGGGCGGCGGCTCCACGAGTGCGAGGGCGTCGCCGGAGAAATCCACATCGGTGGCCCGGCCGTTGCGGATGCAGGTCGAGGCGTCCGCGAGGGCGTGGGCGTTGGGGTCGACGCGCAGATTCTTGGTGAGCCTAAAGGCGTCCTCAGGGTAGCACAGCAGGAGGTCACGGAAGGGGCACCCCTGCTTGATGGGATAGATCTGGGCCGTGTCGCCGACGATGATGAGGCGCGTGGCGTTGGGTATGGCACGGAGCAAGCGCTGAAAGAGTCGGACGTCGACGTTGCTTCCCTCGTCGAGGATGATGACATCGTACGCGTCGAGCCAGGTGCGCACGTTTTCGTTGTCTGCGGCCACGAACTGGTCGTACGCTATGATGCTGTGGATGGTGTGCGCGGTGGGCTCGTCGCGATCGCCTAGGCGCGCCTGCAGCTCGTCCACCATTTTTGCCGCAAAGGTGACCACCAACGGCGCCGAGAAGTGGCTCACCAGCCACACCATGACCTCGGTCTTGCCGGTCCCGGGTGCGCCCTCGAGCAGCGTGAGCGGGTGGCGCATCGCGTGTCGGACGACGGCGCACTGCTCGTCGGTGAGCTCGCCGCGCGTGTAGCACGGGACCTCTTGGCCTCGCAGGTCGCACGGGAGCACGATGTGATTTTTGCGAATGGACGCGATGCTCTTGACGATGCTGTGCACCACGATGATGTCCTCCACCAGGGCGAGATTGTTTTTGTCGATCAACGCGACGCACTGGATGTTCACGAGGTACTCGAGTGCAGCGTCGATGTACGGCGTGTCCCGCGGATGCGTGCGCGCGTGCACATTAAACATGCTGCGCTTGAGCATGATGGTGTCGCCGTCGTCGTGGGCGGTGAGCATGCGCGTGTACAGACCCATGGCGGCAGCGATGTGGGGCGGCGGCGTGATGCCGTGGCGGGCGCACATCTCCAGACAGTTGCGCATGTCCATTGGCTTGAGGTGCCCGGGTGTCGTCTTGGCCTTGCAGCGAAAAACATGTAGCCAGGGCTCCGTGCGCAGCGCCGCGGCGAGGGTCGCCAGCCCGGCCTGCGGCAGCTCGGTGATTGCGGCGACCTGCTTGTGGCGGAACTGGCGCTTCACGTGGGTGGCTATGCGCTTGTGCGCAAAGGCGTCCAGCGCCAGCGCCTCGTCCTCCATGCGATAGTACAGGCAGGTGTGCTGCAGATTGGCGTGGCACGGCAGGGCGGCGAACTGCTCCGCCGAGAGGCTGCCGTCGGCGAGGACACTGACGCGCGACGTGACGCTCGAGTGCATGAGTCTCGCCACCATGCCGCCGCCGCCGTTCCACGCCGTTGCCTTGGCCACCTCGATGCGGAAGATTTCAATGTCGCGGGGGTACAGCCGGCCGTTGTCGCGGAGCTGCACGCGGAACCCGTCGAGGGCGCGGGCCATTACGTACACGCGCTTGTTTCTGGCGTGGCGCTTCAGCAGACCGCTGTAGACGCATTGCGTGGATAGAAACGGTAGGTGGCCCTCGTACGCCACGCGGGTGTTTACCAGCGACGGTGCGCTGCACGTGAGCAGAAGAATCTTTACCCGGACAACGCGGTCATGCCGGGCCTTGGCGATGGTGTTTGTGTCCGCGAACGAGCCAAGGCGATGCCTTGCCGTCTCGGCGTGCGAAATCGACACGGGGGCAAGTATAAAGGAGACCTTCATTTCTGCTTAAATGGAAAGAGCAGCGAGTTTCCAGAAAACACCGTGCAGTCGTAATTTCCATTCAGCACGATGCCGCGGAGCACGTAGCGGATCCGCTTGACGCGGAGCACGTTGTCGGGGTTCCCAACCAGTTCGCACAGCTCGAGGCACACTGTCGCGTCAAAGCGCCCCGTGGGTGTGGCCTCGTCGGGGTACGAGCACACGCGCTTGCATGCAAGTCGCAGCACGCGCCGCGCCCATGCATCCACCGATGGGGTCCGCGCGCCCGGCGGTGGCAGGTGGGCCGAGAGTGCGCCTACAATGTCATAGATGGCGGCGCTGTCACCGCCGTCGAGCAGCGCGTCGACGTGCGCACGCAGGAATGTACAATCGATCGATGTGCCCCTCATTTCGCCGTATTTACTGCATTCTTTTTTTTTTGCGCGGCGCGAGCGCGGCGACGTCGATGTTGATTGCGTACCGCTTAAAGTGCGGGTGTTGCGCGTCTGGCTTGTAGTACTTGATGAGTGCGGCGATGTCGATGCTGTTGCATTCCACGTCCACCTCGCCGCGGTTGCCCTCGAGGGTCAGCGTGACACCGGCATGGCCATAGCACGGGTAGCTCCCCATGCATACCCCCATGCTGATTGGCGCAATGTCCACGACGGCACTGCCGTCGATGCGGGCCTCGGTCACCGAGATGAGGTTCGCGATGCGCGTCTCGGTGGCGCCGTGCACAATGGCTTTGCGCTTTTTTTTCTCCGCCGCCACGACAGACACGCACCCGCCGCACTGACGCCCGGCGAGCGCGAGGCAGCAGGTGCCCCGGTCGCCCGTCGCGCGCGTTTTGCCAAGCTCGGTGCACGCGGCGCCGCCGCACGCGGTGCCGGCGTGGTTGTGCACGCAGCGGTACCGCATGATCTGGAACTGGAACGCATCGGTCTGCTGGAGGTCGCTCGCCATTGTGTCGCGGTCGAGGCCGGCGCGAGCGAGCGTGTACGCCAGGAGCTCGCGCGGCGTCGGCTCGCGCGCCAGCGTGACAAAGCACTCGGTGCACATGTGGGTGTTGTGATAGCGAAAGCGCTCGGCGGCGCCACTGCAGTTTGGGCACCAGCGCCTGTCGCACCCGGCGCAGTGTGCGCACGCCGGCGTGTTTGGGGTGATTGCGCTGCACGCGTTGCAATTGAAAACGTGAATGGCCTCCATTCGGCAATGTCTGGCTATGTATCCCACACGCGGCCCTCTACCCTCTATCGGATGGAACGTTGGCACGGGTGCAACGCGTGCGGGGCCGTACCCGCGGACTACACCTGCGGGCGCTGCGAGGCCGCGCGGTACTGCGGCGGCGAGTGCCAGCGCGCCGACTGGCAGACGCACGTGGAGCTCATCTGCAACCCGGAGACGGCGAGGCGATTTATGCAAACCATACAGGACGAGCCGCGGCTCAGGGACATTGAGTCGCCGGATGGAATGCGCGCGTTCATCGCCATGCTCAAGGGCGACACCGCCGGGGGCATCATTGCCAACGACAGCGGCACGGCGCGCTGGCAGCTGTCTGGTCTGGGCGAGGAGAGGCACCGCCGAGAACTCGCCGGTCGCCTGGAGAACAGCTACAAACAACTCGCCGCCGGCACGTACGGCAAGGTGTACAGCGGCAACGTACTCGGGCGACCGCTCCTGGTGATTAAGCAGAGCCGCCTGGACAACGCCGGCTTTCCCGTCACCATGTACAACTCGTCGCTGGTGGAAGGACAGATGATGCGGCTGCTCAGCGAAACGCTCCTGGATCCCGGGCACACGCCCCACCTTCCCCCCTTTATCGCAGTCACCGCGCACGAAGACCGCTACTACATTGTGAGCAAGCGCGCGCTCTACGGGAGCATCCGGCGGTACATTAATTATTTCAGGACCACGATGAACACGCGTGCGGCGGACGCCTTTCTTATCAAGACGCTCTTTGAAATCACATGGACGCTGGCTGCCATCCATCGCGTGTGGCCCGGCTTTCGCCACAACGACGCGGCGCTGCGAAACATCCTGGCCGACTACGGGCCGCCCGACGGCCACACCGAGTACACTGGCGCGCGGACGTGGCGCGTGCCGAACGACGGCGTGCGCTCGCTGCTGTGGGACTTTGACATGGCGTGCATCCCCACGCAGCTCGACAACGACAAGCTGATTTACTTTGAATTCAGAACGGGCACCCGCAGTGGCATAAGCAGCAGCACGCCGGTCGGTGCAGACCTCTTTATCGTCGCCGCGGGACTCGTGGAGCGACTCCACGAGTATATGAGTGCGCCACTGCTTGCGCGCATGCGGGAAGCGTGGCCCGCCCTCGGCGCCAGTGTCAACTACACCGAGTACAGGGATGTCACCGACTGGGACATGCGCAATATGATATCTCCAGAGGAAGCACTGATGTCGTTTGCGCCCTTTGGCCGCTTCGTCGCACAGCCGGATGCCCCGCTGCCGCGGACAGACGTGTATCGCATGCCGGCGCTGCACGGCGCCCCGGCGCCTGCGGACACACGGGCCATTCAATCCATCCTGCGCTACACGCCAATCCCATTGTTGCCGCCCACGCTGCCGGTCCTGTTTGGCGGGGCGGTGGCGCCTGCCGACGTCACGCCGCAAATGTCAAGAGCGCGCGCGACACTGTCGCGCACTGTGTACAGACACGCCAAGACCGGTGCGTGGACAGTGCCCAACGACGCATTCGCGCCCCACCTGGCGAGCCTTTTATTCGACGGTAGCCCCACGGCGGTGACTGATGCCATCGCGGCGCGCTTTATGCTCTACGCTGGATACACGGGCGGGACATTCGGGTCCGCTGCTCTTGCAAACGACCTCCTGTATCTCATTGGCCGCGTGATGCTACGCCGCATGCCAGCAGACCCGCGCAAAGAACCCATGCTGATAGAAAAGCTGATCCATCTGACGTGGTTCCGCACGCTGGCATTAGAGTAAACGGCGTATGAATGTGATTTCGAGTGCCGATCCAAACATGGCCAACAGCGCCAGCTGTGCCGGGTGTGGGGCGGGCTCTGCGGACTTTGTGTGTGGCGACTGCTCGCGCGCGCGCTACTGCGGCGCCGAGTGCCAGCGCGATGACTGGCCGAGCCACGCAGAACTCATCTGCAACGAGGCGAACGCCCGAGAGTGGATAAAGGACCTCCAAGCCAACAACATGGAACACATTACTACTCGCAAAGGCATGGATCGCTTTGTAAATGGCGTGAACAACGGCAGTATACTGATCACCAATGGGCACGACAACTCCAGCGATGGATGGGCAGTGCCCATAATGATTGACCGCGTCGATGGCCTTGAGGCTCGCCTTCGCGGGTCCAATGAGGTCAATCACAATTACGATATACTCGATCAGGATCGCGAGGAAATTGGATGGCACCGCATGTATTACATGTATGCCAACACGCTGCCGGTGATACTCCACGTCCGCCACGCCTTGAACAATGTTAGAAGCGTCACCCTGTACAACCGCGCGCGTGCCGCATCGCGGATTGGAAAACTGCTCTCGCGTAGGCTGCGACGCCTCGGGCACACTCCACACATACTTACCTACATCGACAGCTGGAACACCGCTACGCACAATTACACTCTCAGCGTTGCCCCTCTCTATGGTTCCCTTTATTGGTACATGGAGCACTACAGATTTCGCGTCGATGAGTTTATACGCGGGGTGCTTTTTTCGGTTGCGTGGACACTCACTGCCATTCAACGCAAGTGGCCACACTTCCGCCACGGCGGCATTTCGTTGATCGGAGCGGACCTGGGCCCAGCAGATGGATACACAAAGTATACTGACGGGTCCCGATCTTGGGAGTTGCCGAATACTGGCATGCGTCCAGTGCTATGGGATTTTTCCAATGCATCTATACCGACAATACTTGACAACGAGGTGGCCTCGCTGTTGCATATCCAGGCGGATCTACCACAGGGCGCGGATTTGTTCATTTTGGCGACCTTGCTCTTTACACGGTTTAGTCACTCCATGGGTAGTGGCATGAAAGCCATGATGGAGAAAACGTGGCCAGGCATCAACAGGGCCGACGACGAGCCCGGGTTCGTCCAACGCTATACCAACATTGACGATGCAGTTGCTGATTCGATGCCATCGCCGGAGGATGTATTGAACGTGTTCTTTGACGGGTTGCAGATGGACACTTCAAGCCAGCACACGCCAACAGACACATACACAATGCCCCGGGGCCTTACTCGGGATGACCGTGCTGAGGTGGAGTATATTTTACCCGGGCCCTGGGACGCGATTGACATGGCGTCACTTGCAACGCTGCCTCTGTGCTTTGGTGGAATTGTGCCGTCAGCGGACCTGACTATGCAAATGATCATAGCCAGGCGCGCCGTGGAAGAAACCGGTGTGGATCTCGATGTCAAGCCATGGACCGGCTACAATAAGTCATTTGGGGTCGCCGCAGTGACGCAACTGTACCCAAAAATGCAATTGAGTGCGCTACACCCCGCTTTAGAACGATTCGGGGTTTACGCGGAGTACCTTAGCAACACCTTTCAATCTAAAGAGATGGCCATATCTCTTCTTCGGTTGATCTGCGAAGCCGTGCTGGGGGTACCTTCGCTTTATTCCGGATCTGGTGATGATGTATACGGATACAGGGAGAAGCTTGTGCAGTTGGGATGGCTTCGTGTCCTGAACGCTGCGCGCTTGGAGCGCTACGAGAATCCCAGGTTGTGCAAGCCGGCTGCGTCGTGGTGCGTCATTGCCTCTGCCGAGTGATAAACGTCACGTCACGCGTTTAATTCGTCCAAGCGCGTTTTGCACTCTCGGATCACATCAAATTTGCACTCGGGCGGCACGACCTGCGGTCCGTGGACCTTCCACGCCAGTGCCCACCGCGTGCCAAACTCTGTGTCCACCTCGCGCCAGTACTCGTATGCGATTAGCCATGGTGTTCCCTCTACGCCGCCGCCCAGTATAATGTCCATGGCGTCGCGATATGTTGCGATGTGGCCCTCGATTGCCGATATGCGGGCCGTGTACGCCTCCCGTGTCGCCTTTATCACAGGCACAATGTCGGTTACCATTCGGTCGGTCGGTGTGCATGTCAGTTCCTCTGATTGCAGGACGCGCGTCAGCTCGCCGACGGCCGCGGTGATGTTGCCGGCGCCAATGTAGGCCATGTTGGCAATGATAAAGAACGCGCGGCTCGTCGCGTCTTTGCCGAGGGCAGGGTCGTATGTCAGGCCCGACGGGCGATAGGCTTCGAGGATTGCCTCGGCCTCTTCCTCCGAGTCGTCCAACTCTGGGGCGGCCGCGCTGCTGTGGTCTCGCGTGCACAGTGCGTGGAATATTGGAATCACAAAGCCGTCCGAGTCCACCGGTGCGGCGGCGTCCCGCAGCATATCGAGCACCGCGGCGTACAAAATGTCATATGTGCCCCTCATCTTCGTTTAGTTTGGGGTGTCTCCTCGCGTTTTTTGGCCATGTCCATTCGGGATTCGCGTTTTATCACCTGCATGTTGTGAAACATCTTGTACCCGATAAAGTCGGGGTGGAGCACGGGGGCGATGCGCGCGACCTGCTCTGGTGACGGCGCGCGGAAGCACACGTAGGACACCTCCATGCGCACTGCGACGGCGCACATCAGTGGAGTCATGGGGGGTGCGGCACAGTTTGCCCACTCGATGCCCACGTCGTGGCCCAGCATCTTGGGCGTCAGCCGGCCAAGCATGTGCGCCTTGCACGAGGACAGCAGCAGCCGATAGGATTCGCCGTCCACGATATAAAACACGATGCCTCGGCCGATGGCGCGGATCTCGCGCACCACTGTGTAGCCCATGCGCCCGCGGTGCTCGTCTGTGACATTGCGTATGGGCCACGCGAGCACGTGGTCGTGCGGCACCAGGTAATACGCGTCGATGTGATGACCGAGGCCATCTGTGCCCTCGATGTTGGCGGGCAGACTCGGTGTGTCGGCGGCGACTCTGGGTGGCACCAACACGATGCCGTTCTCGACGTTCTCCTCGGTGAGCATTGCCATCGTCTTGATGAAATACGGATGCGTGTGGATGCGAAAGGGGTGCGGCTGCTCGATCAGGTCGCATGTGACCTGCTTTGCCTGGACTCCGGGCGGCGCATCCAGCGTGGCGCGGGGCAGGCCGCCCATGTGTTCAAGCACGCGGTCTGTCAGCAGTGCCGTGGGGTCGTCGTCGTCCACGCTGTACAGGAAGCGGCCATGGAAATGCACCTCGTCCTCGTCGTCCTCGTCGTTGGGCGTGTCGAAGCGGTCGATCTCGGTGACGCGCGCGCGGTACGGGTACACGGCGTCCAGGTTGATGTGCCGCTGCTGCTCGGGGTCGTCGCGTATGCCGCGCGGGTAGATGGAGCTGGGTCCGCCGGCAAAGCGCGCGTTCGCCAGTGTGCCTACGACAGTGTCCATGTGCGCAGTGACCATGCCGTGCGCTTCCAGCGTGCACCGCACCGTGTTTTCGTATGCGTGCTGCTCCCATGGCGGGTGGTAGAGCCCCGCGTACACGTCAATGTCAGCGACGCTTTGTGCGCCATAGTGCTTCTTTAAGAACTCTTCCATGTTTATGTATTCTTCTATGCTCCGACTAGCTTGGCGTACAGCAGCACCGTCGGCATGGCGGCAAAATAAAGAGGCGCCAGCAGTATCGTAAACCAGCGCGCGGGATAGCGCATGCGCCCCCGGCCAAAGAGCAGCACGAAGAGCTCCAGTGTCACGGACTGTCCCATCATAAAGACGCCCACAACGGCAGTCGCGCCCTTGGCCATGTCGACGCGCGACGCGAGCACGGAGATCAGCTGCCACCACGGCACGGCAAAAAAGGTGTAAATCAGGGCCCACGCGGCCCACCACAGGCCGATGCCCAGAATGGAGCTCTGAGACAGGTACGACATGACGAGCGCCCAGCCCCTGCGGTGGTCCGGTACCCGGATGGCGCAATCTCGAATGTGCACGTGGCAGGGACGCGCCACCTGGCCGTTCAAGAGGTACGGCAGTAGTATGTGGGATGGTGCCACGTAGCGAATGTCGCCCGAGCCGCGGACGGAGCGCACGCGCACGTCCGTGTGGGAGTAGTAGTGGCGACGCGTGAACCATCCCATCACCCACTCCATGGCAAACGCCATCAACAAGAACCCGTAAAGGATGCACTCTCTCATCTGGCTGCGATGGCCACAAAGTTGGATGTGCGACTGGAGGGCATAATGGTCCACGTGCGTCCGTGTCTCACTCTTGACGCGGCGTCCAAGCACCTTGAAGCCCTCGCGTGTCATGTGGCAGTACAGAGGCATCTCGACGACCCACGCGCTGGTGCGGGATATCATCGCGCCGAGTATCTCCTCGGAGAGGTACGAAACGACTTCGACGTCGATGCCCGCGGCGCGCAGTTTGGCGCGCTGGCCGCCCCATCCCGGGTACATCTCTCGTCGCCCGCCGTCGTCCTCGACCTCGTCCCACCCCGGTCGGTGGACAATCACTTGGCGGATGTCCTCGGAGTTTGCCAGGATGCTGTTGATGGTCGTCTGCGCGTCGTCTGCATCGGACAGAAGTCGCACCACGGCGGTGAACATTATTATTTTCTATACACCCCCTATGTTATATGACGACGACGACACCCACATCCACGCCGCCGCGCGCCGCTGACCTTGGATGTGCCGGGGAAAGACCCCAGGCGCTGGATGGACCCGTCCGGGTGCTGTATCACCAGCATCTCCTTTGTCCCGGAGATTTCCTTGTAGTCCTCCCTGCACACGTACTCCCCGCTGTCAAAGGCAAAGTCGATGTGCGCAATCACCTGCTCCATAAAGAGCCGGCTTTGGCGCTCCGTGAGGGAAAAGATGGCCACGAACGTGTCTGGCGCCAACAAAAAGATCGCGGCGGCGACGGCGGCGCCCACAAAGGACTTGCCGTGACGGCGTCCCATGCTGATGAGAATTTCGGTTTTGATGCACTTGAGTCCGCGGTGCTTCATCACCGACGCCTTTCGGCGCATCCACTCGCGGCCGTAGACGTGTTCGCAGTAGGCGTCCATGATGGCCGAAAATATGGTTGCCTGGGTGGGACTCCACTCTATGCCAAAGCCATTGCAAAAGAAGTCTTCGATGCGCGCCACGAGAATGTCGCCGTTGGTTTGTTTCAATCGGAAGGAGTTTATGTAGTTCTCGATGCGATCGGGGTGGACGCGCAACGCGGCAGCGGCGTTGCGGTGCTCGCGTTCCCAGTGCTGCACCACCTCCGCGTGTATCAACACGCGCGTGTCGACTATGTCCATGTCACACGAAAAGTGACGTGATCCCGCTGGCCGCGCTCCCGCCAATCATGCAAATGGCCACGCCGAGTGCATCGCGCGCGCTCGAGCGCCGCAGGTCGACCGGGATCAACAGGATGCTGCACCACATCAGAACACCGGCCGCCAGGGCGTGGAGCGCGCGGGTGGCGCCAAATGACAGTATCTCCGCCGCGGCGTCGGCGCTGATGCCACACACCACGGGCAGCGTGGCGAGGAGACAGGCCAGGAGGCGGCCGCCTGCGATGGCGGCGTAGCGGTGGCGCGGTCGCGTCTCTGCGTTGTACAGCGCGTACACGCACAAGATGGCAACCACGCCGGTCAGCAGCATCGCATCCATGTAGTACATCCAGACGCGAATGCCCACCACGTCGGGTGTGAGCGCCACGCCGTCGTACGGCACAGCGAACCGAAGGCCGTCCCACAGCGCAATGATGCACAGCGCGACGGTGACCGCGACGGCAAAGAGGCGGCGCGCGCGCAACTCGTGCACTTCGTCCTGCAGGGCCATGGCATGGGCCCGGAATGCGTCGTTGTTTTCGCTCGCCAGCAGGTCGCCCGTGTGCATGTGCGTCATCAGCGTGATGGTGTGCACGTCCAGGCTGTGGCAGATCTCCACGCTGCCGATGGGCCGCGTGGTGTAGTTCACCATGGGGTGGCGCACGCGCTTCACCAGATCCCATGTAAACATAAACACAAACGCGCCCATCATCAGCCAGACCTCGTACCCATCGGCGGTGACCAGCACGTCGTACGCCACGTGAAACACCACGTGGCCAAAGAGCACGCCGACCGCGAGCGTCACCAGCCACTGGTTGCGGTAGTCGTACGTCACGTGGTGGTTTAGAATGGGCCGCGAGGCGAATCGGTACACGGCGTACACGATTGCGGCGCACGGCACAATTACAAACGGGAGAGTGACGCGCTCACCAAGCACGGAACCAAGGGGCACATCGGTGCTCATTTTCTCTGCGCGTATATGGATGTGGCTGAATTGCGCTTGACACGCGACGAATTGCTGTTTTTAATTTTAGTGGGCGGAGTGGGATACTTGGTTGCCGTGGTGCTGTGCATCATCGGATCCGGAAAGATACTACAGATTACCAGCGCGGGAAAAATAATCTTGCCGCTTGTCACTACGGCGAGTTGCTGTTGCTTTGCGGTGTGGCTCGACCTGCGGCGACCGGCGTTTTGGGTGGACGCGCCGCGCATTGATCCAGACGCTGTGCCGACTGGCAGCGCGTGCATCGCGGCATAAAATCCTCGTGATGGTGCCCTTTATCGGGCGGCCTCTTTCTTGGCCCGTTTCAGATGGGCGATCGCGGTATGCATGTCTAGGTACACCGTCAACGCAGTCCATGTTAGAACGGCCAGCACCATGTACACCGGCCTCATGCTCATCCCCGTCGCGGTTTGCACTGTGCGTGCCGCGAAAATAATCAGTGCGGCCACACAGGCAAAGACCAACAGGGCCCATTTGAATTGCCGCATGTGCTTAATGTTGTGCACTAGGCTGTCCTCGATGCCCGTTGTGTAGGTGTGCTCCCTGGCGTCCCGCGCGTCGTCGTCACACGCAAGCATCCGACCCTCTAGCGTTGTGTGTGGAAGTTTGTCAAGCGTAAATATATGTGTGTGTCGCGGCACAGGGCCATCAAATGGGCGTGGATCTCTTCGTGCGACTTCACTCAGAGGCCTTTCGCATCGTGTACCGGGGCGTCGGCGATGAGTTTGGCCTCGAGGTTGGCTGGGCCATTGCGGCGCTCGCCATTGCACTCGCGGGCATTGTTGTGGCGTACATCTTTCTCGTAATCGGGGCCTGCTGCACGGGCGCCCGAAGCAGCAAGCGGCTGAAGCGCATTGCAAACACCGACAAGTACAAGGAGGTGACGCACAAGTCGCGCGAGGCATGGACGCGGCTCATCACCACGGTGTTGGCGATACTGGCGGCCGTGCTGGGGTTCTGGATTTCGACAAACGTGCTGGGCGTCAACTTTTGGACGCTGGTGCTCGGTTATGGCATCCTGTCAATCATCATCACGTATGGCTTTGGCGGGGACACGCTGCGCGCCGCGGGTGCATTTCTCATCATCAGTCTCACGGACAAGATCGAGACCGAGCTGTGGTTTGAGATCCCAGCGCTCGGCGTGCAGGGCATGATTACGGCAATCCACGTGCTGTGGGTGGAGATGGCGTACGTGGACGCCAACAAGAACGTGGTGGAGGTGCATGTGCCCACGTACCAGTTTCTCGCGCAAGTGACTAAGCGGTTGTTTTACAAAGAGATCGAACAGCACGACATGATCTTTGAAGCGCGACTCGACATGGTGAGCCTCGACGCCAAGGACCACGAGGAACTAAGCGGCACCGGCGCGGGTTGGAGCGTCGATCGGGCCCCCGGCCGAACTGCCGGTCGAGGCCGCGGGCGCGCCCGCGCTGCTGGCCGCGGCGACAGCTCCACTCTGCGCGCGCGCGTCGTCTGACGCGGCGGTCTCTGTCTTTTGCCGCTTGGTGGGGCGCTCCTTTTTTCTCAGGTGGTGCGTGGTCGCGGTGTCAGAGTACTCGGTGGGGAAATGGCGCGAGATGCTGCAGTCGCCACTGGCGTTCCAATACAACAGCCCGTTGCTTCTTGATCTCAGCGCGACGCCGTTCATGGTCCATGACGCGGGGCCATTCACGCGATGGATGCACTCGTACGCGACGCGCGCCATGAATTTTTGGATCTCCGTGTGCGTGCAAAACGCCGAGGCCGCGCGAAGCATGGCGTAGTCCTCGTCTGTAAAGTTCAGCGCGACGCCGCCGCCGCACGTTTCCAGATGCGTCGCGAGTGCCGCGAAGCGCGCGCGGTACGCCGACTCGACCTCGGAGAGGGGGATCGGGGAAATCCTAAAGTGCTCGTCGAACTGGTCCCAGAAGGGCTCGCCGTGCACCACTTGCGCGTGCGTCAGCGCCACGACAAACCTGCTTCGCTTGGTGACGGGCTCGCCGATGCGAAAGCAGGCGTCGGTGTCCACGTCCATGATGCCCTTTGCGTTGGCAAATGCGCGGGCGCGCGTCAGGTCCACGTTGGGGATCACCAGCACCACGTCGTTGCCAATCGCCGCGCGAGGCGAGCCGTCGGTGGTGCCGATGAGGTTGTACCGCGCCAGTGCCTTTATGAGCTGCCCGTGCAGGTCATACCCGCGGCGGCCCGAGATTAGAAATGTGCGCTGAATGGGAATCTCAAACTCGCTGCTGCTCCACGCGGAGGGCTGAGCCACCGGCATGTGAATGTAATCGCGCACGAGCGTCAGGATCTCTGGGCAGATGTACTCTTGTGTCATTTTTACTCTGTTCCCCGTAGTGTAACGCATGCTATCCACAGTGTGCACCCGGCGATGAGCACGCACGCGCCTCCGAGTACCCGTTGCGGCGTGTCGTGGCTCCATGCATGCGCTACAAACAGACACAGGTAGACGCTCGCGTACACTGCGACATAGCCAAGCCAGATGTCATCGTCGTCGGACGCAGCCCTGTCGCCCATTAGTCTGACGTCTGAGATTTCTTGTCTGCATTTCAAACTCTGCAGTGAGAGGGTCACATGGCACGCACCAAGGTTTCCTCGACACGCGCGCCCAGCAACAAAAAGAAGCTACTCAAGTTCACAATTGGGCTGATGAACGGCACCAACAAGACACACATCGCCGTCACCGTTTCTACAACCGGGTGCACGGATTGCTCCAAAAAGATACGCACGGTTGCATCCACGGATCGCACCCAACACGCAACACAGTATCCGGCATGCTGCGCCGCGTGCAATGTGAAGCGCCAGAGCCAGCAGCGACGCGAACGGTCCGCCGCGTTCACGACGCGCAGGGAGCACCAGTACTTTACGTTTGTGCCCGCGGATGCCTCCAAGCCCGTGAGCCTTGAGCATTACAATCTAACGTCCGACGTGCGTGCGTTCTTTGACGACTCCAACCCTCGCGCACTGCCCACTTATGCGGACTGGTATACGTACACCACGCTGTGCCATCGCGACCCGCCGGACGACGCCGAGGTCAACACGCGCCTTATGAACAATCTGGGCATGCTCGGTATCAAGCCGCTGAGGCGCCCAGTGCGCGGCGACGTGGTGATCCGTGGGCCTCTCAGTTTTGGACTCGCACACGCGGAGGCCGAAGAGATGGTGGAGCTACTTGAAGAGTAAATTCAATGTTCCCCTTGTTCATTCAGTCTTTGCGTCGCTGGCGTCTGAGATCTCTCCGATCAGAATGCGCAGTCCCAGTATGCACAGCAAGCATATAACCCCAGCGACGTAGAGCGCAGCGCTGCCGAGATCGCCGGAGAACAGCGAAAAGAGTAAAATGTACACGACGCATGCAAAGGCCATGCCGTACATGATGTCGGTTTGCTTTGCCATTTTTTTTTATTTGAGTTGTGTAAGGTGGCGCGTTAGTTTCACTGGCGCGCTGCCCGGTGTGGATTCCTCCACCGCGATGTAGTCCATCTCCAGGGTCACGCACACGCACGGCATTGCGCCGCTGCCGCCGTCCGCGATGCGCTTGGCCTTGACGCGCAGCGTGTCTTGCACGTCCTCTGATAGGTTACACACGACGTGGGTGTCCTCGAAGCGGGTATAGCGAATGTACTTGTAGACGCTAAAGTGCATGGCCTCGCACGCGCGAAGCACACACGCGTCCTTGATCTGATACAGCGTGTCTGTGCCCATGGCAATGTCCACGCCGGCGCGTACCCCCAGCGCGTCTGCATGCGTTTGCACAAAGGCGACGACGGGGTGTGTCTCGTTGAATACGCTCCAATCATCGCCGTCGCCGTCGCCGTCCTGCGCCTGGTCTGCGCGATACCGCTCCGTGTCAAACGCGGACTCGCAGCCCGCGTAGCACTGAATGTCGTCGACCGTCAACCCGCTGGCGCGGGCGGTGGCACTGTAGACACGCACGCGCTCCTGCCGGTGCACGCGTGTGCTGGAGCCTGGGGAGCACGAGATGCTGATGCAGTTGCTAGCGGGGTCGTCGTCGCCGCCGCGCGTGGCGCGCCCGAACAGAGACCGGATGTTGATGTCAATGGCATGAGAGTGGAACTCGCTGTGCACAAAGCTACAGTCCACGCCGAGCAGAATGGCGTGACACTGTTCGCTGTGCAGGCCAGGGAGGCACGCGAACGGGTTGTCGCTGCCGTCGTCGGACGCGAGCCGGAGGGTGTACTCTCCGTTGGCGCTGAGGACGGGGTACATGCGCATAAAGACGCTGTGTGTGCGACGCGTCGCGGTTGGATTTGTAAAGCTGCTTAGAAATACATCGCGGCGGCTGGATGCGCTAGTGCCATTCCCCATTCTTTTCTCTCTTGCGTATCAATGGACACCGTGAGGGGCAGCGCCGTGGCAATTGCATTTATACTGTGCCTTGCAATTTTTGCGTACGCGACCCGGCCGCGCCACGCGATATACTACGTGCCAGTGTCGATCGCACGCGCAGAGTCGCTGCCGTGGAACGTCCGCGCCGTGCACGGCAGCGACGATGGGTCGACGTTGTTGCTTGGACGGTACACCCGCGGGGGCGACATGATATTCGCCCGGAGCGACTGCGGCGACGCCGTGTGGGACGCACTGATCATTGACGCGGCGCGGCGCACCATGACCGTGCTATTGGCGAACGGGACGCGCGTACTGATTGCATAGTAAAGCGGCAGGGTGGTTGACTTTAACTCTCACCGACTCACGGTGCTCCTCTGGTACGTCCTGCAGCGCGTACACGGTCTGTGTGGCGGCGGCAAGGCACAGTGCGTAATCTTTGTACTTCTCTGGGACGAACAGAAGCGCGTGTCCGTCATGTGTGACGGCGGCAAGACATAGCATGCGATCCGTGTGCTCCTCTGGGACGTGCTTTAACGCCCACCAGCTCTGTGTGGCGTGATCCAGGTGCTCCCCTGAGACGTGCTCCAACGCGTGCCCGCGCCGTGTAACGGCGGCAAGGCACAGCAGATACGTTCTTTTCTCTTTGGGTACATCCGCCAGCGTCCGCGTCGCCATGTACGCTTTGGCATGCAGCCACCGGAGGTGGTCCTGGATGGCCCTGTATTGGCGCAGCGCAAGATAGCGGTCGGCGACCAGGGAGAATGTATTGATCTCCTCGGGGCTGTCCAGCTTCAGCAGGATGAGCGCCACGACGCCCGGGTAACGGGCGAGCATGTGGCCCTTGTCCTCCGTTGTGGTGACTGCGGGGTCAGACCAGCCGCCGCCGCTTGCGGGCGATTTCGGCTTCCATCTGCTCGCGGTGCTCCTCTGGGACGCAATAGAGCGCCAACTCGTCCCGTGTTACGGCGGAAAGGCACAGCGCGTGATCCCGGTGCCCAACTGGGACGTGCTGAATCGCGTACTCGTCCTGTGTGACGGCGGCAAGGCACAGCGCGTAATCCCGGTGCTCCTCTGGGGCACACACAAGCGCGTGCCCTTCCCGGGTGACGGCGGCAAAGCACATTGCGTGATCCTGGTGCTCCCCTGGGACGTGGCGCAGTGCGTACCCGTAGTGTGTTACGGCGGCGAGGCACAGCGCGCGATCCCGGTGCTCCACTGGCACGGCCCAAAGCACGTACCCGTGCCATGTGACGGCGGCAAGGCACAGCAGATACGTTCTTTTCTCGATGGGTACATCCTCCAGCGTCCGCGTCGCCATGTACTCTTTGGCGTGCAGCCACCTGACGTGGTCCTGGATGGCCTTGTATTGGCGCAGCGCAAGGTAACGGTCGGCGACCAGGGAGAATGCATTGACCTCCTCGAGGCTGTCCAGCTTCAGCAGGATGAGCGCCACGACGCCCGGGTAGCGGGCGAGCGCGTGCCCCTTGCCCTCCATTGTGGTAACTGCGGGGTCAAACTAGCCGCCGCCGCTTGCGGCTGGCGTTGGATGTCACCCGATCCCGGCGTTTCTTTGGAACGAACTGGAGCGCATCCCCGCTTTGAGTGACGGCGGCAAGGCACAGCGCATAACCCCGGTGTTTCTTTGGGACGTAATGGAGCGCATCCCCGTTCCGTGTGACGGCGGCAAGGCACAGCGCGTGATCACGGTGCTCATCTGGGACATCCCGCAGTGCGTACCCGTTCCGTGTGACCGCGGCAAAGCATATCACATGATCCCGGTGCTCATCTGGAACGAACTGAAGCGCATTCCCGTACCGTGTGACCGCGGCAAAGCACATCGCATAATCCCGGTGCTCCTCTGGCACGTACCACAGCGCGGTCCCGTGGCGTGTGATGGCGGCAAGGCACAGTGCGTAATCTCGGTGCTTCTTTGGGACGTGCTCCAACGCGTGACCGTCCCGTGTAACGGCGGCAAGGCACAGCAGATACGTTCTTTTCTCTTTGGGTACACCCCACAACTTCCACGTTACCATGTACGCTTTGGCGTGCAGCCACCTGGTGTGGTCCCGGAGCGTCTTATATTGGCGCAGCGCAAGGTAACGGCTGGCGACCAGGGAGAATGCATTGATCTCCGCGAGGCTGTCCAGCTTCAGCAGGATGAGCGCCACGACGCCCGGGTGGCGGGCGAGCGCGTGCCCCTTGCCCTCCATTGTGGTGACTGCGGGGTCAGACTAGCCGCCGCCGCTTGCGGGCGGTTTCGGCTCTCACCGACTCGCGGTGCTCCTCTGGGACGAACTGTAGTGCATGTTTGTTCTGTGTGACGGCGGCAAGGCACAGCGCGCGATCCTGGTACTCCTCTGGAACGAACTGAAGCGCATTCCCGTTCTGTGTGACAGCGGAAAGGCACAGCGCGCGACCCCGGTGCTTCGTTGGGACGTGCTTCAACGCATCCCCGTCCCGCTCGACGGCAGCAAGGCACAGCGCGTAATCTTTGTGCTCCTCTGGGACGTACCGAAGCGCGTGTCCGTTCCACGCGACGGCAACAAGGCACAGCGCGCGATCCGTGTGCGCCACCGGGACGAACTGCAATAAATGCCCGTTCTGTGCGACGGCAGCAAGCCACAGTGCGTAATCCTGATGCTCCCGTGGGACGTACCCCAACGCGTACCCGTTCTGTGCGATGGCGGCAAGCCACAGTGCGTAATCCTGATGCTTCTTTGGCGTGTGCTCCAACGCGTGCCCGTGCCGTGTAACGGCGACAAGGCACAGTAGATACGTCCTTTTCTCTTTGGGTACCTCCTCCAGCGTCCGCGTCGCCATGTACGCTTTGGCGTGCAGCCACCGGAGGTGGTCCCGGAGGGCCTTGTATCGGCGCAGCGCAAGGTAGCGGTCGGCGACCAGGGAGAATGTATTGACCTCCTCGAGGCTGTCCAGCTTCAGCAGGATGAGCGCCACGACGCCCGGGTAGCGGGCGAGCACGTGCCCCTTGTCCTCCATTGTGGTGACTGCGGGGTCAGACTAACCGCCGCCGCTTGCGGGCAATTTCGGCTCTCATCTGTTCGCGGTGCTTCTCTGGGACGCCATAGAGCGCGTACTCGTCCTGTGTGACGGCGGAAAGGCACAGCGCGTAATCCCGGTGCCCAACTGGGACGTCATACAGCGAGCACCCGTCTTGTGTAACGGCGGCAAGGCACAGCGCGCGATCCCGGTGCTCCTCTGGGACGTACGCAAGCGTGTACCCGGACTGTGTGGCGGCTAGGCACAGTGCGTAATCTTGGTGCTCCTCTGGGACGTGGCGCAGTGCGTACCCGTGCCATGTGACGGTGGCAAGACACAGCAGATACGTTCTTTTCTCTTTGGGTACATCCTCCAGGTGCCGCGTTGCCATGTACGCTTTGGCGTGCAGCCACCGGAGGTGGTCCCGGAGGGCCTTGTATCGGCGCAGCGCAAGGTAACGGTCGGCGACCAGGGAGAATGCATTGATCTCCGCGAGGCTGTCCAGCTTCAGCAGGATGAGCGCCACGACGCCCGGGTGGCGGGCGAGCGCGTGCCCCCTGTTCTCCATTGTGGTGCGCGCGTGCGATGACTTTACGCTTTTAATTTTTCGATCCACTCCACTCTCTTGTTGCACGCGGGGCACGCGGACCTGTCGCCGTGTGCGCTCGCGTGATTGATGATGCATTGGTAGCAAAAACGGTGACGGCATCCCACGTGCGAGCGATCGGCCAATGGAATGTCATGCGCGCACAGCACGCACACGTCGATCGTCCTATCCACCGCAGCGAGAGGGGCAGGTAACAAATGGAGCGCCCGAGTAATTTTCCGCCCGATCGCCTGCATGTCAATCGCCTGTGCTACCCAGAGCGCGAGCGTCACATACCGCTGCCGCCGGTCGACCCGCGCCTCGCCATCGTCGTGATTACCGACGTCGACCACCCGAGCCACCGCGCGGATCGCGTGACGCGTGGCCTCGTGTGCCACGCCCCGCTGGAGGCCGGGACGACGCTCGGCTGGTGGGCGGGCGCCGTGTCTTTTTCCGACGGCACGACGAGCGCGGCGCCGCCGCACGCCGTCAAACTGGGCAACGACACCGCCGTGGACGCGCGCCACTGCGGGAACATTCTGAGCTGCGTCAACGGCGCGCGGACATCGCGGCATCGCACGCAGTACGCCAACGTGGCACTCGCGCCGCCGGAGACGGTGCCCGGCTACATCTGCACGATGGCGCGCAGAATGGTGGTGACTCGAGCCATACCTCGCATGACGGAAATATTACTAGACGTGCCGGTGCCAGTGCCCCGGGTGCGCGACGACGTGTACACAGTGGGCGACATGGTCGAGGTGAACATGGATCACTACGCGGACGGCGACATTGACCTCGCGTCGTCGTCGTATCCCGCGCTGGTCGTGGGCAAGGTGGGCTGCCACGGCAGAGCACTGGTGCGCCTCGCGGGTGGCGCCGAAGAGTTCGAGGCGCACGTGGACCACATGCAGCGACCGCACGCCCCGACCAGCGTGGACAACTGTGACTTTGTCGCCGGCGACGCCGTGGAGGTGGAATGGAAAAACAAGGGTTGGTGGCGCAGCCGCGTGGTCAGACGCGTGGGCAAACGCAAATACCGAATCGAAAACGAGCGAAAATTTGACGGCGTCCCAAACGAAATCACAGTGACGCACGACGACGTGCGCCGCGCGAGACAACACAGATAAAGATGGATCGCACATTCATAGTCGCCTTTATAGCACGCGTCCTGTGTAATCGAGAGCGCCGCATTTTTTTTCTCAAGCAGTGGCATTCCTCGTACTGTCCAATCGCGGGCGAAACGCTGCGTGATGTGTGGCGGCGATTCATGCATGTGATTCTGTATGCACCCATCCGGCTGCAGGCCACGTCGACCGAGCTGCGGCTCTTTTCAACCAACGAGCGCAACCTCATGTATCTGCCGTACAGCCAGATGACGCGCGATGAACTCCAAGAGGCCAAGCAGATAACGCACGTGCACCGCGTCCGCGCGTTTCGCTACCGCCGCGAGTACGACCACGGCGGGTTTTTTTACGACGGGTGTTCATTCGACGGGACGCTGTACTCGCTCTGGAGCCTGCACGGGCGCCGCGTGTTTCTGCGTGACTTTTTCTTTCTCGTCATTGCGCAGTCCACGTGCTTTATTCCATTGTTGAGCGACGTGACACAGGAACTAATCACACAGCGCGCGGCCGAGGCAGACACGGCGGACCCGCTGCTTGCGCGGCTGTACATGAATCTAAACAGGACATGCCCTAAGCAGGCCGTCGGGCAAGTCGTTGTGGATGATCTATAAGTTAACGCCCGCGCCGCGTCTATGACAATGGACGCCTATGATGCCAGCAACGACGTGCGCAGGCGCGGCGCTGTGACCATGGACCCCAACCAACAAAACACGCTCACCGCCATCGGTGAAAACTATCCGTCCGAGCAAGGCAAACTGAAGCGCATCTTTGGCTACATCAACGCCGACTTTAGCACCCCCGAGGACGCGCCCAGTGGCACCCTCTCGGTGTACGCCCTCGACGCCGCGGTGCACCCAGAGTCCATGCCCGACGAGGCGTTCTCCCAGCTGCTCGTGTGTCCCGTGTTTACCGCCAGCGCCGCGTCCCCGCCGCTGGACGACGCGTACTTTACCTCCAAAAAGGATGCGCTCTCGCGCGCCGTGCCGCAGTTCAGCAACACGCCGGCGTCGCTGAACTTTCGCGCCGCCAACAACTACGACACCCACACCTGGGAGGCGGAGCTGGGCCCCGACTGCGGCGTCGCGGGCATCTACAAGAGCGTGGAGAACCACGGCCGCGACGTCACGTACTACGCCGTGGTGAACGCGGGCAGCGAGTCCATCTCGCGCGAGGTGCGCGGCCTCGTGGCCAGCGAGCCCGAGCTGACATTCGGGGACATGCTGGGCGACATGCGTTTCACCTACGCGCGCAACGCCGTGACACGAAACGCCACCCGCCTCGCCTACAAGGTGGCGCGCGCAATGGGCGTGCGCATCTCGCACGGCGCAGACTCCGCCGCGTTTACCGTGCACCCAGAGGACGACGCGTACGCCTATCTCGCGCCCCCGATGGCGGCCGAGACGCGCGGCGGCGGCCACCTCCAAGCCAACAGCACCGTCGCCCGCATGCTGTTTGGCGGCGAGCGCGCCGTGGGTGTTTATCACGACACCCACCCGGTCGACGGCCGGACGCGCGTGTGCTACGTGCGCTCCGCCCTCTCGGATGGCATTGCGCGCTTCACACTGGACAACAACGCGTGCACGGGCTACGCCTTCCCCTCCTCCACGGGCGTCAAGACGCCCGCCGCACTGCTTCCCGACGTGAGCGACGCGGAGGCCGCGGCGTACGCCACCGGATTCACATGGGAGGGAAAGACAAAGACCGAGTGCCACCACGACGCGCTGAACCCCGCCGCGTACCACACGCTGGACAATGCCTTTTTGGTGGGCATGCGCGAGCTCGGCTGGGAGCAGAGCGGCACCAACGGAAATCAGTCGCGGCTGATTCCCGTGATGGTGAAAATCTCCAACCCCGAGCACAAGCGCAGTGCAAGAGAGCAGTAGAGAAATGAAGAGAAAGAAAGTGAAAATGCCCTACAATGAAGTGACGCAGGATTACCCCGTGGCGCACCTGCACCAGCAAAACAAAAGTCAAACAGAAATATACACAGAGTCGCTGGACGGCTTTCGCGTGCACGACGCCATTTCCTCCGACACCATCATGCAATACATCTCGCGCCTCGAGAGCGACGACCAGCCGCCGTGGTTCATCACGCACCAGACCAACATCATCAACAAGGACCTCAAGTTCCCCTCCCTGCCCGTGATCTCGAGGCGATACCTCGTGGGCTTTATGACAGAGTGCGAGCGCAACAACCCGCGAATGCGCGAGTGCATCCGCGGCGAGGCATGCGAAAGCTATTGCCTGGGCGGCTTTGTGTGCCGCGAGCTCGTGATGCCCGCCGTGTGGGCCGATGTGCTCTCCGCGCCAAAGGAGAGCGCCGCGCTCCACCTCCCGTCGTCGGTGGGGTGGTGCGTGCTGTGCCACTACGCCATCACTATGCGCATCTACGTGGAACGCCTCAACGAGGAAAGCGAGCACGCGGACAGAGAGGACGAGTGCAGCATCATCCACGACTTTATTGTCATGGTGAACACCCCCGGCGAATACCGCCTGGACCGCACGCTGTCTGGCGACCGCAACCCCATGGGCATCTACGGCCCATTCCCGCTCTACAGCCCGCGCAACTACAGCATGAGCAACATTCGGCGCGACGGCCGCAAGTGCTGGCTCGAAAAGGAGAACCTGGTTTTTCGGCTTTCCCCGGCGGACTCGGCATCTCTCGAGTCATCCCCCTCCACCACGCTGGTCGGGCGCCGGGGCGAACCCTCCTGCCAATAGAGGCACACCAGAGCGACTGCGTGCGCGACGTCACCATGCCCACCGTGGAAGAGGGACTGCGCGCGCAGCTCGGCAGCGACACCACGCAGTTCATGCATGTGCAGCTCGCGGGTGCGATATTCCGATGCTCGGTGGCAAAGACACGCGCCATGCTGTGCGCGCAGGGCATGCTGAGCGACAAGATGCCCCTCGCGTGCATGCCAAACGTGGTGCAGCACCAGCGCTGCAATGTGGAGTACTACATCGAGGCACTGGAGGACTACCCGCAAGACATGCTGTATGCCATTATCCGCAACCCCGTGCTGGCGGGCAAGTACGGAACACTGTGCATGATCCTCGACGAGCACAAGGCGCAGCGGCTCACAATGGCCTCGCTCCACGACATGATGTTTGTGGACCCGCCGCCGCCGCCCGCCAATGCAAGCACCGCCGTCAAAACCGCCGCCACCAAGGCCGCCGCGCTCGCCGCCATTGCGCCAATCATATGGACCCCTCGCAACGTCTCGATGGAAAATCTCGCGTGTCGCTCGCGCTACACGTGGCTCAGCGCGGTGTGGTGCCGCGTCAACTTGAGCGCGGCGTATCTCGTATACTATGCCATCAACCACCGCCACGCGCGCCACTGCCTAAAGGAAAAACTCCGGGCATTCGAGGACGCGCATATTGCATGCGTGCGCTACCTCGACTCTCTGGACGACCCGTGCGACGACGCGATCGACGCCGCGCACCTCGAGTCGTTGTACGCGCCCATTGGCATCTCGCATTACGACGGCGACCGCGACCTCATACACATAGAGACGGAGCGCGTGACGTGCACCCGGAGGCCCCTGCAGATAATCGCCGAGGACGCGCCGCACATGGCCGCGCTGCACTGGCGCGTCGAGGCCGTGGTTCGCGAGATGCGCGAGGGGCGCATCACCTGGGCAAGCTGGCGGCGCGTGGCCGCGGCACACTACGACCCACTCGAGCTGAGCGACGCACCGCAAGCCACGCTGTACACCCACCGCGTGTACGCCGCGTGCACGTACATCTTGGCGCAGTGCACCGCCATGTACAGCAACAGCGAGCACACACTCAACACCACAGAGGTCAACGACGCGCTGTACTTTTATCACGCCTGCTTTCTGGATCTGTTTTACTTTTGTCTCGGGCGCACCGACCCCCGGATGGACGACGCGTGGCTGCGCACGCCCAACGACGAGCTGACCTCGCTGACCCCGCTGTCGTATTACTACCCGAGCGACGTGCGCGCGTACACATCGCGCGACCTCCCAGACTGCTTCCACGAGATTGTCGACATCCCCCTACGCGGCGAAAACATCCCCACCGCCACCGCCATTGCCGGCTACATCCAAAAATGCCTGCCATTCTGCGGGCAGCAGCGCGGCCTCGTGAAGCGCACGCGCCAGTGCTTTTACAGCGAACCGGGGTTCGCCGAGATCTTCTCGTGCGTCATGTGGTGCATGCTCACCGACATGTACCCCGCGCGCGCATCGACAGCCTGCCGCGTCTTTGACATGCGGATCTTGATGCGCTCCAAGCAGCTGTGCGACGACCACTCGGCGCTCCTCGAGAGCGTGGAGCTCACCGCGCTCAAGGGCCGCCCGGGATTCATAGGCGAGCAGAGCCGCGGCTGCGTAATCATCAAGGCGGCATTCATGCTGTGGTACATTGCCATGATCGCCGACAACACCGCGTACATGGCCGCCACCCAGCCCTACATCGACTGGGCGTGCGTGCGCGAAAGCACCCGAGCGCGCGCCCAGCTCATCCGCCACAGCGACCTGTACCACGACGACCCCTTTGCCCGCGCGCGGCTCACATTGAGCCACATCAAGGTGCGGCCGCGTATGCCCGTCTATCGCTACAGGACCCCGTGCCTCGTGCTCCGCCTCAAGGACATGCTTCTCAAGCTGCTGGGCAAGTACGTGCACGCCTCGCTGCACAAGTGGAGCACCGAGCGCTCGGCCATGACCCGCCACCGCCGCGCGGGCCACGACCCGGCGGCGCACAGGCACGAGTTTTTTGAAAACGCGGCGCTCTTTGCGTGCCTGTGCAGCGCGGGCGCGGACACGGCCTGGGAGCGCGGCGTCGCACTGGCAACGCGCACCATCGCCGGGCTTTCGTCCGACGTCGCACCCGCGGTCAAAACGCGCATACTCAACATTGTCATCAAGCTGCCGCCGAGCGCCCGCTTCACGCGCCTCGCGTTCTCCATTCTTACACAGCCCGGCTACGGCGACCTGCATCCCGACGCCGTGGCCATTGTCATGGAGCTTGTGGATGTGTACCACGGCGCGTGCATGCCGGCCGCCCTAAAGACCGTCATCAACAAATTCACGCCCGTCGAGGCCAGGACCATCGCGTGGTACCTCAACGCGGTGAGCATCGTGGACAACATCAACGTGGCCCCGCTGCACGCCGAGCATGTCGCGGCCGTGGACATTGCCATGAAGCACAGGCGCTATCACATGTACCCGGGCCAGCGACTGTCGCCCGCCGTCTTTGATGTCGCCGTCAACCTGTGCTGCCAAAACACAAACGCGGGCACAAAGACAATCGCCGGCACAAACACGGCCATGGGCACCCGCGTCTACGGCTCCGTCCACATCATGTACGACATGCAGTCGCATCGACTGCTGTGCGCAAAGTCGCAAAAGGCGCTGGCCGCCGCCGCCGCCGCGGTCGGCGTGATTGAGACCGAGGCCGAGGACGACGGCAACGAGAACGGCGACTTTATACAAATGAGCAAGCAGAACGAAAAGCAACGGTCCAGCAACGCAAAGCGCAAGGGCTTCAAGGTCATCAGCTGCAAGAACAGTCCCATCATACGCATACCGCTGCGCGGCTGGCGACTCGTCAATGGCACCCAAAAGGGAACCCGCTTTCAGATGCTCCACTGCCCGCGCTGCGCCGGCTTTCACCGCTACGCCATGAGCGGGTGGGGCGCCAGTGCGGACGGCACCTACCGATGCGGCGAGTGCGCGGCCAAGGAACACGCGACTGGAACACACGTGCATCGCTGCGACCTGTGTCGCGCCAGGGTGTCCCAGAAGCGCGCCGCGAAGCTCGCACTGGTGGTGATGGACAGCGACGCGGACCCCCGCGACGCATATCAACACGTTTACTTTTGCCCCCGGCATTTCAAGTACATGAAAAAGGCATCGACGTACAGACAAAAAAAATACCTCTACCCATGGGCACGACGCCTCGACCTCGCAGCCTCCAAGAAAACCTACGTCGGAAGAAGGCGCGCAAAGTGAGCTGGAGGGCGCGATTCCAGCGCGCCCCGCGCATCGTCAAGGTGGCCGTCTGCGTCGTGGCAATATCGGTTGTGGCGACCGTGCTTGCAAGCGTGGGATCAGAGACATCCAGTTATATGTAGTAAAGCACACCCGCGAATCCAATAGTATGAGCGGCGCCTTTGACAGAGAGGAAGAGCCAGTCGCATCCGAATGGGTGTGGCCGGTCGTGCTGCTGGTCTTGTTTCTCATTGCCGCACTCCTCGTCACTGTCATTGTGTCCTCCGTCTACGTCAGCAACGCAAACGCGCGCGACTCGCGCATCGGTGAAAATTGCACAGTGTGTCAGACACAGCAGGGGCCAGTGGGGACCACGGGTGACACAGGACCGCCCGGTCGCACGGGCGACGACGGGCCCAAAGGCCCGGACGGTCAGACGGGCGCCACCGGCGGCGTCGGCCCGACCGGCACGGCAATGTGTCTGGAAAACCCCGCGTGCGGCACGGGGCCACAGGGGGAACAGGGGGACACGGGCGACCAGGGCACCCAGGGATTGACGGGCGGTCCGGGGTTTACAGGCGCCGATGGACCGGTGGGAGACACTGGGCCAAAGGGCTTCAATGGTACCACCGGCCCCACCGGCCCCCTTGGCCCCATTGGCCCCCTTGGGCCACAGGGGGACCAGGGCATCTGCGAGTGCTTTAATCTCACCGACGTGAGCATCCCCGCGCTCAACGTCACGGATGTGCTGACGCTGGAAAACGCCCAGCTCACGTGCATCAACACCACCATCGACCTCTCGTGCCTGGTGGTGGGAAACTGCCCCGACTTTTCCGCCTGCAATCTCGCCGCGGCGACCCTCGTGATCACCGGCGGCGTGACGCCCAACACCAACTTCCAGGTGGGAGAGGCCGGCGAGGTCGGCGTTACCGTCGCGATGGGCGACAGGACCATCCCGGGCTATCAGCTACTGTCGTTCGACGCGTTCGCCACCACCATGCGCATCGCCGGCGCCACCACCACGCTCCTAGAGTCGCTGCTGGGGCCGCTGTCCATCAACAGCAACGGCAACACCCTGGCGCTAAACAGCGGCGGCGGCATGACTGTCGACGTGGCGGACAATACCATCTTTGAGCTCGGGAACAGCTTCACCCTCAACATGAATCTTGCCTCCCCGGGCATCGTGACGCTCAACAGCGCGGGCGCCTTCAGTCTCGTCTCGATCGCGCCGTTCGTCATCCGGAACAGCTTCTTTATCATGCAAAAGACAACCTCCTGGATGGGCCGCGCCAACTGGTACGACATGAACCCGGGCAACACCCTGAACCCGTACGTGATCCCCGCCACCTCGCTGTCGCCGGGGTACTCCATCAACGTGTGGGAGGACCTCATCATGCAGGAGAGCCGCGCCATCATCGCGGCCGCCGCCGATGGCATCCAGGTGGTGGGCCCGAGACTCCGGGTCCCCGTCGGCATCATCGACGCCGGCATCACGGGTACCGACGACCTCCTGCTGAACGCGCCCAACGTTGAGATCGAGGCGGCGGGCACCCTCAAGGTCGACTTTATCGTGGGAAGCGGCGCAGCGACCATTGACATCCTCGGCACCACGTTTGCCGCCGGCGGCGTCATTACCGCCACCACGGTGAACGGAGGCGCCGGCAGTTGCTGTACCAGCGACATCCGCATGAAGGACAACATCACCGCAATCAACAGACTAGAGAGCCTCGAGCGCATGCTCAGCCTCGACGTGATTGAGTACAAGTTCAAGGAGGCGTACCAGCGCGCCGACAAGTGGGTCGGCAATCACGTGTATCGCGGCTTTAGCGCCCAGCGCCTCAAGGACGTGGTGCCGCGCGCGGTGCATCTGGCCGAGCGCACGGTGGACGGCATCAAGATCCCGGACTTTCACACCGTCAGCCTGAAAGACATCGTGCCAGACATTGTCGCCGCCATCCAAGCACTGCACGCGCAAAACAAGCAGCTGCGGGATCTAGTCGCCGGGTTCATGGCAGTCCAGGAAAAGTAAAGGGGCGCATAAAATGTCAAAGATTCACTACGTAACCCGCAACGGCATGCAATATCAACGGGGCCGCCACGTGGCCGCCACTCAATGTCAGCACTGCGACACGATGCTATTCTGGGAGGACAGCGGGCAGGAGGGGGCCGGGGAGTGCTTCCGGGTTCATGCGTGCGAGTGCGAGTACCCCAGCGTGGTGTGCACGATCCACGCAAACGACGGGTGCATTGCTTGCACAGCAAGAGAGGCGCGGTTCCAGGCGGATGAAGACGCAGAGCTCGAGTCGGAATCCGCGGCACTCGCGGTGAAAATCCAAGAGCTTCTGGATCAACAGGAGTGTCTGCGGCTGAGAAAAAGACAAAAGAAATAACATACAAATGCACACTCCATACCCGATTGAACAATGAGTCAATCCACGCGACGCGATCGATCGCGCAGGCGCGAGCCTGAGTCTCGTGCCCTCGCAGCATGCGCGACAGTGACGGTCGTCATCCTGGTTATTTCCGCCTGCGTCATCCCCGCCGCCGTGCTATCGGCGGCGCGGCGCGACATTGCCATTGCAACCACATCGACGACGCAAACAACATGCACCGACCGCGCCGATGGCGCTGCAACCATATCGGTGACGGGAGGCACGCCGCCATACAATTACACGTGGAGTACTGGAGCCCCCACACAAAACATCACAGGCGTGCTCCCCGGCACGTACAACGTCACGGTCGTGGATTCTATCAGCAGCATCGGCATGCACACACTGGCCATCACATCGGCAAACCCCGAGCTGGTTGTGGACGTCACCGTCATCGATGCGCTGTGCGCTCAGAACGTCTCCGGGCCGGACACGACCAGCCTTTACGCGGTAGCCAGCGGCGGCTCGCCGCCCTACACGTACTTTTGGGAAGACGTGGACACGGCCACCGGAAACTACACGACACAGAACCTTACTGGGCTCGTCCTTACAGATACTACCTTTCGCCTCACTGTCACCGACAACGCCACATGCACCAATATTCAGTTTCCAATCGTGGACGTGCCGCCGTTTCTGAGCAACCCGAGCGTGGAGGCGGCGCCACCGATTCCCTGCTTGGGCGGTGGCGTGGGCGGCGTCAACGTTACAGTCGTGGTTGGTGGTACGCCGCCGTACTCGTACCTATGGTCCACCGGTGGCACCGCTAGGTCCATATCTGGCGTGCTCGCTGGAACGTACATCGTGACAATCACGGATGCCAACGGGTGCACCAGCGGCGGTCCCAGCGGCGGTTCTTTTGAGCTCGAGAACCCGGCGTCGCCACCATGCTAAACTAAAATGAAGTATGTATGTTCAAAATTATATTAGTGTATCCGCGGCACACACAGAGGAAATGAGGCAAACCACGCTGCGCAACCCAAAGCCGCCGTCGCAGGCCGGCGCGCCCCGCATCCTCACCTTCGGTCTGGCGGTGGTGGTTGTTCTTGTGATCATTGCCGCCGCGGTTGTCCCCGCCGCTGTAATGTCGGCGACGCGCGCCGATCGCATTACCATCGAGACCACATCGACGACGCCAGCAGTATGCTTTAACGCCAGTGACGGCGGCGCGACCATCTCGGTGCAGGGCGGTGTGCAGCCATACAACTACATGTGGAGCAACGGCGACACCACACAGAACATCACGGGTGTGACCGCTGGGACCTACAACGTCACAGTCGTAGATTCTAATGGCGTGGGCGTCAGTGCCACGCACGCACTGGAAATCACACAGCCCACGCTGCTGATTGCCGCGATCTCGTCCGTGACGCCCACGCAGTGCTTTGGTGGGACAGACGGCGCGATGAACGCCACGGCGTCGGACGGCTCGCCGGGCTACACATTCGCGTGGAGCGGCGGCACGCCGGACGGAAGCGGCGGCGTCAGCGCCCTCTCGGCTGGCAACTACACCGTGACGGTGACAGACACGCACGGCTGCGACGCCACGGCGAGTGGCCAAGTGACACAACCCACGCTGGTGGTAGCCGCAATTCCGTTCGTGACACCCGTGGAGTGCTTTGGAGGAACAGACGGCGCGATGAACGCCACGGCGTCGGGCGGCTCGCCGGGCTACACATTCGCGTGGAGTGGCGGCACGCCCGATGGGAGCGACGGCATCAACACCCTCGCGGCTGGCAACTACACCGTGACGGTGACAGACACGCACGGCTGCGACGCCACGGCGAGCGAGCAGGTGACGGAGCCCGATCTGCTGGTGGTTGCGGTGGCGGGCATGGCGGATGTAAAATGTTTTGGCGGTAGCGATGGAACCGTGACCGTCTCGACGACCGGCGGCACCCCCATCTACACCTACCTGTGGAGCACCGGCGCCACGAGTGCAGGAATCACCGGTCTATCTGGCGGCACCTACACGGTCACAGCGACGGATGACCATGCGTGCACCGCGTCGGTGTCTCAGGAGGTGCTGACGCCACCATCACTATTGGTGCTTCCGGCGCCAGTGGCAGCGGATGCGATATGCTTTGACGGCACAGGAACTCTCACGGCAACTGCCAGCGGCGGCACCGGCTCTTACGCGTACGCATGGAGCAACGGCGGCAGCGACGCCGTGTTGGTGGCTGTTACGGGTGCTTACGATGTCACAGTGACGGACCTCTCGGGGTGTACTATGAGCTCAGATGGCACCATCGCGGCGGCCAACCCCGAGTTGGTCGTAGACGTCACCGCCGTGCAGGCCTTGTGTGGCAGTGCCATCAGCGGGCCAGACACGGCAAGCGGCTACGCGGAACCCAGCGGCGGCGTCCCCCCGTACACATATCTGTGGGACGACCGGGACACGGGCACGGGTACATTCACAACGCAGAACCACACTGGCATGCCAGGGGACACCCTCTTTCGCCTCACCGTCACCGATGACGTCGGATGCGAAAATGTTCAGCTCATAGACTACGAAGCACCGCCGGCCCTGAGTAACCCAAGCATGGCGGCCGATCCACTGATCCCCTGCTTGGGTGGCGGCGTGGGCGGCGTCGAAGTCACAAGCGTGATTGGCGGTACGCCGCCACTGTCATATCTATGGTCCACCGGCGCTACCGCCGATTCGATCTCTGGCGTTGTCGCTGGAACGTACATCGTGACGATCACGGATGCCAACGGATGCACCGTCGGTGGCCCCAGTGGTGGTAGCTTTACTCTTACAGACCCGGCGGGGCCGCCATGCTAAACTAAAATGATGCATTTTGGTTTACTGTTCGTCTTTTTATACAAAGAAGCGATGAGACAATTTATGCAGTGCAAATGCCGGTATTCCCCCGCTCTAAAGATGAGCCTGGTGGCGGTGGTGGTCATCGTAGTGATTGTCGTCGTGGTTGTGCCCGTCGCCGTGATAACGGCCACGCGCGGCGCCCCCACACGCACCAACATTGTCATTGCGCCCGCCTCGACGACGCACGCGACATGCTTCAACTACAGTGACGGCAGCGCGGCCATCTCAGTGGAGGGCGGTATATTTCCGTACGCTTACACGTGGAGCAACGGCGACACCACACAGAACATCACGTCACTGGTCGCTGGCGTTTACAGTGTCACGGTCGTGGACTCTGCCGGGACCAATGCCACACACGCATTGAACATTACACAGCCAGTGCAGCTGCTGCTTCCCGCGCCAGTGGCAGTGGACGCGACATGCTTTGCGGGCATCGGCGGGCTCACGGCGAGCGCGAGTGACGGGGCCGGTCCTTATGTGTACGCGTGGAGCAACGGCGACAGTGGCGCCGCGCTGACGGCCGCCCGCGGCATCTACAATGTCACCGTGACGGACGCTTTGGGGTGCACGGCGAGCGCGCGCGGCGTCATCGGGTCGGTGCACCCCGAGTTGAACGTGGCCGTCGCCGTGGTTAATGCGCCGTGCGGCCATGCCGCCAACGGACCGGCCACGGCAAGCGTCTCCGCGGTCGCCAGCGGCGGAGTGCCGCCCTATGCATACTTTTGGAATGACCGAAACACCGGCACCGGCACCTACGCGACGCAGAACCTTACTGGCCTCCCCGGGGATACACTTTTCCGCCTCACAGTCACAGACGGTGCCGCGTGCACCAATGTTCAGTACGTGGAGTTCGACGCGCCGCCGTGGTTGAGCAACCCGTCGGCGGCAGCGGCGCCCTTGATACCCTGCATTGGAGGCATGGGCGGAGTTGCCGTCACGGCCGTCGTCGGTGGCACGCAGCCGTACTCGTACCTGTGGTCCACCGGCGCTACCACCGATTCGATCTCTGGTGTCCCCGCCGCGGTGTATATTATAAGCATCACGGACGCCAATGGATGCACAAGCGGTGGCGCCAGCGGCGGCGCGTTTTCCCTCAGGGACCCGGCGTCGCCGGTGTGTTAAAATGAAACCACCCATTTCCC
>SDBT01002317.1_pt1 | contig 33794 bp, 33 predicted proteins | sample 2277101 | NCBI WGS metagenome assembly SDBT01 (sample SAMN10404973, study PRJNA504765) | marine sediment metagenome | isolation source: marine sediment core GS10_PC15, 103 cmbsf | place: Arctic Ocean: Southern Knipovich Ridge | collected 2010
AAAGATGATTAAATTCTTATATCTATTTAGTCAATTTCTCAGATTTTTTAAAATTATTTAATTTGTTTGTTCAAATTTATTGATCTCCAAACTACAATTAAATAAAAAGAAATAATCAAAGGAGTAATTAAATCTTTATTGGGAAACCTTTCAAAAAGAGAATTAATAACTTTATTAGAAAATGATTTTAAAAATATTTTTTTACCGAAGCCTGATTTATCATCTGAAAAAATAGAACAAGGAACTATCAGTAATGAACAAGAAACTCAAAAAAGAAATAGAATTCAAGACACGAAGGAGTTAATTGATTACTGGGTTTTAACTACTCAAATTATGAAAGACACTTTCATAATCGCATTTCTCTATATCAATAAAAGATCCTACACGTGCATTGTCGGACGTAAAGATTCGTGTTACGGAACTACATAACGGTGAAACTCAATCGATATCAGCTAGTACATTTCAGAGGGTTTATTTAAAACTTTATAAAATATACCACCAATATAAAATATCATATAATTACTTCCGCATAATAAGAGAGAGATTTGAAGCAATTTATTCTTTTATCAGCAGAAATAATTATTGGAGGGTAAACCCAAGAGTGGGAAAAAAAGTTTTGAGAGTCGAATTTGGGATATAATTACGGATAAATTCAGTCAATATTTAAATTTCCCTCTAAATAGACCCACGATTGGTTTAGATCTCATGAACAATAATTTTAACACATTGACAGAGAGGCGTTTTCGCTTATGTTCGATCAACAATATTAACCGAGTATTTTATATCCTCTCTCAAATTGAGAACATCAGAACAAAGTCTTTTCTAGAATCAGTAAATATTCCCATTACTAGAGATGTCCCCATGAAGGATCTGAATGACCTCAAAAGAGACATTATGGATAATATAGTTATGGAGGTATTTACTACGGATTTTATACCAATGGATGATTCCCATCCTCATGGACGTTCAAACTATTTAACTGAGTTTTATTTATATTACTATATGTATTATGCTATATTTAAAGAGTTAGAATCAAGTTCCCCTGTAGGATATGTACGTAGTTTAGTGACTCGGGATGAGGTCGCTAATTATTTCTCATCAGGTACAACTGCTAAGATGTGGGGGTCGCGTAATCTTGAATTAAAAAATCTTCAAAGCTTTAGTAATATTAGAAAAGACCTTAAGAGATTATCAAGTCCTTATGCTTTTCGGGCTTTATGGTATCTAGAGAATGTTTATGGTGTAAACAAATTCCAAACTGCAATTCCTTCACTACAATATGGCCCTTCTCCTCCAACTAATAATTTTGATATAAACCCTAATTTCAATCTTGGTAAGTTGCCCACACAATTAAGCCGCTTTATTCTCTTGGAGAAGCCCTTGAATGGACATTTTCCTTTTAATCTCCCTTCTGGTTATGTACGTACTTCTAGATTCGGGAGAAAATTAAATATAAAAGGTGATAGCATTAAGCTAGACTCTAATATTTTTAACCAAAGATATCTAGTGAATTTTATAAAGAGAAGCAATATTAAAGTAACTTTGGCTTCAGATCCAGCTACACTTAATCTAGTCAATCGATATCAAGCAGATAAACTTCTAAACCTTCCAACTAGAATAAAACTGATATCATTAGCTAGTAAATTCCGTCATCATGATATGTGTGTTAGGAAAGCTTTAATCAATGTTGATAACGCCGTTGTTATAGAGCTTCCTGTATTCGATCCTAAGACTCATATTTTAACAGGCATATAGATTTATTCGTTCAAGAGAAAGATAGACATTCTGTAGTCTGGGATTATAAACCTCCTTGGGATACCACTAAATGGTCACCTAGTCCCGATGCCCCCCTTGGAAGTAATTTCATTCAATATTTACCTCAAGTCGCTTCTTATGCATTAATTTTAATGAATCAACTTGGTTTAAAAGGAGTTACTTGTGGAATTTACAATGAGACGGGAACATGGGAGTTTACACCATCAATTGTCATGAAAAATATTAACTCAGATTTCCCAAGTGCCCCTTTTCCTTGGAGGCAGTTTGACATTTTAAATCTATAATATTATCAAATACAAATCTTCTATTTTTATGCACACTCTTTTTGTTCTTAGCTTTAGTGCCACTCTATTATAGAAGCCTTGTAATGGATTTGGTATTGATTAGAAGTTATTTTGAAATAGTTAATATTATTAAAATAATTAAATTTTTTCTTTTTACTTGACATAAGTATTAGATATTTTAATCTTTTTGCAATAAACTTTTTATTTGATTATGAATTCAAAAATACGGGCACATTGGGCTTGCTTGAAACTCTAAACGAGTGGACCACAAAATGCTCAATAGTGGAAATTGCCTGGATTCAGGTTTTATGAGTACTATTATCCAATCTTATGTTCCGGCGAAGCACTCCCCATAAAGGAAGGTGTCTGAGTAGTATCTTTTGTAGGAAAGGTATAAGCTCGTAATTAGGAAACCGGCTAGGCTCGGGAGAGAGCAACCGTAACTATAGATATTTTCGCATTATGGTATAGGGTGTGGAGGGGCATGAGATATTATGGTCATAATAGTAGGATTAAAATCGAGGTTCAGGTTTTTTTAATCTTAACGTATTTTATTCATTGCTGTTAAATTGCATCAATTCTATATCTTTTTTTTTCTTTTCGAGCTTTAATGTGTAATGACAAGTTTTTTGGTTTTTCGAAATAATACAATTTTTAATTTCAGATGTGGTTTTGAATTCCGGAAGAATTTCATTTAAAAATCCTCTTGTATAAGGAATACAAATAGAACTTTGAACACTTGGAGCACGTGTTGGATTGTAAGAACCACCGATTGGACAAAATTTCTCTGTATAGTTAACAATCACTTCAAAAGTATTTTCATCCAATTTAGTTATGTTAGTTTTAGCGTTTAAAGCCGTATAAATTTGTGTTAATCTGGCTTCCATGTCTGAAGCAGGCTCTCTTTCTTTATACAATTTACCTAATTTTGCACCCAAACTTGTAGATATAGATTTAGGTAAATTATCACCACCTATATCAATCATTTCATTAATATAAGCTTGAAAGAATTTTAAGGCAGATCTATTTTTTGACATTCTTGTTAGGAGTTTACTATTTTTTTAATGGAGAAAAGCATTATTTATATCTCAACTTTAAGATATTTAAGACTTTATTTTTTTCTTATTTATTAGATAATAGAAAAAGAGGAGATATTCAAAGTTTAAATTTGAGAGAAAAAAAAAAGAATTTATCTCTTAAAAAAACAATCTGAAGTTTCTTAATTTGAGTAGAAACTGAGGATAACTGAATTTTCAAATACATGATTCATGTTTAATCAATAACAGTTATATTACATTTTCTTTCTTTTCGAGTTTTAAAATGTAATGACAAGTTTTTTGGTCGTTTGAAAGGATACAATTTTTAATTTCAGATGTGGTTTTGAATTCAGGAAGAATTTCGTTTAAAAATCCACTTGTATATGGAATGCAAACATTACTTTGAAAAATTGGAGCACGTGTTGGATTATAAGAACCTCCGATTGGACAAAATTTTTCTAAATGTTTAACAATCACTTCATAAGTATTTTCATCTAATTTTGTAACATTAGCCTTAGCATCTAAAACCGTATAAATTTGTCTTAACCTGATTTCAAAATCTGAAGCAGGATCTCTTTTTTTATATAATCTACCTAATTTTACACCCAACCTTGTAGATATTGATTTAGGTAGATTATCACCTCCTATATCTATCATTTCTTTAATATAAGCTTGAAAGAATTTCAAAGCATCTTCCACTTTATATTCACCTATTTTACATTTTTTAAGAGCAGTTCTGTAAAAAATTAAAAACAAATTATCCCTTAATTACAAGTTATACATGAAGCATACGCCTATTTAAGTTTATTCATTAATGTCAACATTGTAATATCAAAAATTTATGGTTTTAGGGGATTAAAGGATTAATAATTCAAAACTAAAAGGGATTCTTATCTGCCCTGTTTCTCTTATTATGTATTTTCTCAGTAGACCTTTTATTACATACACTGTATTTTGTAAAAAAGATTCTTAATTTAGTAATATAAATTCAGTAAGAATCCAAATTTCTTTTATATGAATTATTTCTTTATCAAGAATAAACAGTAGTACTAATAGTATTACGGTTTTCTATAAAAATTGGTAATTAATAATTCTTTTAATACTGATTCAAGGTTTTTAAAATCTATTTCTCTTTTTATTTAGGCACCTTTATCAGCCTATACCTACAAAATTTATTACCCGTATGTAAGATACAATCCAAAATTTCGGCGTTATATTTAAACTCGGGATGAGAAGTATTTAAAATAGCAGTCGTATATGGAATACAAATTGCTTTTTGAATTAAATCTACTCTATCAGGATTATATTTTCCACCAATGGGACAAAATGCTTTTTTATACCGAAGGGAAATCTCTAAAGTATTGTCATCGATAGTGTTAATTTTAGTTTTAGCATTGAAAACATTATATATCTTCATTAAGCTATTCTCTAAACTTATTGGACTTCGAGTTTTTAATATCTTACCTAATTTTGCCCCTAAACTGCTAGATATAGATTTTGGGAGATTAATTCCACCAATATCCATCATTTCTTTAATGTATGCTTGAAAAAACTTTAAAGCTCCTCTATTTTTTGACATATTAGTGAAGTTAAATTTTTATAATATTATGTAAAAAAATCTAGTTTAATCTTGATTTTAAAGTATTTAAGACTATTTAAGTAAATTATTTATTTGACAATAAATAAGAAATGTGAAGATTTTAAGATTTTTGAGGAATAAGAAAAAATTGTAAAATTGGACCAAATGTAATAATTGGTGCTAACGTGCATATTGGTGCTAACGCTGAAATTAAAGAAGCTTTAATATATAATGAAGCATATATTTCGAAAGATGTTAAGTTAGAAAAAGTAATCGTCGCTGATAATTGCTTAATTCATGACGAATACAAACTCTAATTTGATAAATAGATGTTATTTTAAAATAAGCCTAAACTTCAAAACATTAGATTATTTATCCAAGGATTAGATATTAAGAAAATATCATACGTATTGTATCTTTAAGAAATGATTCAAGCTTAGTATTACTGGCGATAAACGGAAATTTTGTATCTATAGTAAGCTCCCTATTAATATCATTACCATTAATTGAAAAGGATATTCCCCCTGCTTCTTTAAGGATTAGCATTCCACCAGCAACATCAACCAATCGATTGCTTGCTCTTAAATTAATAAATGCTTCCATACTACCCATAGCTATTTGACATAAAGTTAATGCGGTACTCCCCATTATTCTTATTCGATAAAATCTTTTAATAATCGGAGCAAGTTTTTGTAAGTTATTCATTAGGTTCTCTTTAGGAAGATTAAGTTCAAAAAAACACTTTTGTGAAATATCAAGATCAGAGACATGTATTTTTTTATGATTCAAATATGCTCCTTTACCTTTTTCTGCCCAATACATGTCTTTTGTAACTAAATTAAGAACAACTGCTTTTTTTATATCATTCATCTTATCCCCAATGGCATATGCTATAGAAACAGAACAATAAGGAATACCTCTTACTGCATTATTAGATCCATCTATTGGATCGATTATTAACACTGTATGATTTTCTTTAGCTTTAGCTTTTTCACCAATATATCTTTCTCCTAATTCTTCACTTATCAATAATATATTAACATTAAATTTTTCTAATGCTTCAATAATTGTGTTTTCTGCGATAAGATCAATATTCATTGATATATCTCCTCCGGCTCCTCTTTTAGATTTTTTACCTGCTTCTTTTGTACCTATAAGAGGATTTACAGCTTCATAAACATTTAGCGCTATTTTTCTTATATAATCTATATTAAGTTCCATGTAAATCAATATTTCAATGATCAAATAAAGAAATAAAAAGAAGGTACATTTTTTACCTTTCTTAAAATTTAAAAAGAGTTAATGAAAAAATTAGAGAAAAAAAGCAGATCGAAAAGGAGTAGAGTTCTTCTAAAAAAATATTGTATTTAAAAAATAATTGTTATTCTGAGAAGGTCCCTCACTTGTGGAAAAAGACTCTTATATCGAGAATTTAAAGTATTCCAAGATGCAAATTAAGGAAAAGAGGAGAGCATAAAAAAAATGAATTACCGAAATGAGAATCTGAAGATATTAGGCCTTAAAAATGATCATTCTTTTTTTTTTGTTTAATTCTTATTTATGAAACATTAAACGAGATTAAGTTGAGTTTTTGTTTTCTTCGAATAACCTTGGCAAAAAATTGACAAATTCACCCATCTCTTCTTTGTTATGCTTGCGTAGGGTTTCGATAAACGGTTTTGGAACTTTAGCAGGTAATCGAAACGTTGTGCGTAGCTTAGTTCCATTTTCAATTAATTCATATTCGTGTAAAACCCAACCAATTGAATTGTCATTATGATCAAGCGTACTCCCTATATTCGCGTGGTCATACTTAATTGGTATTGGTGAAGTACTCGGATCTTCCCATCGGATTCTTAACGTAGTGGAGGGTCCAATATTTTCAACAACCCTATGAATCGCCCCAATATGACCTTTTTTAGGGGAAACTTCCCACTGAAAAGATTTATGGTCTTTGGGGTGCCAAAGTTTATAGCGCTCGGTTGTATCTATATTATCCCACCACCAATCTATCATTTCTGGTGTAACTCCATGTAACATGTGATCGATTACTAAATCCATCGTTTTACCTTTTGACATCTAAAGTATTTGTTCCATAATTTTATTCGATTCGTTACTCGGTGGTTCTTTTGACATGTTTTTCAATTACCATTTCAGTAAAAACAACTTAATAATACTAGCTAATGATTGATTATTTAAAAATTCAATAATAACCGATTTTTAACCGCTTTAAAAGCTCAGTTAGAGATCCGGTTAATTTATAATTCTTTAAGGAAGCAATTTTATTGATTGGAGAATTCGTGTATCATAATTGAATTACATTAATTCAATTTCTACTAAAACTGACTCTGGGATTTGGATTTTCATAATAAGATGCATTGAGCGTTCATTCGCTACTATCTCAAAAAGACGTTTGTGGATTCGCATCTCAAACTTAGCCCAAGTTGCGGTTCCTTGACCTGATGGTGCTTTTAATACAGGAACTCGTAATCTTTTAGTAGGAAGAGGAATAGGTCCATTTTTTCTAATACCTTGAGTTTTTGTTACATTTTCTATTTGTTCGCATACTGATTTTAAAGCATCCAATTGCGTAGATGAAAGTCGTATGCGTGCTTTCTGTATTTTTTACTCACCACAAAAATTTTTTGTTAAATTTTACGTTTTTTCTTAGTATTCTGTTCAATATTGTAATATCGATAATTATTACTATTAAATAAATTTTTTTATCTTATTTTCTAGAATGTAGCTATCTAAAGTAGAAAAATTTTGCTTCAAAGGTTAATTATCTTATTATTATTCAATTATAGTATTATTTAATCTTATCTAATTGAATTTGAAACGATGAAAATCAAACCTATTTACAAAAAAAATTTTAAAGTAAATTTAAATAAAACAATCCTGTGGTCATGGTTCACAATAATATACACTTTATCTTGAGACCCAAGTTGGGTTAATCATAGAGGCCATGTAATACGCTCTCTCACATTCAGGACATTTTCTAGCCTCAATAATTTGAGAGTCTTTAATGTAGGGGATCTCATCTTCACAACAAACTAATTCAGAATTATAATGTTCACATTTCTCAGGTAATTTTGTTTCGCTCATTTATTATTCCTTTTTCTCAAAGATTTTATTAAAAATAATTAGTTTTTATAGCGCTGGTAGGGTTTGGATGAGAGTACCAGAAGATTACGGAAATACTATCGCAAAGAAAAATAAAGGATGGATGTATGAGCATCGTTATATTATGGAGCGATACTTAGCAGAACATCCCGAATTAGATTGGCCAAAAAAGTATCTTATCGATGGAAAATACTTAAAATCAGAATTTATAGTTCATCATATCAATTTTGATCCTTTGGATAATAGATTGGAAAATTTATGGATTTGTGAAAATAATAAATGAACATAGAATACTTGAAACTTCGCTAACTTCTTTTGTTGATGATCTACTAAGATATAATTTTATTGCTTTTAGAAATAGAAAATATCATTTAATCTTGTATAAAGCAGTTTGATTTAAATCAAAAGAATCCCAATAAGAACTTATTCCCCATATGTACATTTTTTAAATATCTTTTAGCAACTTCAAGGCATTTTTCCGCTTGTTTTCTTGGAGTAATAGTTAAATCCTTCATGTGATAATCACCATGAAACACTAAAAGGCTATAAGGGATTTCAGGATTTATCTCACTAATAAATCTTGCTATTAACTCCACTTCTTCATGGTTGACATAACCTGGAACCATTAAGGTACACCCACTCAGTTCTGGCATTTCTTTTCCCCGAGTACCATGATAATTTTCTGCGAGATATTTGAAATTATCAAGCGTTCTACTATTACTAACACCACACATTACTAAATTTAATTTCTCATTGAAACTTTTTAAATCAAATTTAATATTTCCACCTGATTTTAAAGCAATTTTCATGCATTTTTCTACTAAATCTTGTCTTCCACTTCCATTCCATTCCCAGCATATTCTAAATTTTCTCGTTTTATCTTTTTTTTCTATTTTTTCTAAAATTAGTTCTGCTAAATTAATAGAAAAAGGTAATTGGGATTCGGGAGTCCCCCCGAAGTAACATAGACAAGTAATATTTTCATTTTTTACTATTTGATTTGCTAAAGATTCACTATCAAATAGATACCGCTTCTGAAATTGCTTATGGCTACTATTCTGGCAGAAGAGGCACGAAAATGTGCATCCATACAAAAAAGCAGCGTAACTATATGTACCTAATTCTGGTCCATCATAATTTGAATATTCAGGGTACCCTGCTGAAGTTCCTGCGGGGCAGAACCATGCTGCGCAACAATTAGTTGGATTTGGATCTATATAACCATGAATGTATCCCTTTGATTTTGAAGGTAAGGGTAATTCGCCCCTTGTGAACTTTCTCATGTTTCTTAAACCACAATAACTCACATCGTTGGTAGAGAGAGAACATTCATTTATGCAAAAACCACATTTAAACTTAATATTTGATCCTTTTGCTTTAGGGGGCTTCTCAGGCAGATCTACAAGCTGACGGACTTTTTTGTGAACTGATAAAACATGAGGCCTAATAAGGGTCCATTCACCATTTAAAATACAGGCTCTACATATTTGTAAAATTTGAGAAATTATAATATCAGTTCTACCACAAAATTTACAAGTTCCCATTTTAAGTTTTCTTCTTTAATAATAAAAAAGTTTGACCTGACTTTTGACGAGGATTGGTTTTAACCAAGAATCCTTCAAAGCCATTATTAATAAAAGATTTGTTGAAAAGATTTAATTCTTTTTCATTTTCTGGATAGAATTCAATAATGATTCTTCCTTTCTTTTTCAATATTTTTTTAATTGATTTAGCTGTATTATTCAAGAGTTTAGTTTTGTCATTAAAGTTATCCCTTCCCTGTGTTATAAAATTATAAGCAGAGATGGAGATGATAAAATTCATGGTATTTTTCCTAAATGGTAAAAAATTAATATCAGCTAATACTAAATTCAAATTTCGAAATTTTTGATAAAGAACTTTCTTTTCTCGTGCTTTTGAGAGCATGTCTAAAAGAACATCCACACCAATGACTCTAAAACCGTTTTCAATTAATACTTCCGAGGAAAATCCAGTTCCGCAACCTAAATCTAAAACTAAAAATGATTTGTCATTTTTTAAGAGTAAATTTTTATTACTATCTAAATTTTCATCGAAAAGATATTTAATACTCAATAAGGTGGATTTTTTTTGATTCCGCTCCATCCAACTTAAATTATCATATTCTTTTGCTTTTTCCTTTGTATAGTCATCCGGAAATTTTGGCTTATTTTTTCTTGTCAATGATGATCACAAATGTAAAATTTTGTATAATATATAAAAAGTTAGTTCTTAAATATACCATTCTCTTGGCTAGTTGGTTTTATGCTTTCCCTTCGAATACTTTAGAGAATTCTGCTTCAGTTATTAAAAAAAGTTATGAATATTTTAACTATTTCGATATTTCTAAAGACTTAGAAATAGTTAAAATTTTTAAATATTATACCTCTTAAATTTTAGAAAATCTTTTTCTATTTTTCTTGTAATAAATCTTGAACATATTTCAATAATTCCTTTCCTGAAAAAGGTTTTGTAATATACCCATCTGCCCCTAATCTCTTACCCTTCTGGATATCTTCGTTAAAACTTTTTACTGTGAAGAGAACAACCAGAATATTCATAAATCTACGATCATTCTTTATATTGCGCAAAACCTCCATACCACTAATTCCCGGCATCATTACATCAAGCAATACTAGTGAAATATCGTTATATCTCGCTTCTATTACTTTCATTGCTTCTTTCGCATTATTACAAGTGATGATATCGAAACCTCCTAATTCTAAGAATTTTCGTGTTAGTGTTAAAATATCAGGTTCGTCATCAACAACGAGGATTGGTTTACTCAATATTAATCACCAAAATTTTATTATTTGTCTTAAAATAGTATTTAATTTTTTCTATATTATATTGATTTCGGTTATTTATATATGATATCAAATTTCACATATGTGATCATTATTAGTAATAAAAAAAAAAGTGATTTTAGAAAGTAAGAATTAAGTGACTAATAAATCTTGAAATATTTTTTATTTTTTAAAGATGTGAATTCACAAATTATTATATAGATTTATTATTTTTCAAAAAAACTATTCAAATAATATTTCTTATAATTTTATTCCTATTAAAAAACTAAACTATTTAAAATAATTTTTCTTAAAATAAACATTGATAATTAATCATGTCAATATAACACATAAATATTCAAATTGAAATAGAAAAAAAGAAGAGGGATATGATATGCCAAAATATGCTACGCAAGAATGGGCTGACGAATATATGGAAAGACTCAATCAAAATCAAGCATATAAAGAAGCAGCCGGGCCTAAAGGTTTTCCACCTAATGGATGGGAAGGTGATTTTGTCTTCGTGACTGAGCCAAGTGGTCCTCTCGACCATACAATAAATATGTGGATTGGGCTATACCATGGCGATTGTACAGGATGTAGAATTTTAGGAGAGGATGAGAAATACCAGCTCATAAAGCAAGGAGAAAAGGCCCCCGAAGGCGTAATTGGAATTGAATTTATTTATTCTGCGACTTATGATAACTGGGTAAAAATTGTAAAAAAAGAATTGGATGGTACTAAAGCATTATTGAGTGGGCAAGCCAAACTCAAAGGAGATATGGGCAAAGTTATGAGAGCCGCGAAAGCCGCTGCTGAGTTGTCAAGTACATCAGCCGCAATCGATACGCAATGGTATTAAAAAAAATTATTCAAAACCTATTTTTTTTTATTTTTAATTGAATAAAATATATTCATAAAAAAAGTATTAATTCATGAATAAGGTGGATAAAATAAATGTGGTTCTTTGTTAGCCCCTTTATCATATTTGGTCCGGATGCTCTAGAATTCTTGGGAAATATTAAAGGCGAGAGATGTTTTATTGTTACAGATAAAAATCTTGAGGAATTGGGATATGTAAAAATTTTAACAGATAAACTTGATCAATCTGAAAGGAAATATGAAATTTATAATGAAGTAAAACAAAATCCTCAAGAAGAAGATATTTTAAAAGGTAAAGAGCGATGTATAGCTTATTCTCCCAATATAATAATTGGTTTGGGTGGGGGATCTGTTATAGATACTGCAAAAGCAATATGGGCATTGTATGAATTTCCAGAGTTTGTTCTTGACGATCTTAATATTGTAAACGAACAATTGTATGATATTGGTAAAAAGTCAACAATGGTTGCAATTCCTACTACTTCAGGAACAGGAGCAGAAACAACTTGGGCAATGGTTTTATCAAGATATGAGCAAGATGTATGGAGAAAGATCGGTTTTTCTCACAAGGCAATATATCCTACTTTCTCTATACTCGATCCAATTTTTCCAGCTGGAATGCCTAAAAAATTAACTGTTCATACAGCCTTTGACACTTTAGCGCATTCATTTGAAACAATTGCTTCTTCTTGGAGAAATGAATTTAGCGATGCTTTGGCATTAAAAGCGATTGAACTTGTATTTAAATACTTACCAATTGTTTATAAAGATGAAAAAAACATGGAGGCTAGAGATTTATTACATCAAGCAGCAACTTTGGGAGGCTTAGCATTTGGAAATGGTCAAGTTCATCTTGGACACGCAATGGGTCATAGTTGGGGTGCCGTCTTTCATTCACATCACGGAGCGACAGTTGGAATTTTCCTACGGTATGTCACGCAATACTGCTTGAACGATCCTGAAAACGATGAAACTGTTAAAATAATTGCGAAATTGGCAAAACAATTAGGATGGGCGAAATGGGATGAGGATGACAAGAAAGCTGCTAAAGCAGCAATGGATAAGATTAAAGAGCTTCAAGAAAAAGTGGAGATGCCACTAGGATTAAAAGATTTAGGAGTATCGAGGGAAGATTTTGACAAAAATTTAGATAAAATGGTAAGCCTAAGTTTTCAAGATTCAAGTAATGTAATGGCCAGTCGTTCTCCTTTAACGGAAGATTATGAAAAAATATATACTTACGCCTACGAAGGGAAAGATATAGACTTTTAAAAACTCTTTTTTTTTTTAATTAGAAAACATTTTTTTGTGAAAGAGAAGTGTTTTATTTAAAATTTATAAATAAATGAAGAATTTGCATTACATTCTTAATTTAAATTAAAAAAAAAGAAGATTAATTTAAAGATTATCTAAACCTAAAGTTTTTAACTTAGCTTGACTAGGGTAACCTGTTTCTGAATCAAATTCCCTAAAAGTATAATATGCTTCTTTTAATTGCTGGAAGTTAGGACTTTTTCCAGCAGAATTACCTTCATCTTTTGGTTCAAGAAGTATTTTTGGGATTCTATCATCGGCGGGAGTGAGGCCCATTTTTAGGTTAAAGAGTCGTTTGATCATATATATTCTATCCGCTAAGATTTTTACTTTTTCAATATCATAATCCATCCCAGTTGCGGTTTGAATTAATTCAGTAATCATTTCAGGAAGAGGATTCGCAAATACACATAACACCAAGGAGTTCCAAAGTGCTCTTAAATTCTGTCCATTAGCACTAGTTATTGCCATTTCTTTATCATCCTGATAATTGTCTACCATTTGAATTCCAAAGTCTTTAAATTGTGCCATTTGCAAGAGATTATACATATCACTTGAAGTATGGCAAGGACCTCTTGGAGTTGCTAGTCCATATGCAATCGCCATTCCAAAGACTGCTCTTAAATCATGATAGGGAACCTCCATTCCATAAACTGTTGCAATTTCATCTTTTGAAATATTAAATTTATTCCCTATTGCGTCAGAACCTTCCGCTAATAAATCTCCAATCCCCTCTCTCATTGAAATTTTTTTGATCATTTCAAGCATAGGTTTTACTTCTCCCCATTTTGGCTCTAATCCGTCGATATCATCTGCTTTAATTTTTCCTTCGTTAAATAAGTAATAAATAAAAGCTATTGTGCTACTCCCACTAATCGTATCAATTCCATAATCATTACATAAGTAATTAGCTTTAACAATTGATTCTATGTTAGAATTTAAAATCATTGACCCAAAACCTGCTATAGTTTCATATTCAGGAGCCTCTATTTCACCATCTGTTTTATATTGCCCTTCTTTCACCTCTGCTTTTTTAGCACACCCTATTGGACATGCAAAACAAGGATAACTTTTTGTAAATATCTTTTCAGCGGCAGTTGATCCGGAGAGGTTATATGAATCACCCCACTGGGCTTGAGTCCAATATTTTATGGGTAACTCACCTGACATATTATACATATCAACTGCGGCAGCTGTTCCTAAGCTTCCCAACATTTGAGTTAAAAAAGCAGATTGAACTTCTTCATTGGCGGTTTTAACTATTTCTTTGAATGCTTCTGGGTTCGCAGGTTCATAAGCCACCTTTTTACCACGAACAGTAATTGCCTTCAATTTTTTCGAACCCATTACAGCACCCATTCCAGTTCTTCCAGCGGCTTTCTCTTCAGAGGCGATAATTGCGTATTTTACTAAGTTCTCACCAGCTGGACCAATGCAAACCACACGGGTTAATTCTGAGCCAGACTTTTTCTTCAAAATATCTGTTGTCTCTAATGTACCTTTACTCCATAAATCTGATGCATCTTTAATTTCAGCACCGTTCTCAGTAATTTCTAAAAATACAGGTTTATCAGAAGCTCCATTAATGATAATTCCATCATATCCTGTCTTTCTTAATTCTGGACCAAAAAATCCTCCACAATTTGACTCACCCCAAATTCCAGTATAAGGGGATTTCGAGCAGACGACAAACCTACCACTTGTAGCTAAGTTAGAACCGCAAAAAACTCCTGTCATAAACATTAATACATTTTCTGGAGAGAGCGGATCTGTATCTTTATTCAATAAATCATATAAATAACGACAAGCATACCCCGAACCACCTAAAAAATTCTTAGAGATATCTTCATTTATAGGTTCAGTAGAAATTTTGCCCGAACTTAAATCGATTTTTAATAACTTACCTCTAAATCCATTGGTCATTTTCTATAACCTTTTTTCTTAAAACAATATTTTCCTTTTTGAATTTATAAGTGAATAATGTTTAGTAATTGAATCTAAATATATATGATCAATATTTAAGCATATCGGATTTTTTTATAATTATCGACAGTTAGTTAATTTTCTTCATTAAATTTTTCTTTAGTATAACTTTTTAAAAATTAATAAGTAGTGAGATTGAAATAAAAATGTTTGAAGAAAAAAAAGTAAATATTGTTGTTATTGGAATGGGCTATAAGTTTAAAAAAATGATTTTAAACTGGCTAAGTGGGTATTCCAATGGCGGCACTTCTCGCAGATGTTGAAAATTTTTATGTTACTGGAATTCAACGAAAATCGAGAAGATCAGGGTGGAAAATTGATTGGATTAACCAAGGAAAGAATCCTTTTGAAGGAGATGAACCTGGATTAGATGATTTAATTACTCGAGTAATCGAAAATGGAAAATTTAAGGTTACTGATAAATACGATGTTGTTAATAATGCAGATTACATTTTAATTGATGTACAGACTCCTGTGGATGATAGGAAGATTCCTAGATATGAATCTCTTAAAGATGTATTAAAACTAGTAGCCCCACGTATGAAAAAAGGAGCTACGGTAATTATAGAGTCTACAGTTGCTCCAGGAACCACTGATAGAATTATTCAACCAATTCTAGAAAAAAGAAGCAAAAAGAAAAGAGGTGAAGATTTCTATTTAGTATTTTCATTTGAACGTGTTATGCCTGGAAAACTAATAGAATATATTGTAGATTTCCCAAGAGTTATTGGAGGAGGTTGCGATAAGGGAAATGAAAATGCTAAATTTTTATATGGCAAAGTCGTTAAAAAAGAACTCCAGGTCACTGATACATTAACGGCAGAATTAACAAAATGTATCGAAAATACATACAGAGACGTGAATATCGCATTTGCAAATGAGATGGCTTTAATTACTGAAGATTTCGATAGAAATATTTTTGAAATTATCGATCTAATTAATTTCAGACATGATAGAATGATGCACTATCCTGGTTCGGGCGTAGGTGGACACTGTCTCACGAAGGATCCTCACCTTCTTGTATACGGTCATAAAACTTACACTAAAAAAAGATATAATCCAGATATCTTACTAGAATCTCGACGATTAAACGATTTTATGCCAAACCATATGGTTGAATTAATGGAAAACGCACTTAAAGAAGCAAAGAAACATGATAATATTAAAATTGCTCTTATGGGTGTTGCTTATAAAGCAAATTGCGATGATACAAGAAACACACCTACTGAAAATATTGTTAACATTTTAAAGAGTCGTTATCATTCTCATAACATCGAATATATAGCTCATGATCCATGGGTTAGAGAAAAAGATTATCATGGAACTGAATTAACTGATGATTTTAACATTGCTGTTTCAAATGCTGATGTGTTAATATTTGCAACTAACCACAAAGAGTATTATAAAATCGACCTTGAGGATCTAAAAAGGAAAGTAAGAACTCCAATTATAATAGATGGGAGAAATATTTTTAGTAAAAAAGAAGTAGAAAAAGCTGGATTTATATATCGTAAAGTAGGAGAAGGGTCTGGTATATAGTAGGTACAGGAGATTCATAAAAAAATAGAAAAAAAACCATGTTAAAACCTCCAAGTTCTTGCGGAGCTCATATAAAACCCTACATTTATTATTTAATCTTTCGAGATTTATAAATTAATTATTTTATTCATTAATTTCTTTAGTTTCTTTTGTTTTTTTCCACTCTACGAGCTCTTTGGTACCACTTTTTAATCATTGTTCAAGTTGTACTATAACAATCGTAGTCAAATTCAATATCTAAATAGTCTTCTTGCTCCGTCATTTTAAGTAGCCTTTTATTTATTAATCTTCTAAAAATGACCAATAAATTTAATAATAATCTTAATAAAAAATAAAAGCTCCAATTAGAGTAGCAATTTTTTATAACGAATTTGTAGCTGACATCTAATTTCTAATATGAAAAGTAATAATCATATGAAGCTATATTTTATCTCGAATTCTTCGCGGAATTCATAGGAGTAGATCCTAGCATTTACCAATCTAATCCTTGAGATTTTTTAATTTGATTTTGTTTAATTTTCTTTTTTGAAACCGTTTTTTGACGCCTTTAACACAATTTATGAAACTATCTATAAAACTTCACCCAGAACAATAGAGATTTTCATTATTTAAATCCATCAATTCGTTCTCTAGACTATTTTTCCACTCTGACATCGTTTTAAGAATATATCATGTTTTTTATTTAATAAAACAAACAAGCGAATAAATAAATTTTTATTATTATTCTTAATGAGAAATACAATAATTTTTAAAAAACAAACCTAACATTTATTTAAAAATTTTTTAATTTATTTATAAGTGATTTATTTGATTTTTCAAACGGACTATTGGGATATAATAGGAGGTTTTTTCAATTGGGTATCTGAATCAGCAGCAATAATGTTGGTTCTATCTGGGGTGATGGCAGTAACTTGGCTTGGGTACGAAAGAAAGCGCAGAGGGTCGTTTACAAAGAGAAAAGTAGATGTAGAATTTGCTATGACTACATTTTTACGTGTCCTATCTTATGTGGGTTTAATCCTCGGAATTTTTGTAGTGTGGTCAGGGGCGATAAGTTTAATCTTAGATATACCACCAAGCTTTGCATATCGAGATGTAACTGAAGACTCTGTCAATTATTTCACGAGTATATTTTTGATTGTAATCGGAATAGCAATATTTTTCTTTCCTATAAAAGATCTACCTCTGGCTAGTATGATTGGGCTTCTAGCAGGGACTGCTACAGTTATAGTTATTGCGTTACTCGTACCAGATTGGGCTGTTGGATTGATAGCCAAGGTGATTAATCCAAAATGGTTATTAGTTATAATATTTATCATTATAACAGTCGTAGTAATAATTGCTGTGAAATTTTATATTGGTATATTCAAAACTATATCTAAAGTGCTTTCCTGGCCTCCAATCGCATTAGTGATTATGGTCTTCTGCTTTATCCAAGGATTTGCTTTATGGATTTTTGGTATAAGTATTGTACCGAATATTTTTTAAATAAATAATTTTTTTTTTATTTTTCATGGGCAAGTCTAAAAAAAACTTGTTTTTAAGAGTACACGGTAATTTTAATAAAAATTTTTATATTATTTAATTTAATAATACTTGGATTAAAGAAAATGGCTGGAATTAAAGATATAAAAAATGAAATTTCTGAACTGAGAAATAGCGTGGATAGATTAACAGATGAATTGCAAAAAATTAATATAACGATCAAAGAATCTTTACAGATAACTTCCCAAACGATTAGAGAAATGAGTGAAGCATTGGAAGCTACTATGAGAAAAATGTCAGATTTAACAAATGTAAGAGATACAATCTTGAAGAATCTTGGGATTGATGGAATAATTCCAGGTTTTTTAAAGAGGAAGAAATAAGTTTTATATTTTTTCTTCCTTCTCCAACTTCCTAATAACAAAAAAAAGAATTATAAGAGAAAATAAATAAACTACTGTAAGTAAAAACCAAAAAGTAAGTTCATTAGTATTATTCGAAATTGCAGCATCAATTGCTTTATATATGAAAAAAATGCTAAATAATGCCAATAGCCGAATTCCTGATCTTACTTTTTCCATGAAGATTTATGAAAAACTTATATTTAATAATTTAAATAATATAGTACTTAAATTAAAAGTATAATAAGATTAACATACAAAAAGATTTAAATTTAAAAAATGTCATCAGAAAAAGCCCCACCAATTTGTTTTGCATGTAGTAAAAATTGCGAAAACTCAATGGAGAGTACATATTATTGTATATGTGATATAGCCATGTGCTATGATTGTATAAATTCTGTAAAAAAGAACGACAAGGTTTGGATCTGTCCTAAATGTAAAGAAGAAAATGATCTTGAAAAAAGTAAACTATTTCGATTAATATAATTATTTATAATCAATCAGATTGTTTTACAAATAAAGTGAAGAATTTAATGATATAATTTATGCCCTGTGATGAAAAAGATTTATTAATGAAACCTAAAATGATTAAATAAAGAGGAAGTCTGAGTGCCAAATTCTAATAATATTATATCAAAAATCGTAGAAATAGAAAACTGTAATAAAGAAGATCTTATAAAAGCATTTTATAACCCACAATTTTGGATAATTATAAATCCAGCTAAAAAAATGGAAGCTGAGTTTATAGCTCCCAATGTTTTGTATACTAAAGTTTCGGATGAAATTATTAATATTAAAATCGAGATGGAAGGAGAGTTAGTTTTACAAGATGATGGTGAACAACCAGAAGGAAAAGGACGATTAATTAAAATAAATGTTCGAAATAATAAGGACATTAGAGAGCTGGAAGGTCATATGAGAGTAAAGGCATTAACACAAGAAAAATGCAAAATGGGCGTATTCATTAATAATTTCAAACTAAATAGTGGTTTTCTTAACTCAATTGGAAAAAGTGCGGCAGAACTTATACTAAGGAGTAAAATAACTGACATGCTGAGAAATTTGCAGCAGTGGTTAAAAACTAACTCTTTAGCTGATTTTTTATAGATTTAAATCATTTTATCATCATACAAGAGATTAATTAACATAGTAAATTACTATTTAATGGAGATTTTGTATAAAAAAGTTCCTTAAAAGCGTTTCTTAAAAGAGAATTAGGTTATTTTAATGATTGAAAAGGTGTTTTTCGATTAATATTTGGATTATGGAGTCAGATTCGGGGATTACACTAGTTTATAAAGCATATATGGATTTTCCAGTTAATGAAGATTTAGTATCGGGACTCCTAACAGCTTTAAATCAATTTACAATAGTGGAATTTCAACAGGGTATTGAATCCATTGAGATGGGTGGACTTAGGTGGGTTTATATACAAGACAAAGAAACAAATCTTCTATTTATAGCAGCAGATACAAAAAATACAAGAGCAGACATTTTAAGAGCACGATTAGATATAATAAGAGTTACTTTTGTTCAAGAATACGCAAGCGAAAAGAGCCGTTGGCAAGGTAAATGGGCAGGAAATGTTGAAATTTATAGACCATTTGAGAAAATTATTGATGAATATTATACTCAATGGCAACAAGCAGAAAATGTTACAACTCTCGCAGAATTTTTTGATATTTTAGGAATTTTCCAACAAATTACAAATTTAACCATTAACATTATTGAAGGTCATATATCTGATGAGAAAAAACAAATTATCTACGAAAAAATTGAGAAAACACTCGAAGACAACGCCAATCTAGAAATTTTTAAAGAAAATCCAGATTTGAATAACATTACTTTTGAAAAAGCGGTTGGTTTTAACATTATTTCGATTGATCCAATGTCTTGTAATATGATCGTTACTCAAAAATATTTAAAAAAATTAATTGAACAAACAATCGAAATTCTCAAAGCCGAAGAGAGTTTTTTTCCTTGTTTAAAATATTTTTATATGGAAAACATTTTTGATTATTTATTATCAAATTTTGATCTCTTGCTTGATTTAAATTTACTTACATTTTTTCTAAAATTATTCTTAGTGAAATAATTCTGTTTGGTTCTTTTAATCAACAAATGCGAGCTATTGATATTTTCAGTAAGAAGCTTAAGTTATTCAGCTTAAGATTAAAAGAAATTAATTTTAAATAGATTTATTAAACCTCTTTATTTAATATATTTAACTAATTCCTATCGATTTATAAAAACACGATGGACTTAATACTGCTTATAATAATTCTCATTATATTCATTCTAATTATTTTAAGTTTTAGTATTTCTAAAATAGATTTTGTCGCAGTTTCCCTATTAGGCTGTTTTGTTGCCGCAACAATTACGGGTTTAGTAAAAGGAATAGGGATTGAAACTTTTATTGGTTTTATTGAATGGAAAGCAATTATAATCATATTAAGTATGAGTATTATTACTAAAATAGCTCAAGATTCTAACCTTTTAGAATTTCTTGCTGTAAAACTCTTTAAACTATCAAAAGGGAATAGAAGAACTTTTTTTTGGCTCCTTTGTATAATGACTACTTTTTTAGCAGCAGTTATTAGCGATGTTGTTGTAGTATTAATTCTTGCCCCTATCGTAATCCGGCTTTGCCATTTTCTTAAAATACGAGCAGGAACTTATCTCCTTGGCATGACAATCTGTATTAATATAGGATCCATCATAACACCCTTTTCAAGTGGAGAAAACATCATCATCTCTACAGCTTTTAATTTAGATACTCTGTATTTCATACAATATTACTGGATTTTTTCTTTTTTCTTATTATTTTGCACAATTTATTTACTGGATAGATTTATCCTGAGTAAAGAACCAAAAATTGACGAGGCGCAGAAGAAGTTTGTGATAGATTTAATAGATACAGAAATTATGATTAAAAACAAAAAAATGTTTTATTTTAACGGTATTGCCATAATCATAACAATTGTATTATTTGGTATTCTCCCTTTACTTTTTTTAACTGCCATGATTGCCACTTTAATTTTGGTACTGGTTAATAGGGGTTATACGGGAAAATCTATGAGCGATCTTTTAAAAGATGTTGAGTGGGAAATTTTATTCTTCTTTATCTCGCTATATGTAATCGTTGGATGTCTTGAAGAGGCTGGATTTGGAGAGATTTTTCAAATGATCCCGTTTGGAACTTTGAATCCTTTTGTTTTGTCATTTATTATCCTAATAATAATCAGTGCTCTCTCTGGCGTTGTTGCGAATACTCCTACTGCGTTAATTTTTATCCCTATTATAACAACATTGATAGAGCCAGTGTCAGAGTTCAATGGAGGTTTTGGTTTTGCATCAGTTCCACTATTTTTTTCGCTTATAATCGGTATCAATCTTGGCGGAAACTTCCTGCCTTCGGGAGCGGCTTGCGATATGATGACTCTGAAAATTGCACAAGATTCAGGTGTAGAAAATTTTAATTATAAGCGTTTATTAAAGACAGGCGGCTCTTTTGCCTTACTTCACATTGGAATATCAATATTGTACTTACTGATCTTAGTTCCAATCTTTGGATAATTTGATCTATTAGAAGTGATCAATTAAAAAAATAAAATAAAAAGTTGTATTAATAATAAAGTTATATCCACCCTCTTAACCGCATTGCAGTGATAACACGTTCAAGAGCAATAATGTATGCTCCCATTCTATTATGTGTATTGTATTTTTGAGCTTGTTCAACTGTGGAACGATACGCCTTTGTCATTACTCTATCAAGCGCTTCAAAAACTTCTTTTTCAGTCCAGAAATACAGATAATAGCCTTGAACCATTTCAAAATATGAAACTGTAACCCCTCCTGCATTACATAAAAAGTCTGGAATAACGAAAATTCCCTTTTTAAAAAGCGTTTGATCAGCATCTGGTGTAGTTGGACCATTAGCAAGTTCAGCTATTATTTTACAATTGATATTATCCACGTTTTCTCGCGTAATAACATTTTCAAGGGCAGCAGGGATTAATATATCGCAATTTAACTCCAAAAGTTCTGCATTCGAAATCTGTTTTGTATCTTTTAGTCCGACTACTGTTTTTGTTTTCTCTTTATGGAGAGCAGCTTCATGAGAATTTATTCCATTCTCATTATAAATTCCACCTTTAGAATCAGAAACTGCAATTATTTTACAATTAAAACTGTCTTGTAGAATTTTTGCAGCCCAAGAGCCTGCGTTACCATAACCTTGTATTACTACTGTAGCCCCATTTAAATTCAATCCAAGATCTTTAGTTGCTTCTCTGATACAATACACTCCACCTTGGGCGGTAGCAATCGATCGTCCTGCACTGCCGCCTAATGGTAATGGTTTGCCTGTTATCACAGAAGGGGCATGCTTCCTTACGATTTTTTCATATTCATCCATCATCCAAGCCATAATTTGAGGATTTGTGTAAACATCTGGAGCGGGAACGTCAATATTCGGTCCTATAATATCTACAAGTTGTCTAATATAGTTTCTTGCAAGTGTTTCAAGTTCTCTGTTGCTCATTTCCTTAGGATTACAAATTATTCCACCTTTTGCACCCCCTAATGGAATGTCCACGCATGCACATTTCCAAGTCATCCAGGCTGACAATGCTTTCACGAGAGAAGCACTTTCTTCTGGATGCCATCTGATTCCCCCCTTCATCGGTCCTCTAGCAGAGTTATATTGACTTCTAAATCCTCTAAATGTTTTAAGCGTACCGTCGTCCATTTTCATAGTGATCTTTATTTCTACAAATCTTTCAGGAGTTTTCAATGCATTATATATTTGACTATCATAACCACTAATTTTACAAGCATCATAAAGCTGCTTTTGAGAGATTGTAAATGGATCTAAATTTTCACTCATATTAATTTTCCTCACAGATTGAATAATTTTCAATTTATGAACTAATTATGATTAATTTTCTGAAAAAAAATTGTATTTTTATTTGCTTAATTTGATATATATAAAATATACAATAAAAGTTTGCTGTGGGAAAGATTTAGGAAATTTTCATCATTTCTTGAGAAATTAGTATTTTTAATTAAAAATGCATTTCTTAATCTATTATATTTTTTAAATCTTTATGATCTAGTTTTATGAGATGTTAAAAAGCAATTTATTTAGGAATTATAATTTAGTTATTAATTAATGCTAACTTATACTTTAAATATTCATGAATAGCTCGAGCTGCTTTTTTCCCTCCGCCCATAGCAGATATTACAGTGGCAGAGCCTGAAACTATGTCCCCTCCCGCATAAACTCCTTCTAAACTAGTTTTGCTATTTTCATCTGTTTCTATATAACCCCATTTATTAAGTTTCAAATCTGGGAGTGATTTAGTTAAGATGGGATTAGCTAGAGCCCCTATTGCTAATATAACCGTATCAACTTCAATTATAAAATCAGAATTTTCAATTGGAATTGGTCTACGGCGCCCAGATTCATCAGGCTCTCCCAATCGCATCTTTATAACTTTAACCTGTTTCACATTATCTTTTTCATCACCTATAAATCTTAAGGGATTTGTTAAAAACTGGAATTCTATCTCTTCTTCAATTGTGTGATGATATTCTTCTCTCCTTGCTGGCATTTCTAATTCTGATCTCCTATAAACGATAATAACTTTTCGAGCACCTAAACGTTTAGCAACTCTTGCAGAATCTAAGGCGGTATTCCCTCCACCTATAACCAGAACAATTTCCCCAACTTTTATAGGAGTATCATACTCGGGGAATTTATACGCTTTCATTAAATTTACCCTAGTGAGAAATTCATTTGCTGTTAAAACACCATTTAAATTAAGTCCAGGTATTTTTGGAAACATGGGGAGCCCTGCACCTATACCAATGAAGATAGCTTTATAACCCATCTCTCTTAAATCTTGAATGGTTAATGATTTCCCTATAATTGTATTGTATTGCACCTTCACATCGAGCATTTTTAATGTCTTAATTTCATCTTTAACGATCTCTTTTGGTAATCTAAATTCTGGAATCCCATAAGTTAACACACCCCCACCTGCGTGAAAAGCCTCAAAAATAGTGACATCATATCCCAATCTAGCAAGTTCTCCGGCACAAATCAAACCTGCCGGTCCTGAACCTATGATAGCAACCTTAACCTGGTTTGGTGGTTTACATTCGGGACATTCTTTTAATTTGTTCTTTCTTTCCCAATCAGCAATAAATCTTTCTAGATAACCGATCGTAATCGGTTCTTCTAAAAAATTTAATAAACATGTTTTCTCACATTGATTTTCTTTTGGACAAACGCGTCCACAGATCGCGGGTAATAGATTATAATCTTTAATCACTCTGAGTGCATCAATCCATTTCTCCTTTTTAAGTAGTCTTATAAACTTCGGTATGTTTATATTCACTGGACAACCTTCAACACATTGAGGCACTCCACATTGTAGACACCTCTTAGATTCCAATTTCACCATTTCTAAAGGTAATCCTTTAGATACTTCTTGAAAATTGGTAATTCTTATTTGTGGATCTTGTTCAACCATTTTCGGTCTATAAACCTCTTTGTAGATTTTTTGCTTTGATTTGGCTATTCTATTTAAAGAGGAAAAACTTTTGCTATCCTCTTTTAATTCTTTAGCTTCAATTAGTTGAGAATTTAATATCTTTTCAAATAATTTAGCACCTTTTTCGGTTCTTAAAATTACTGTTGACCATTCTGATTTAGATCCTATAGAACCTACAGAAATATCAGCTTGTTCTGAGGTGAGATCATCACAAAAAAAACATTCTAATCTAGCATATTTTTTAAGCATTTTCACAGGTATAGTAAAAATAGAACCGTCTTTATAAAAAACATAAAATCGACCTTTTTCGATGTCAATTTGTTTTACTCTTTGATCAAGAGATATTTGAAATTCTGTTTTCAGTAGTTCCTTCATTTTTTCATAATCAAATAATTCCATGCAAAATAATCCAATCTTTAAAGCAATGTTTTTATAAAAAGGTTTATTAAAAGGATAAAAGGATATTTTTTTAAGTGCCTCCATCATGCATGGTGTACCAACTATAGCTATATTCCTGTAATTTCTTGCACTATGTAATAGTTTTAGTGAAGGTGTATTCGTGTAATTTGTGCTCGAAACTCTTACTAATTCCTCCTCACGATCAATTATTACTGGTAAGGGTTTATGTGGTTCATCTGATACGCTAACTGCGATAGTAGCGTCTATTAATTTTTCTCGAAATGCTGTTTTAAGTAAAGCTGTTATAATTGCTCCACTCTGAGTTGGATTATCAATTGTATGAGCAGAATAAATTTGATGATAATAGTTTAATTGCTCTAAAAACTTGATATTTGATTCATTTCTTCTTTTATATCTTTTTAATATCTTTGGAAAGAACGACCTTGGACAACACGAAAAGCATAAACCACAATTGAAACAAAGATCTTCATTAATTTCAAATGTACTACTTGAATAATTAATTGCATTTGTAGGACATATGGAATCACACAAACCACATCCACAACATTGATTTTTATCTCTAATAATCGAAACATTCGGGAACAGTCCTTCTTTTTCCTTATTTACTATAAATCTATGAAAAAATCTTGATTTTTCTCCAAGAGATTCTAATGACCCTAATTCTTTTAAATATTCTATGTTATAAATCAAATTTTCTTCTGTAAATCCTAATTCATTTTTCAATATCTCAAGATTAATTGAACCATTCTGTTTAATTTTTTCTAAAATAATTAGTCTTTCTTTTTCTGCGATAACTATTGATTTAAGGAACTTGTCAAATTCAATTTCATTATACTTCCCTACTTGTATAATTTTTCCTCTATTCTCAAGTAAAACCTTTACTAAAGGTGTTTGCTTTTCCATTTAAAAATCATCTATTTTCCTAAAAAGTTGTTATTTTTATCTACTAAAAATACATTTTTTTTTAACTTTGACCTAAACATTTTCTTTCATATTTTTTCATACTCTCCTCCTCCTCTTTAATAAATCTTTTGTTACGATTCATAAGATTATTAAAATCTACGATATGTCCATCGAAATCAGGTCCGTCAACACATGCATATTTTAACACTTTCTCACCATCTTCATCCACTATCAGACGACATCCTCCGCACATACCTGTTCCGTCAATCATTATTGTATTTAAGGACACAAATGTTTTTACTTTAGGTAGTCCTTCAGTGGTTCCATTCGTTAACTGAGCAATATTTTTCATCATGATTAAGGGTCCAATAGTTATTACAACACTAATCTGTTCTGTTTTTAATATAGCTTCAAGTGGTTTTGTGACGAATCCTTCAATTCCTTCACTTCCGTCATTTGTGCAAATAATTAATCGATCACTAACAGCAGCCATTTTATCTTTCCAAAATAATAGATCTTTTGTTCGAGCCCCAATTATTGAAATGATTTTGTTTCCTGCGTTATGTAATTCTTTTGTCTGTGGATAACATTCAGCGATACCTACACCTCCACCAATAATAACAACAGGGAATTCATATTTTTCCGCATGTATTTTATTTCCCAATGGTCCAACGATATCTAAAATCTCATCATTAATATTTTGATGTGAGAGTAACAATGTTGTTTTTCCAACAACTTGAAAGACAATTGTTATGATTCCTTTTTCTCTATCGTAATCCGCAATAGTAAGAGGAATTCTTTCTCCCGTCTCATTAATTCTTATTAAAATAAAATTCCCGGCAAAAGCTTTTTTAGCGATTAAAGGTGCATCTATGTCCATTTCGAATAATTTCCCACTTTCTCCAAGCTGTTGTTTGTTCAGAATATTATTAGGCAGTTTAAACCCATCTCTTGAATTTAATACTTAAAAGATTCTAAATTTAAAATTTCTTTCTTATTTGAAAATATAATTTATACTAAAAAAATAGTATTGGTTATCATGTATTACGGGAATTCTTTCCCCGTTTAAAGTCCTATTACCATACAAATCCAAATTTCATTGAAATTAAACGTAAAGTATTATGGCATTGTCAAATTTATATAATTTATTGTTAGATTGATTAATAATTTAAATTAAATCATTTCTTAATAGTGAGTATTCATGGAAATAATTATCGTCTTAGATTTTGGTGGACAATATGCACATTTAATCATAAGACGCATAAGAGATTTAGGAGTATATGCAGAAATCCTACCCTTTGATATTACTATAGATAAAATTAAAGAGATAAAGCCTAAAGCATTAATCCTTTCTGGTGGGCCTAGTAGTGTTTATAAAGAAAACAGCCCAAAATTAACTCAAGAGTTTTTTCAATATTCTACTGAAAATAAAATACCTATTCTAGGAATATGCTATGGATTCCATTTAATTATTTATCATCTTGGAGGAAAAATAGAACCCTTTGATAAAAAAGAGTACGGTAAAACAACTCTAATAATTCCTGAAACAAGCCTTCTATTTAATTCATTAAAGAAGGAAGAAGTTGTATGGATGTCTCATGGAGATCAAGTAAGTTCTTTGCCAGAAGGATTTAATATTTTAGCTAAAACAGAAACTTGCCCTATAGCTTCTTATGGTAATAACGAGAAAAGATTATATGGAGTTCAATTTCACCCTGAAGTGGTAAATACACCTAAGGGAAATATTATTCTTGAAAATTTTGTGTTTAAAATCTCACAATGTAAAAAAGAATGGAAATTAGAAAATTGGATTGAACAAACAATTAAAATTATTAGAAAGAAAGTAGGGAAAGAAAACAGAGTAGTCTTAGGATTAAGTGGTGGTGTAGATTCCTCAGTAGCTGCTGTTTTACTACATAAAGCAATTGGGGATAGATTGCATTGTATTTTTGTCAATAACGGTCTATTGAGGAAAAATGAAGAATTAGCGGTACAAGAAACATTTCAAAATAGACTAAAATTTGAAAATTTTCATTATGTCAATGCAGAAGAATTATTTTTAGAGAGATTAAAAGATATTGCTGATCCAGAGGAAAAACGCCGGATAATAGGTCATACTTTTATCGAAATATTTGAAAATAAAACAGTTGAACTAGAAAAAACTTACCCTAATATTAAATATCTAGCTCAGGGAACCATATATCCAGATCGTGTAGAATCAAGCATTACTAGTCAAACTTCAGCAAAAATAAAATCTCACCATAATGTTACACTACCAGATAACATGATGCTTGAAATCATTGAACCATTAAAGGAGTTATATAAAGACGAAGTTAGAAAAATCGGAATAAGATTAGGTATACCAAAAGACCTAGTCTCAAGACATCCGTTCCCTGGACCAGGATTAGCAGTAAGAATCATTGGTCCCATTGAAAAAAAAAAACTGCAAATAATTAGAGAAGCTGATGATATTTTAATTAAAGAGATTAAGAAAGCTGGTATTTATGAAAATCTTTGGCAAGCTTTTTGTGTGTTTCTTAACACAAAAACTGTCGGTATTATGGGAGATTGTCGAACATATGAGAACATATGTGCAATTCGCGTAGTTGAATCTGTCGATGCTATGACTGCTAGTTTTGCTAAGTTGGATATGAACCTATTAGAAAAAATCAGTACACGGATTATAAATGAAGTAAAAGGTATTAATCGCGTAGTCTACGATATTTCAAATAAACCACCAAGTACAATAGAATATGAATGATGCCATCAACATTCTTTCCTCCGGTTTTATTGATCTATATTTCTCTATAACAAAATATTTTTTAAATATGGAATAGTTTCTTAAATATTTAAATTTTAAACGTTTTGATTATTATGAGTGAAGAAGAAATAACTTGGGATTTATCTATTCTTTTTTCTGCCTATGATGACCCTAATATTTCAAAAACTATTGAACTTCTAGGTAAGAAAGCTGATCAACTTGTAAATGATTATAAAGGAAAAATTAATTCTAAAGATTTTAGCGCAGAGAACTTAAATGATCTTATGAGGGAGTTGGAAGAATTTTGGGCAAATATTGATGATTTAGAATTGTTTTGTGTTAACTCATTTAATGCTCAAATGACTCTCCCTGAAACACAGAACCTAAATAACAAATTCAGTGAATTTCAAACACAAATTTCTAAAAAATTGGCATTTTTTGATTTAGAAATTGGGAAATTAGTCTATGAAAATAAAAACTTTATTTCTGCTTCTACACTCTCAAACTATAAACATTATTTAGAAAAAATTTACCGGGCATATCCTCATGTTTTATCAGAAATTGAAGAACAACTAATTTTAGAAAAAGATCAGCATGGTATAAAAGCTTGGAGTCAATTACAAGGAGTTTGGTTAAATACGAGAGAGTTTAAAGTTAATGTTGAAGGCGAAGATAAAATTCTTTCTTATGGTGAAGCAAATAGTCTGTTTACTCATCCAGATCGAGATACGAGAATTTCAGCAAACAAATCTATCTATAGATTGTTAGGTAGAGACGAAGAGATATTTAGTCACGCATTACGTAACATCAGTTCTGACTGGGTCAAAACTTCTAAACGCAGGAAATTTGATAATCCAATGCATGCAAGTTTTATAGCTAATGATACGACTCACGAGATTATTGATAGTCTTATGAAAACTATAGAAGAAAGTGTGGATGTATATCAAAAATATTTGATCCTTAAAGCAAAACTTCTAAAGCTTCCTAAACTAAGTTGTGCTGACGTTATTGCACCACTCATTGATGTTCCTCATAAAAAATATTCTTGGCATGAAGCAAAAGAGTTTATACTTGAAGCTTTTGGCAATTTTGATGAACTTTTTGCGAATTATGCTAAAGATATGTACGATAAGAATCGTATAGATGCCATTGTTAGAAAGGGTAAAATGAACGGAGCATATTGCGCAAGTTGGTTTAAGGGTAAATCAGCTTTCATCTTAATGTCGTTTCAAGGAACTTTACGGGAAATATATACATTAACTCACGAACTTGGGCATGCCATACATGATTATTTATCGACAAGACAACAAACTTATTTTAATTTACATCCAGGAGCCGCTGGCGCTGAAACTGCTTCTACATTTGCAGAACTTTTGATGACAGATTTCCTTCTAAAAAAGGCTGAATCTGATGAAGAAAAGATGGCTATTTTAGTACGAATATTAGATGGGGCAGGTCAATCGGCTTTTCAAGTTAGTGCTCGTGCCTGGTTTGAAACAAGCCTTTATGATGCCATAAAGAGTGGAACTAATTTAGATGGGAAGACAATCTCTAAATATTGGTGTACTAGTAGGGATAAAATCTATGGAGATTCAGTAGAGTGGTTTGAAGAATTAGATTGGGAATGGACTATGAAGCCACATTATTTTATGCCAAATTTTCGCTACTACAATTATCCATATGTCTACGCTCAACTCTTTGTATATGCTTTATACCAGATTTACAAAAAGGAGGGTCCCTCGTTTGTACCGAAATTTAAGAAATTGTTAAGCTCTGGAGGAAGCTTATCACTAAAGGAATTAGCGGAAATCGTGGGTTTTGATATAAGTCAACCAGATTTTTGGAAATTGGGGATAAAACAATATGAAGATTTTGTTAACGAATTAGAAAACCTGTTGAAATAATTTTTATTTAATAATTAGTTATTTTTTATTTTTTCTTATCTTAATTTTCTTATTTTCTTTAGAAATAGAGTATGCTCCTTTTCTATTGAAATTTTAGCTATAATTAATTTTTATGAGGTTTTTAAAATCAAAAAACAATACAAAGTGCTCATACCTTAGTAATAATTAAAAAAAAAAAATGGAAAAAAAATAGACGTGATAAATAGCTAATATTAGAAGATCAAACTCTTTCAAAAAAAAAGAGTTTTAAGGTTTATAATTTCCTGAATAGATCTCGTTTTTAACATCTTCAAAATCTAAAGATTCTTGAGATTTGATGCCTAAATTCCATTTTTTGCATACATCTCTTGCTCTTTGAGAAATGTAGGCAATATCATCACGATCTACAAGATTTAACCTAAATTTACGAACTCCTGCGAATAACTGTTTTAACCCCGTACCTAATTTGCTCGTGAAATAAGTATAAACACCAATCGCAGAAGAAGGGATAGGAGATCCATTATAAATTCTATGTAAGTTATCGTACTCAACAAAAGCTTCTCTCAAAGTTAAGCTTTTTGGATCTTTATTTTTTGGAAAACCTAAATTTCTTAACATAGCTGGAGTTGTTTCTCTTTTTCCAATTACTTCACCGATATATTTTCCTTTCATTGCTGCTGTTATTGGTGCTCTTGCCATTGCAATACATTTTACATAAGGAGCGCCCATTGCTAAAGCTTTAAACATTTGAGTTTCGTTAGCAATACCACCAGCTATAGCTATGGTCGGAATTCTTGTGTTTGGGTTTTTTTCTTTAATCATATCTAAACAACCAACTACTAGTGCTTCTAAGTATGTTGTAGGAATTGAACCTTCATTCATCATACTTACAGGGCTCATTCCAGTACCGCCTCCAGCACCATCAAAAGTCATTCCATCTACTTTTCCTTCTACTCCCAACCTGAGAATCCATGCGGTTGCTGCTGGTCTATAAGCACCTGTTTTTATAAATATGTTTTTTGCTCCACTAGACCGAATTTGATCAATTTCCTCTAATACATCTTCTGTAGTTGATAACCCTACTCGGCTGTGCCTTTCAAAATCGGGGATTAATCCTGCTTTCCACTGGTCAATAATAACTGGATCGGAAGGATCTGGAAAAACTAGATATCCTCTGCTTTGTAATAGTTGAGCTCTCTCTAAAGATGCAAGTCTTACTTCGCCTCCAATTGCTTTTGCTCCTTGACCAAATTTAATTTCTAAAGAATTAACTTCTAATTTTGACGTAACGTAATCAAAAACCCCTAACCTCGTATCTTCCACATTTTTTTGAACGATTATATCTCCGTGTTTTCCATCCCAGAATTTTCTATAGGACTTAACACGATTCTTCATATCTACCGTATCAATTACCTTTGGATGCACGGTAGAATTCGCAAATACTGCATCGCTATCCATCCCCGCCACATTTTCTCCTACGGTAATACTTACTCCAGATAAAGCAGCACCCATTGCCAATCCATCCCAATTACGCTTTGCAACATAAGTACTTCCTAAACCTGCTATAACAATAGGATATTTTTGAATTATATTACCCCATTTAGTTGTCATATCAACATTTGGAAAAACAACTTTATCCTCATCAACTTCAATTCCTTGAGCACCACGTACTTCAAATTGAATTTGAAAATCACTAAAAGATAATCCATAATCCTTGGGACTGCCGGCAGTAGATAGGCCAAAGTACTCTCTTCTAGGATATAGTACTTCCCGCCCTCGAAGGGCACTTTTTGATACTTCACAAAAAACAGGGCAATCAGCTATACAGATAGGGCAAAGTCCAGACTCACATGAATCTGGTACTCTTGTTCTGGTCCCTATCATACTTGATTGATGTGTATCCATCGAAAATTTCGTCAATTATTTTCAACTCTCAATTTTTTTAACTCATTTTTAATTATTTTCATTAACTTTATTGATTTTATCATAACTCATTCATAAATAGAAAAAAGATTAATTTTCCTCTCATTTATTTGATTTTTTACCAACTTATTGGCAGTTTCACAGTTCCAATCATAATTATTTTTCGATAGAATCTCATTATCGTTAGTTTTTTCAATGAATTGTTCTAGTGTATTTCTTTTACTTTCTATTAACTCGATGCATGACATAGCTGTATTACAATTCCATTTATATGACTTTTGCTCATTTTCAAATATTTTGCCAAAACATATCGAATTGCCTTTACAGATATGATAAATTGTTCTGCCATAAGTATATTCTTTTTCACAAACAGGACATTTAATCAACAATTTCTTATTTCACATCCATTTTTTTATTTATTCTTACCAAATACAAAATGATTTAAATCTAACTCTCTAAATGATTTTTGTTACCTTCTCATAATGCTTCATATTGCTGTGGTCTTCTATTGTCGTATACTCTAAGCTTTTCAGGCATATTTTTTTTTATTCTCATTATAACTCTACTTAAACCGTTTCGACTATCATAACCCATAGCATTTGACCACTCTGCTGATGAAGAAATTCCAATCTCTTTTAATCTATCCAAACAAATTTGTTCAAATGTTCGCATTTTATTTTTTCTTACCAATTACAAAATGATTTAAACTTATGGGAAATTGATCCCTTTATTTAGAGATCGCATTCATTATTTATAAGTTTTTTCACCATTTTTGACATTTTTCTAAAAAAATCGACAAAATTTAATATTATTTATGAACATCTTCTTAGTTTTAATTTAAATTTTTGAATGTTTGTTCAAATTTTCTTATTTTTAATTCTAAATTTTGAACATTTTTTAGAAAATAAAAAAAATAAATAAATAAAAAGCATTAAAATATAATGAAATTTTGAACGAATATTTTAATAATTAAGTTTTTTATGAAATATTTTTATATATTTTTTTTCTTATTAATAAGATTTACTTTTTTCATTAAACAATTTTCAAGCTTATTTCCTGTTGAATAATTTGATATAATTATCAAATTAGGGTTAAAGAAAAATTCTATCTATAAGGGAAATATAAAATTACTTTTTG
>SDBT01002318.1_pt1 | contig 33789 bp, 35 predicted proteins | sample 2277101 | NCBI WGS metagenome assembly SDBT01 (sample SAMN10404973, study PRJNA504765) | marine sediment metagenome | isolation source: marine sediment core GS10_PC15, 103 cmbsf | place: Arctic Ocean: Southern Knipovich Ridge | collected 2010
GCTGGGCTACCGACCTCCGGCGCCGCAGGCAGTAGAACCTTTACCGCTTCAGTTCGCTACAGTATGCTTATCGGCATGAGAAATACTAACACTGACATTGGTACAAGTAATGGGGGCAGGTCAGATTAGTGAAGCCGAGGAAACGCAGATTGCCGAAGGTGCAGAGATGGCCAGGGTCGTTAAAGAAAGCAAGAAGGAGCAATGACGTATGGGGAGTTGATTTCAAGGGATGGTTTAAGACCGGGGATGGAAAGCGGTGTGATCCGCTGACGATGAGCGATCTGTATAGCCGGTATGTATTGGCAACGGAAGCATTGAGATCGCAGACCATGGAGGAGTCAAGGCCAGTATTTGAGAAGGTATTTAGTGGTTATGCACTGCCAGAGGCAATAAGAGTGGATAATGGGAGCCCATTTGGCTGAAGAGGGCTAATGGGACTATCACAGTTAAGCGTGTGGTGGGTACAACAGGGAATAAGGGTAGAGTTTATAGAGCCGGGACATCCTGAGCAGAATGGGATCCATGAGAGGATGCACCGGACACTTAAATACGAGGCGACACGGCCTCCGGAACGCAATCATGCGAAGCAACAGAAGCGCTTTGATGATTGGAGAGAGGAGTTTAATCATAAGCGACCGCATGAGGCACTCGAGATGAAACGGCCAGCGGAAGTCTACGAGAGATCAGAGAGAAAGTATCAAGGCCGCGTAGGCTTTGAATATCCTGGCTATTATGAAACACGCAGAGTGCGAACTGATGGGACGATAAAATGGAGGGGTAAATGCAGGTACATAGGTGAATCCTTTTGTGGTGTACGCCTGGGGCTGGAGGAGGCTGAAGGCGGCCTGCATATAGTATATGCAGGGGAGATGGTACTGGGGAAAGTGAGTAGCGGAAGCTTCTTGCGCTTACGGCCTGTAATTGAACTGCCCAGGTAAGCTGTAAGTCATGGCAAAGTGTTACCTATGTACCCGGTTGCACACACAGAGAAGAAGACGAGAATGGGGATAGGAGGGGTCCGTGTTTCATAGGAACAGCGACCTACGTCACCCCGCTTGCTCAGGAGGTCACAACACGCTGCGAGTTGAGAGAAAGGTTCCTCGCGCCGAGGGCGGCATACCAGACTCCTTGCGTTCTGACTTTACACAACGGCACCTTATGGAATCCTTCGCAGGTAGCCTCCTTGCTCTCTCTTCAGCTCAACCTACCCTGTAATAGTGCAAGAGATTGATGGAATGGCACCGCTTGCATCATGAGGAGGCCCCGGCCTTGCATCTCGGCAGGAAGGTCTTCTCTGTCTGCAAGTCGCCTGGCCTCGGCGCCCAGGAACTCGTCTACCAGCGACTAGACTGCCTTTTGATCAGGGTAGCCCACGATGGCGAGCGCCTTGTCTGTGCTCTCCATCAGAAACGCACCTTCAAGTGTGGGCACCAGCAGTCTTGAGCGGCCTTCCACGGTTGTGACCTGATCCTTGACCTGCGGCAAGGCATCCAGGAGCCCGGTTAGCTGTGTCACAAAGGGCTTGATGGATGCGTCGTCCTTGTGTTCCACTCCCAGCAGGAAACCACCCGTGCAAACCGCGAACGAGACTTCCCCTGTACACAGAGTGTCGATCAACCTGGGGAAGAAGCCAAACTCCTTAGCGAACCCGTCCAGGATCGTGTTCCGCTCTCTCGTCGGTGCCCTCAAGAACTCCTTTGTCTGGGGACTGTTAAACCCCTGGCCTACCAGGAACGCCCTCATTTCGGCCCGGAAGCGTTCGGCATCCTTCACCTCTGCCTTCACGAGGGCGCTTGCTTAGGGCTGGAATGGAGCCGGGAGCAGCCCTCAGCATGTCAGCACGATCATATAGAACCTCGAGCGTGTGCCCACTTGCATCCCATTCTACGACGGAAACAACTCGCGTCAAGCAGGCTCCCGCACAACGTCGATATAACGTTGAGACAACGTTGAGACAACCGCTTGACCACGCCTTCCATCTGGCGTAGAATGCTAGTGTGGGCTTAGGGACTTTCCTTGCTTGCGCCCTCTTAGGACAACGAGCTTTCTGGGCGCCTGCGACATGGTGCGAAACCGGAGGCTGGCAGGAGCAGATGCTCAGAGAACATATCTATAAAGTTACACCAGTAATTGTCCTCATCGGCTCTGTTGTTGTAGATCTGCTTGGCATTCTTGAAAGGCTACTTGAAGCAATCGCGCCCCAGGTACGCCCAGATCATCTGATTTTCATCAAGGTTTATTACTATAGTCTCCTCGTTGCTTTCTCCATCACCATTTGGATTTCCTTCTACATCTCAAAGAAATCGAGCTTGGAGAATATCGATATCTTCAGAACCTTCTTCGGATCCTATATCGCGAACCACTTCAGGTTACTGCGCGAGTCTCTCGCGGACAATGGCCCAATGGCTCAACCCACTATTTCACTCATCTCGCCTGACGTCTTCTATTTTCAGATGCAGACCAGGTTCCAAACTCAGCAGCGAGAAGAAATCTATTGGTCGAATTTCTCGCCGTATGACTTGAGAGAGAGGACGCATGCAGGAAGCCTTCATAACAACATCTTTTCTCTCGTTCGAGATACAGACAACATTTTCTCTTATGCTGTCCTGCTTGACCGTGGCGACAGACAGAACAACGCAGCGTATATTAAGGACTTGATCAAGGCCTGTAGGCTAGGAACAAGATACAAGGACAATGTCTCTATCATTGTCATTCCCGCGGAGCGTTACACTCGTGAAATAAGCGTACAAGTTTTTGTTGAAACACAGTGCATCTTGCTCTACAAGTTCGAGCCTGATAGCCTGGGCAAGCAAATGGAGATGGCACTGAGGATTGTCAATGCCACGCCTGCTATCATGTCGTTCTTCAAGACATATTGGGAGCACGCTGCTCGCGGAGGACTTCGGATACTACATGATGGGGTTCTTGACCAACAGCTGATGAAGGATCTCCGCTTATGTTAGTACTGGCGATAGGCCGCCGAGTCCGTGCATTTGATGCCCGGTAGTGCCCCATGGCGTTTCAAGATGGAGTCATGTCACGAGTTACCGGTGAGAATGGAAGTGCTCCGCTCGGGGGAGGGCGTTCCGTGACGATTACTGTCCTGCAAGATATGTGCTTAGTCCATATGAGCGGTGAGGCCCGGAAGCAGGCAGCTGAACAGTCAGGCAAGTTCGGGGTATGATCCTTATGCGTAATCTTGTGGGACTGAACTGTTGCGGCCCACCCGGCTCCGAGACCCTGTGCGATCTGCCGCTGCCTAGACTGAGCGCCCGACAGATCTATGCCAAATCAGGCAGTCAGGCAGATTCTTATTACTGGAAAACGCTTGTGAGTGTAGAATTGTCTACAAAGGCGTCCGCACACGGGAGAGCGCAACAGGAGTAGGGAATTGAGGTATCATCGGGGAGCGTAAGGGACTCACAGGACAAGTTGCAGGAGCTGTCCAGTTGACGCGAGAGCTGCTCTTTCAGTATTTGAGGACATGAGATAATGCCAAGCTCCGGAGTTCGTAACACTGAGAGAATATCGTGAATCGATCATGAGAACACTGCTGGACACCAATATCGTCATCCATAGAGAAGCTCCAAGCGTAATCAATGAGGATATCGGAGTTCTCTTCAAATGGTTGGATGATTTGCAACACACGAAGTGTATCCATCCGGTCACTGTTAAGGAAATCAATGACCACCAGGATGCAAGGGCTCGGAAGACATTGAACATCAAGTTGCGGAACTACAATGTCCTCAAGACACAAGCGCCATTAGCAACGCAGGTTCAAGCGCTTTCGAACGGAGTGGACGAGGATGAAAGTGATCGCAACGACACACTTCTGCTTAATGAGCTGTATTGCGGCAGAGTCGATATGCTCATTACCGAAGACGGTGGCATTATTAGAAAGGCTTCCTCTCTTGGGGTCTCAGATAGAGTCTACACAATCGAAGCCTATCTCGAGAAGGTCACAGCCGAGAATCCGGGACTTGCAGACTATAAGGTCCTAGCGGTTCAGAAGGAGTTGTTTGGGAATCTTAACGTCCGCGACGACTTCTTCCAGTCCCTTAGAGATGACTATCAAGGCTTCGACGACTGGTTCAACAAGAAGGCGGATGAGCCAGTCTATATCTGTCACTCCGACGGGAAGTTGACGGCATTTCTCTATCTGAAGATAGAGCATGAGGATGAGGACTATTCAGACATTTCGCCTCTCTTCTTGAGGAAGAAGCGCCTGAAGATCGGGACTTTGAAGGTCAGCCTGAATGGATCTCGGCTTGGCGAGAGGTTCCTCAAGATTGTGTTCGATAACGCGCTTCGACTTAGGGTTCATGAAATCTATGTTACCACCTTTGTCAATCGTATCGAACAGCAGCGACTTGTGAACCTACTCAGAGGCTATGGCTTTGTGTCGCACGGCCACAAAGGCAAGGGGATTCAGAGAGAAGAAGTTTACGTCCGTTGCTTTGCTGGGACGGCCAACCGTGCTTCTCCCAATCTGACGTATCCTTTCTGCTCGACTGCAGGTGCCGTCTTCATCGTCCCCATATATCCGGGATATCACACAGAGTTGTTTCCAGACTCTATCTTGAGGAACGAGTCTCCGAATAATTTCGTAGAGAACGAACCACACAGAAATGCAATAAGAAAAGTTTACATTTCTCGATCCATAGAGAGGAACTTAAGAGCCGGGGACGTTCTTGTTTTCTACAGAACCGGCGGCTTCCACAAGAGCGTTGTCACAACCATCGGGATTGTCGAAAGTACGGTCAACGACATCCCTGGGGAGGCCGATTTCATCCGGATGTGCAGGAAGCGGAGCGTCTTCTCAGACAAGGAACTCTCCAAGCACTGGAACGACAAGCCTCGCTTTAGACCTTTCATCGTGAATCTTCTGTACGCGTATTCGTTTCCTAAGAGGATAAACTTGAGAAGACTCATCGAGATAGGTGTCATCGCCGACATTGAATCCGCACCCAGAGGGTTCACCAGGATCAGCGTGCAGAAGTTCAGACATATCTTGAGGGAGTGCCAAGTAGATGAGAGTATTGTTGTCGATTAAGCCGGAATTTGCGTTTCGGATATTCAGCGGAGTGAAGCGATACGAATACAGACGTGCCATCTTCAAACGGGATGACGTCGAGAGAGTCATCGTATACGCATCGTCACCTGTAAGGAAAGTGATAGGTGAATTCGAAATCGATGCGATACTGATGGCGAAGCCAGCGTACCTATGGCAGAAGACAAGAGACTATGCCGGGATAAGCAGAGAGGATTTCTTTGAGTACTTCGAGGATATAGATATTGGATACGCCATTAGGGCGAAGAATTGTCAGACCTATGAAAGGCCACTGGACCTGAGGAAATCCTTGGGTGTATCCCCACCGCAGTCCTTCATCTATTTGGACTCGATGGAGGGAGACTCGGCAGAAAGCGCATCCCGCTAACTCCTGAAGAGACTCTACCCTTGCCGACCGCCTGATGCTCGCCGCTACGGAGAAGACACTGACGATGGCGAAAGTCGTTCGTGGGGCTATGCACCATCGGAGGCTGTGTAGGATACAACAGTACCGTCCTTGCCTCCAAGCTCATAGCGCGAAGTTGCCATAGTCGGTTTCTTCTAAACGACTTCCAGCACGAACGCATACTACCAGCTGGGAACTGCACTTGCATACCTGCTTGATTACGATGCGGCTGTCGAATGCTGCCCTAAAGCCATAGAACTGGGGCCCGCCAACATGCTCTTCCGGGCATTCCTTGCTTTTGCCTATGCAAAAGGTGGGCATGATCAGTCAGCCCTGGAAGCGCTGACTGTCCAAATCGAGATGGGTGCCGACAGCTGTGATTACTATGTTGAGCTAGCAATCGATGCTGAAATGGGGATGGATGACGACCTTGCCACCAAACACGTCAAACACCTGAAGAACATTGGCAAGCCTGATGTTGCAGCAACCCTGCATGAGTGGATGCTGGAGAGGAGTTTCTGAAGCCAGTATGCTTGACCTTCTTTATCTCCAAGCGTAAGATTTGGGTGAGTCCTTGAGTTCGCGTTGCGAGGACTCTGGTAGCAAATGCCGCAGGGGACCCATCTGTGGGGAAGACCAGAAGCAGCCTTTATAAGGCAGCCAGGATACTTGGTGATATCGAGGCCGTTAGCAAGGGCCGCGTCGGCAAGAGAATTCAGAGGCGAGTGGCCGGCAAGATGACCGGCAGGGCACTCAGAGGCAGCGGGTGCTTCATCGCAACTGCCTGTTACGAAAGTCGCATGGCGGATGAAGTGCTTCTCTTGAGCTGCTTTAGAGATCAATGCCTGGAGAAGTTCGCCTTCACACGTGTATTGATAAGTGTCTACTATGCAGTCTCGCCCTGTATGGCTAGCCTCATCCGCAAGCACAGCATTCTGAAGAAATGTACCAGGCTGATATTGCTTCCCCTCGCTTGCCTGTTGAAAGCACTGGAGTTGCAGGCCAGCCCCAAATCAGGGTCGTGCTCGTCCTTCGGCAGAGACAGAGATAGTGACGTGAAGGATGATTATCAATAGACTGACATTGATAACGTCTTGAGGCATCCCTAGGTCAGGCACGTACACATGCGTAGGATTGCGGTACAGATTCTCCTGGAATACATCGAACCAAGGCTAGAGGGAACATAGCCATGTTTATCTTCAGACAATCGCCGACAAGAGTCGTCGAACTCAAGGAAGACAACTTTGGCCAGGAAGCTTACATGGAAGGCTTCCTGATAGAGAACATCAACATCCTGGCAAGGGGAGAGAATAGTGAGGTAAGAGTCCTCGGCAGGCAGATATCTCTCGAAAAGAGGGACCGGATCGATCTGTTGCTCATGACCCTTGAAGACGACAAGGTGGGCATCCGAATCGCGGAAATCAAGAAGAATCTTGTTGCACGAAAAGCCTTGGCCCAGCTTGAACGGTACATGAAGGTCTGGAAAAGACAGGGTTCATCCATACTACGGAGGGAAGGACTTCTCAAGGAGATGGAGGATACTGCCAGGGAATGGGGTAAGCGTCTGCCGCTGAATCCCAGCGACTTCTGTAAGCATATCAGCGGCGTCCTGGTGGCACCGGATTTCAAGCCTGCTTTGGCTACATCCCTATCGGATAAGGGCAATATCTATGGTCTGCAAATGGCCAGATACAGTTCCAGCAGAGCTCCCGAGGCATTTGTATTCGTTGAGCACTTCCCGCAGATCAGCAGAACTCCCATATCTGCAGACAAGTTCTGGCGCGGAAGGAACAGAGCGAAACGCAGGACGGTGGATAGCATCCTGAAGGCAATTCGAGACAAGGATCCGGAAATCACGTACAAGTACTGGAAAGAGATGATAAGTGTGTATCCGAATGCCGAAGAATCCGAGAAGGGACATCCCCACAGGATTGCGAGCTATGTCAGGGGCAACAAGACCTTTTGGATTAGGAAAGGGGTGCTAATAGACCTCTCTAAACGGAACGAGATCGTCAAAGCGGTAGTGAGGAAGAAGAACGAATATATGAGGGGCTGATAATCAACTTATCGTGAGCTGTGACGTAGCAAGTTCTGAAAAGAGCACAGGGCTGCAACCGATGAAGGACATTGCAATGAACACCATGAAACATTTTGTGACGGGTGAAGGCGGCACAACATCTCTGTTGGCAACAGCGCTTGATCCTGCCGGCAAGCATCCTGGCCGAGAGGCATTTCGTGCCCAGTTCACAAGCATGATAGGCTTGCCGCTTTCTTCCATCGGGCCGGTTCTGGTGAAACTGGAATACATGGCCATAGACCTTGTCATGATATGGGATGATTGGGTTGTTCTTCTTGAGAACAAGGTGTCAGGTGCTGCTATTACTCACAACCAGCTGAACAGGTACTATAATGCAACAGTTCGGGAACTCGAGAATGGCAAGTTCGCAGGCAGGTCCAGCATGGGCAAGGCCCATATCTGCGTGGTGTTTGTCACTCCGACTAAAGGTACGGGAGTTCAGGAGTTCAAGTCACTGGAACTGGTAGATTCCGGACGCAACAAGGACAGGAAGGTTCATCTCAGCTGGGACACTGGCCTGCTGAAAGCACTGCAAGCATCGTTCAAGGAAGGCCCCTCTGACGATGCTCTCACAAGACTAGTCTGTGATGGATGCACTATGACTGCAGACATACTTAAGTATCACGAGAGGGAGGGGCCTAAGACCGTCAAGAATGCCAAGCGCATCGCGATAGAAGACTTCATGAAGGATGTCAGAGAGCGACTGCGAAAGCTGATGCGCCTGGAACGCGATCTGAAGCTGACAAGGTGGAGGTCTCCACGGCTGGAGCAGGTTTATGGTCACATCGAAGGGGACAACGCAAACGTCTATTTTGGAATTCTTCCTGATAAGACGAATGTGACCACAAGTAAGGATGCTATCCTTGATTGTATGCTTGAGCTCAAGATTGCGAGGAAGGCACCGGAGTCGTACCGGAAGACGTTCGAGTTGATATCAAGAGATGAGTGGGCGACCATGCTGGGTGTCAAGACCAAAGATATTGATATAGATGGTGCTCGCCACGCAGTCATCCTGAGTGGCTTGTGGTCAGGATCCCGGGATGAACTGCTGGACAAGTCGGCATTGGCTTTCTGTCGGGCTCTGCGCACATTCAGACCTTTCATGCGATAGCATTGATGTAACATCGATGACGTCTAGCAAGGAGATAGCATGACCAAGAAACAGTTCAAAGCCATAGCGGCTAAAGTGAAGGAACTGGGCGAAGAGGTGCGGACTCAGTTGGGCTGCGGGTTCAATGAGACCATATACCAGAACGCCCTGGCAATCGAGTTCAGGAACCTGGGAATAGAGTATCTCAAGGAAGTCAACATAGAGATATTCTACAAGGGCGAAAGTGTCGGAGTAGACAGGCCGGACTTCGTAATAACCAGGATAGATGACTGCAAGGATCCAATACTCCTGGAACTGAAGGCCGTGGACAACCTGACTGACAACCACAGGGCCCAGCTCAAGTCCTATTGTACCTCGTTGCCCCGCAACACCAATCCTGTACTCAAGGACTTCGCGGGCGGCATACTGATGGCCTTTCCTGCAACTGATTCGGGAAAGTGTTCCGGGGTCACGGTGTTTGCCGTGAGCCCGGACTTCGAGGTTCTTGTTGATGATCAGCAAGAGGAGAAGGTGAGGAAGGAACAAGAGAAGGCAAGGGAGAAGGACGAAAAGGAAGCTCGGAAGAGGAAGGCGAAGGAGAAAGAGAAACAGGAGAAGAAGAGGAAGAAGGCCAAGGGCTGACGCTGTACAGAGCGCTGAAAACAATCTGGTCAAAACAGTCGCCTGGAGGAATGTTCAATGGCTAGATCGCGAAGACACGATAAGCCTCGCCAGCTCCAGAGGATGCTCAGGATCCTCAGCATCATCGAGGGAGAGAAGGAGGGAGTCACGGCAGACTACCTCTCCGTTGAACTGGGGGTCAGCACACGGACAATCTTCCGCGACATAGCAGTGCTGAGAGATTCCGGGGCAAGGGTAGACTTTGACCAGAAGGACCGCACCTATAAGCTCGGCTACGGCGACCTCTTCCTTCCGCCCCTTAATTTCACGGTGGGCGAAGCTCTCGGGCTCCTGGTCGGAGCAGGAGCCATGGGAGCCCACAAGGCCAGCCCGCTGGCCGAAGTGCTGAAACCGGCAGCCAGCAAGCTAAGAGCGTCCCTTTCAGACAAGAATCGAAAAGCTCTCGAGGAACTCAAGAAGCATCTTTGGGTTGGGATGAAAGATCTCAGCAAGGAGATGGCTGCAGACGATATCCTGGAGAAGCTCAACCAGGCTGTCCGCGGCAAGACCAGCGTTGACATGACCTACAAGGCCCCTGGCAAGTCCAGAGCCAGCCAGAGGCGTTTTGACCCCTACGGGGTATTCTACCAGAGCGGGGCCTGGTACGTGCTCGGGTGGTGCCAACTTCGAGACGAGATACGCATGTTCCGCCTGAGCCGCATTAAGAAGCTCGAGCCGACAGCCAGGGAGTTCACGCGGCCCGGGAATTTCTCTATGAAAGACCATCTGGAGAAGGCCTGGGGTCTTCACATGGGTAAGGAGACCACGGTCAGCATCCGCTTCGACAAGTCCGTGGCCGAGTACATCACGGAAGCCATCTGGCATCCTACCCAGAAAGTCGATGTGAAGGATGACGGCTCAGTCGTACTTACCGTGACCGTGGCCGGCACCGAGGAGATCAAACGCTGGGCCCTTTCCTGGGGCCAGTTTGCAGAGATACTTAAGCCCCCTCAGCTGCGCAAGGAAGTGGCCGGCATCATAAGAAAGCTGTCCCGAAGGTACGGTAGTTCCAAATAACCTTCCCAAAAGAACCATCCCATCCTGGGGTGACATACTGCTGTCATAGCCACGTTGTATCTTCTCCTTGTAGGGGTGTCTCGGAATCCATCCAGGGATAGAGATAAAAGCGCTCCTCGCAACTTTTTTCATCTGCCGTGACACACTGCTGTCAATACGAGATGTTATGCTTTGAATAATAGAAAAGGCGGATGACATCATCCGGGGGCCCGACAGGGCAAAAGCCTGTTATCAGGCAGGAGGTGCAATGATGGAAGCATTGATGGCGAAGTACTTGGAAACACTGGAGTTAGCCGAGCCCCAAAACTTCAGGAACATGACAGTAGTCCCGCTCCTCACTCCAGCGGACGGGAACCAGCAGTACCTGACGCTGGCAGAGGCTCTCAAGAAGAAGCAGATCAAGATCAAGGAGGTCAATGATTCAGGGTCCGTCCCGGAACTGGCGGTCATGAATGCAGCGGAGGTCCCTGTTCTTCTGCTCGATGGGGAAGAACTCAAGGGGGCCAAGCAGAACAGGGTCTTGAACACCACTATCCTGGTGGAACAGGGCATAAAGCTCACGGTGCCCGTGAGCTGCACGGAACACGGCCGCTGGAGCTACGAGTCACATGTATTTCATGACTCAGCTGTAGTGCTCAGCCCCAAAGTACGGGGTGCTAAGGTGGCCTCGGTCAGCCAATCGCTTGAAGAGGACAGGGCGTTTGCTTCCGATCAGTCAGCTGTGTGGGATGGAATAGCGGAGAGACAGGCATGCGCCAGAGTGAATTCCCATACGGGCGCCATGCGGGATGTTTACAAGGCAAGGAAGGGGAACCTGGACGAGTACCTCAAGGCCTTCAAGCCGATAGAGGGGCAGAAAGGGCTGCTGGTCATCATAAATGGCAAGGCTGCCGGGTTCGACGTGGTCTCTCGTGCCCCGGCATACCGGCTGCTCCACGACCGTCTGGCGAGAAGCTACGCGCTGGATGCAATGCTGGACAGAGAGAAGGGCACTGCCGTGGACTACAAGGCCGTGGGGGCACAGTTCATCAGTGATGCCGGCAAGTGCGGGGAGAAGATATATCCCTCGGTAGGTCTTGGATGGGACTACCGGTTCGAGGGAGACAGCATGGTCGGATCAGCCCTTGCACACAAGGATGAAGTTATCCACATGGCGTTCTTCAGGAGCCCGGATGGACCTGAGCATCATGGTCCGATCTCCAGCTACAGGATGCGCAGGGGCTTCAGGACGCACAGGCATGGCAGCGGCCAGGTAGGCATCGAATAGGCTGCTCGTTCCAGCCAGCCGGGGTCGACGCAACACGCGTTGCCCCGGCTGGCCCTACGCCTCCGGAAGCAGCCGGAGTAGCGGCGGAATAGCAGCGAGTCCCTTCCCGCACTGACACACCGCTGTCGCTTTGCATTCGTCTCATATTAGGAGGAGAAATTTCACTGGAGGCATCGAATGCAGTTTCGGCCGTGGCCCGCTCCATTAGCGTTTGTGAAGGGCGGGGCACTCAACATGGAAAGGAGGGTAATCTGGACATAATTGGCTACAGGGACAGGGGACGCAGAACAGAGGACGCATATCGCGGGAAAGGAGAATGCGTATGACGTTGGTACCGTACGAGAGCAATATGGCTTATCTGATGAACGAGTTCAGCATCATCGATGTGATAAGAAAACGCATCGAGCCCAGCTATGCTGGTAACTCCCCAAAGCCCAAAGGTGAGTCCTCAGGTAAGGTCCTCGAAGACATGACCCAGGAGGAGTTCGCCATGCACGTGGACTCCCTCAGGAGGCGGGTGGTCGAGCGCAAGACCCTGAGCAATGCCCAGGGGATACATTTCCCGATTGACGAGTTCGTGAAGAAGCATCGGATGGAAGAGCCTGAGAGGCAGGCTCTGCTCATAATGCTTTACGGCACCGTCCTGGGAGAGAGTGAGGTGCTCACGCCGTATGACATCCTTCACACGCTTAGCCTTGGCGACCGCGCGGGGTTCGTGCAGTATCACGCAGTCCTGGAGTCGCTGGTGGCCAGAGGAAGTATCATATCTCCGGTCGTGCGCACCCAGGACAAGATGAACGGGCAGGCATTCTATCTCTTCCCCCTTACCACCAAGCATCTTCTCGGGCAGTGGCCGAAGGCCCCACCGCAGGAAGATAAGCCGGAATCAGGGGATGACGACGAGGCCGAGGACTCCCCGGAGTTCACCGCGAAAGAGATCTACGGTATCCTCGACACACACGTTGTGGGACAGGCCCATGCAAAGAAGGCTGTCTCGGTGGGAGTCGCCTGCCACCTGCGCAGGGTCCGGCTGGACCACGGAAATGCCCGGATGTTCAGGCCGAAGTCCAATATCCTGCTCATAGGGCCCACGGGCTGCGGGAAGACGCTCATGGCCAGGGGTATGGCCCAGGACCTGAACCTGCCCATTGCCATCAGCTCGGCCACAGGCATAACTGAAACCGGCTATGTCGGGCGGGACATAGAGAGCATCCTGTGGAGGCTCTACCTTGCAGCAGGAAAAGACCTCGAGAGGGCCCAGGCAGGCATAGTGTTCCTCGATGAGATCGATAAGACTGCCCGGTCGTTTGAGGGCCAGAGCATCAATCGGGATATCTCGGGAGAGGGTGTACAGCGAGCGCTGCTGACGATGATGGAGGCTGACAGTATCACGGTCCACTCCGGGGAGAGACTGTTCCCCAGGAAGTCGATCAACATGTACACGGGTGGTATCCTGTTCATCTTCGGGGGTGCATTCGAGGGCATTGGCCGAGTCGTGGCGAGCCGGACATCCAGCCGGATCGGGTTCATGGCAGGGGAGGGGAGATGCGAAAAGCCCCGCACGGTCAAGCCGACTGTAGAGGACCTCATCAACTACGGGATGATTCCAGAGTTCATGGGTAGGATTCCCATCATAGCTCACCTTGACCCGCTCGGAAGAGACGAGCTTCGCGAGATCCTCGTACGCAAGAATGGGCTGCTCTCCGAGTACAGCGAGCTCATGGGGGATGGGGAGCTGAAACTGGAGATGAGTCCAGAGGCGATTGAAGCCATTGTAGAGAGGGCGATGGAGATGAATGCCGGAGCCCGTGGTCTCCGGAGTGTTATGGAAGACACCATGCGCGAGACCCTGTTTGAGCTGGGGAACAACACGGGCGAGGTCATACACATAGAGCCGGAGGATGTTGTCTGTGCCATCTGAAGGACAGCAAGCGGAAAGGACCACGAGCATACTGCTGAGCGCACTCCGTCTGATCGCCGATGATAGGCGGGAAGAGGGTGTCCGGCTCTGCCGTGAGGCCATCAGGAAAGACCCTGAAAACGGGGACCTGTACTTCGAGTACGGTGACCTGCTGCAGGTGCTCCGCAGGTACCGCCACGCTATACGGGCTTACGAGAAGGCCATCGCTCTGAACTCGTATTTCGCAGATGATGCCTACTACGGCCTTGCCCAGGCTCACTACGAGCTAGGTGATTACGAGGAGAGCAAGCGCTGCTGCATGGAGGCCATGAGGACGTGTTATGAATGCAACATGCCCCGGCTCTTCCTTGCCGGGATATACCTCACGGCCAGGCCCCGGCAGGCTCGAAAGGCGGAGGCCCTTTACCGGGAGGCCATAAGAAACGACTCTCAGGACCTGGAAGCAATTACGAAACTGGGACTTCTTCTTGAGAGCAATAACAAGAAGGGAGAGGCGATCAAGTGCTATGGCAGGGTGGTAGCGAGACCCCCAGGCATAGCCATCATCTACGACCGCTACATCGCCATAGCCAGAGAGCGGCTCAAGGAACTGGTGGGGAAGGGGAACCGGCGAAGTCCTCACCGCCGACCCTCCCATCAGGTTGAAAGGAGGTAGGATGACTCAGGGAAAGAAATCAGATACGAGAAAGCCCAGAAAGACTCCCACGGATGAGTACTACCGGATTCTCGGCCTCTGCAATGAGGCTAGAGCGCTTAACGCGCAGGAGAGATACCGGGAGGCAGCCGAGACCTACGAGAAACTGCTCGGAACAGAGCCCCAGAGCGGCGATATTTGCTTCTTTCTGGGCATGTGCCTGTCCATGGATGGCCAGGAGCGGAAGGCCCTGAAATGCTTCGAGAAGGCCCGAAAACTGGGCACCTACGACCCCGAGCTTCTTCTCTACCAGGCAGCCCAGGTCCACAATCTGCTGGGTGAGTACGAAGAGGCCATAAGGAGCTGCCAGGAAGCCATTGAGATACGCCCGGGATTGACGGATGCTCTGATCCTGCTCGGCAATCTCTTCCTCGAGTACGAGCCGGGGCATTACTCACAGGCTCAGCTATGGTACCAGCGGGCGGTGGAGAGCGACGCGGAAGAGCTGGAAGCCCTGGTCAAGCTGGGTATCTGTCTGGAAGGCAGACACCAGAAAGAAGAAGCTCGGAAATGCTTCGAGAAAGTGGTTGACCTTGTTGGCAGCGACGACTATACTGCGATTGCACGACGGCATCTGGAGGGCTTAAAGTGATGCGTTACTCCCCCAAGCATAAGCCCTGTCATGCCAAGGTGTTGCATGTATGCCATGTCTCTACCGTGTTCCTGGGTGCAATCATTGCAGGATGTCTTCTTTCCAGTAGCCATTCTCGGGAAACGGTTCTCCCCGAGGTCCCGTCCAGCCATTGGCCTGATTCCGGCTATCTTGTGACAGCCAGTGGCTACTTCCTGGGAGAAAGAGATGGGGAGGGTCACCCGCAGCATTCCCTTGCCATGTCCATGCCCAGTCCGGACACGAAGCACATTGCATACGTAAACAGGACAGGGGAGGTTCGGTTGCGGAATGTCAAGAGAGGCACGGATGAACTTCTCTCAGAATTCGGGTCATTTCCCACATGGTCTCGCGATGGCACCGAACTGGCCTGGATTGGCAGCACGCAGAACAAGAACGGTGCCCGTCTGAGTGACCTCCGGATAAAGAACTTGAAAACAGGGGAGGTTTCCATTGTTGATGAGGCATATCCCTATTTTGGCGGTGGTCTCACTTGGTCACCTGATGGGAAGAAACTCTGCTATGCTGATGGAGGCATGCACTCTACAGAGCTTCTTATCATTGATATAAGAACGGGAAGACAGGAGAAACTTCCAGCAGTGCCGACGGCCTGGCATCACTGGTGGCCGAGATGGAGCACTGATGGCACGAAGATTGCCTATGTATGTTTTGACAGTTACCATAGTGCAGAGCTCCTGCCCGGTGCAAATCACGTGCCACGGGAATACGATGAGAACAAGAAGGCATGGGTTGCAGATCTATTGAGCAAGAAGACTTACACCTTGCAAGATCGACCGTGATTCAATTCGAGAAGATACAAAGCGATGATTAGCTACTGCATGTGCCAATCACACATGTACTTGAGAAAGGAGGAAGCAAACAGATGTGGTATCCTCATGTTACCGCAGTTGACTCAGAGTTCAAAAGACGTCTTGTAGGCGACATACCTAGGGGAGGGAGCGTATGGACTCCACCGATTTATGAATACCTCCACAGACACATGAAGTCCAGCTGCTTCAGAAGACCGGTATCCATGGCTCTGGCAGAGCTATTCTTCACTGCACTCTTTGACCACAGTTTGTCAAGAGTCAACTCCGATCTGAGACAAAAGGTACGGGAGAAATTCCGCTTTGTGAAGCTCGAAGAGATCCAGGGAGACGATCTCCATCCATGTTGGTGGTTTTGGCCGTCTCCGCAAGTGTGGGATCAATGCGGACTTGTTATGAGGGATATTGATTTCTTCCTGAACATGCACAAGCAAGACGTCATAGATGTATGCGAAGACTACCGTCACTACTTCTGCGGTGTTATATACAGCCTTGGATACACAGGACGTAAGTTGGCACATGAATTGAAGCAAGTTCGAGATTACATGAACCAGCAGTCTCAGAATCTTTATTTCGCAGGACCGAGCGAAGATGATCGTGACCCAGACGTGGAGGAGTCAAGGAAGGCTTATGTCAAGTCAGTGCTTGCTGGAGCATGGCCCATCACACCAGAAGAGACACGAGGGCCAGTCCCTATCTTCTTCTGACACTGTCAAATGCTATAGCCACTCTCCATGATATCTGCCTGATGAATAGTGGCGTGATAGCAAGATATAGCGTACCCCTGAGAACACAGACCAGGGGAAGTGCACGAGTGCCAGTCGAAACATGAAGAGTTGCAGGCGAATTGGTGTTATGGCAAGAGCTGACACGTCAAGTCGCTGATGGGAATGCAATGGTTGTTGAGCTTCTGCAGTAATCAGAGCAACTTGACCTGTGCTAAGGGGCGTGTTACCGTAGCAGATATGAAACTTGTGTTTGCTGTCATCCTGAGGTGGAATTGACTGCGTGGCAGGGAATAGAGAACAAGCTCAGAGCCCTAGGTTAGGCGATGAATTCATCCGATAAGAGAGAAATATACCTCGACAACAACGCGACCACCGAACCGCTTCCAGCTGTGCGTAATGCTATGCTCGAGCCGCTTGGGCCAGCATTTGGCAACCCCTCTAGTGCCCATTCGGCTGGAGACCGCGCTCGCTGTAAAGTCCTGACGGCTCGTGAGGCTTTGGCAAGACTCATAGGGGCTAACCCTGAACAGATAGTCTTCACGAGCGGCGCGACAGAAGCTAACAACATGGTATTGTCGTCTGTAACAAAAGCAGCTACCGCTGGACCGCGGATCATCACCACCAGGGCAGAGCACTCATCTATCCTGGGCCTCTGCGAACATCTCAGTGAGATGGGCACGGAAATAGTCTATTTGCCAGTGGATAGGGGAGGGCATATTGACATACGTCAGCTCGAGAAGGAGTTGACGCCCCAAACATCTTTGGTCTCCATTCAGTGGGTGAATAACGAGACGGGCATCATTCAGCCGGTGCAAGTGATAGGCGAACTCTGTCGCACGCGTGGGGTGCCCTATCACACGGATGCTGCTCAAGCCGTAGGCAAGCTCGAAGTGGATCTTTCGGATATGCCCATAGATTATCTGTCATTGACAGGCCACAAGTTCCATGGCCCGCAGGGCATCGGCGCCGTATACTCGTGCAATCCCAAGGGACTGCACCAGCTGTTGTTTGGAGGCCCACAGGAGTATGGGTTAAGGCCAGGTACAGAGAATATGCCAGGGATCATAGGGATTGGCAAAGCAGCTGAGCTCCGCTTCAAGGGCCTTGCAGAAGTCCAGGCCAAGCTCAGCAGTTTGAGAGACGAGCTTGAAGAATTGATCTTGAAGTCAATCCCCGATGTAGAAGTCAATGGTGACCAAGCAAACCGAGCCTGCAATACGACGAACCTACTCTTTCATGGAACAGATGGTCAGGCACTTGTGGCCAGATTGGATCTTGCTGGGGTTAGATGCTCTCAAAGCTCTGCGTGTACTAACCACAGGCCAGAGCCGTCTTATGTGCTGAGGGCGATGGGACTCTCAGAGGAAGAGGCTTATTCCAGTGTGAGGTTCAGCCTTTCAGAGCTGAACACCCGTGATCAAGTGAAACATGCTGTAGGCCAAATAGCCGAGATCTGCAGAGACATCCGAGCTTTTCTGAGGAAGACGCGAGATGTTCCAGCGGCAACGAGGAGCTAGGCAGTGAGATTCGGAGGACACGAGACTTTCTCTATACGAGAGGGTTGGCTCCACAAGGGCCTCAAACTGCTGGTCGAACGCCCTGACCGCTTAGTCGATGAATATGCGGCGGATTGGCTTGGGGTAGGTCGTAACATGGCAAAGTCAATACGCCACTGGCTGGTGGCCACGGAACTTGCAGAGCAATTCGCTGGCAAGAAGCCCCGCAAGGATGCTAAACCCAAAGAGACGAAACTCGGCAAGCTCATTTACGAGAAGGATCCGTATTTCTCAGAGATCGGCACCTGGTGGATACTTCATGTTAATATGGTCAACAATCCTGTTTACGCTGCATCTTGGTCTTGGTTCTTCAACAACTTTAGCCTTACCCGTTTCGAGAGGCCGTCCTGTATAGATGGATTGAGTCGCCATGTCCAGCTGTCAAGAGGAACCACGCCGAAACCGACCACCTTGCAGAGAGATATCAATTGTCTGCTGACCAGTTATTCAAGGAAGATTCCAGCTGACCAGGTAGATCCCGAAGATGCCCTTGAGTGCCCGCTTGTGCATCTAGGATTAATGACGAACTTTCGGGCGTCAGCCTACTACCAGCTACATCAAGGAGTGAAGGACGTGCCAGTGGAGGTGTTTGGATACGCGCTGGCAAGGATCTTGCCCGAAGAGGCCAATCAGCAGAAGTCTGTTGATATTCCCATTAGCGAGGCAGCACGGGGCTCAGGTGGTCCTGGCAGAGCCTTCGTGTTGACGAGTGAGTCCCTGTTTGAATTGGCATCTGCTTTAGAAGCTGAGGATCGATCACGAACGATTCAAATTGCTGGTCTTGCGGGAGAACGGATGATTCGGATTCCAAGCAGGACACCTCTTGCTTGGGCGAAGGAATACTATGCCCATCTCAGCAAAGCGCGCCGCTCTGACGCGTGAAAGATACGACATGAAGGATGTGCTGAAATCGGAGGTATTTCTCCGTTCCATCAACATCGTATACGATGCCCAATACCCAGAGAGAATAGGGCATTTTCAACCTACGGGCAAGACTATCCCTTTGCTGCGCGCACTTGGGGGCTTTGAAGAAGAACGAGCATTCCTGGTAGTTGCACCATATGGATCGGGAAAGTCGATTACTGCCTCTTATCTACTTCAATTAATCGAGAATCGACCGGACAGTCTCAGCACTCTGAAAGCCGTAGAGAAGAGACTTGCTCAGAGTGGCCCAGAGCTTGCCAGACTTGCAGCAAGAAGGCGAAGGAACCAAGAGAAGCATGGCATTGTTCTCGCGATGCAAGGCCATTGTCATCCACTGGGAGAGAGTATCAAGTCCGCAGCTTTGGCCTCCATGAAGCGAATCAGGCTAGGTCGACAGGCCAGAGGGATGGAGCGTGTTCCCTGCAGGAATATAGAGCAAGTTGTCAAGTTCTTGGCCATGCTAAGGGAGAGAGCACTGGACGCTAAGTGCGACAGGATTCTCATACTTTGGGATGAATTTGGACGACACTTAGAATCACTCCTCTCGGAAGGGCAACCTGCTGCACTGAATGAGATACAACTACTTGCCGAGTTTGCGAGCCGCTCCAAGGAGCTCCCGATGACTCTGGGACTCCTCATGCATCAGCAGCTCGTCAAGTACGCCGGGAACATGCCGGAGTCAGTTAAGGTTGAGTGGAAGAAGATCGAGGGACGTTTTGACACAATTCAATACATCGATGATAGTAAGGAGATATACCGTCTCATAGGAGAAGTTGTCTCTTCTCGCCGTCAGACTTCCGATCCTATGCCGCTGACAATATCTCCGACGGCAGCAAAGACACGCAAGCTAGGGTTATTCCCAGATTTCAGCGACCAGGAGCTAGAAGACTTACTTTCACGCGCTTATCCTTTGGAGCCGGTTGCTCTTTATCTGCTGCCGCGCCTTTCAGCCCGCGTGGCCCAAAACGAGCGCACAATGTTCAATTTCCTCTATAAGAGCAATCTTGACGAGCCAGTCGGTCCAGACACACTGTACGATTATTTCTCGCCTTCCATGCAGTCGGATACAGCCGTAGGTGGCACCTATCGCCAGTGGCTTGAAACACAGAGCGCTCTCCTCAAAGTCGGCGACAACGACAGTGAGACAAAAGCGCTTAAGGCGGCCTGCTTGCTTGGATTGGGCACTAGCGGGGAACGTACCAGGGCAGGGCGTGATCTGCTGTTGCTTGCCTTGGCTGGCCATCAGAGCACTAACGGCATAGGCCAGGTGATCGACAAGCTCATACAAGACAAGCTACTTCTTCATCGCAGACATAGCGATGAAGTTTCTATCTGGCACGGAACAGATGTTGATATCCGAGGCAAGCTTGAAGAAGAGAAGAATCGTAGTAGGCAGGACTTCCAACTGCTTGAGTTTCTGTCAAAGGAAGTGCCTCCTCCTACTTGGCGACCGTCAGAGTACAACGATCAATTTGGAATACGACGCTATCTGATGGGCGAGTACCATACCATAGACACGTTGGCTAGCCGTTTCCGAGATCTTTTCGACCTTCCAGCACGAACAGTTCAAGACGTGGGTTCTGATGGAAAGATCTTCTACGTAGTAGCCAGCACTCTAGACGACTTGAAGTCCGCTCAGGAAATAGTAAGGAAGCAGCTTAGCCACGATCGCATCGTAGTGGCTTTGGCACATCGCCCACTCGACCTACTTGAGGCCGGCCTCGAGCTGTTCTGTCTACTGCAAATGGAACACAACAGAGATCTAGTCGACTCTGACCCGCTTGTACAGCCAGAGCTGCACCAGATGGCCGACGATGCACGTTCTTACCTGCAGCAGCTTGTGGACCAACTGGTGCGTCCAGGTCGAAATGGTCCACGCTGGTTCTACCAGGGCAAGGCGATGAAGGTAGAGAATGCTGCAGATCTCCGTCGCGCTTTGTCCACTAACATGCACAAGGTATTTCACCTAACTCCAAAGATCAATAATGAGATGATTGTCCGGAACAAACCCTCTGCGATAGTGGTAAATGCCAGAAAGAAATTGGTCCTGGCCATCTTGGAACGTTCCGGACAGAAGGATCTAGGAATTGAAGGGAACTTCCCGGATGCATCCATGTTTCGCACTGTGCTTCTTCACACCGGTCTCTACCGGCCCGCCAAGGATGAGCGTTGGGGCTACGCGCCTCCTGACAAGAGCATTGTGGACCCGGGACTTCGTTCGGTATGGGGGGCAATCAAAGAGTTCATCACCGTCCCATCCGACAAGCCCAAGAGCTTCCAAGAGCTATTCCGGGTTCTTCGAGAACCTCCCTTTGGCGTTCGATTGGGACTTCTCCCAATACTGCTCGCCACTGGGCTGAAGGCCTTCCCAAGTGCAATCTCGCTTACCAGACGAGGAGTCTACGTAACTGATATTCTACCCTCAGATATCGAGGATATCTGCCGCCAACCGGAGATGTATCAGCTAGTCGTTCCAAATCTAGATAAGACTAGGCGTTCGTATCTGAGCGATTTCCTTGAGTGCTTCACACCGGAGACAAACAGCCATGGGCCGCCGGAAAGCGACCTCATTCGCGCATGTTTCGATGCTCTAGAAGAATGGAAAACACAGCTTCCTTCGGCAGCACTGACTACGCGACAAGTCTCAGCGCGTACAGCGAGATTCCGAAGGGCTATTACGACGGAAGCCGACCCTGTCAAGCTCCTTTTCGATGCTATCCCGGAGGCCTGTGGGCTGCCCTTGACGAGTCGGGACAAGCTGCGAGATTCAATCCTGAAATGCAAGAGTCATCTCAGCGAGGTAGCAGCCGCATACGGTTTGCAAGCTGCGACCTCCGTTCGAAAGGTACTTAGAGTAGGTCCAACTTCAGGGGCAGAAAGCCTCCAAGCAATAGCGGCTTCTTGGGCAAACTGTTTCGAAGATAGCTTCGCCGATGAAATAATGGATGAGATAGCTAGGGGACTTTTGTCTAGATCCCGCATGAGATACAGCTCCGATGAGGCTTTTCTCGAGTCACTGTCAAGTCTCCTGGCTGGGAAGCCTCTCGGAAGATGGGATGATACCACAGCAAGCATGTTCGACCGTGAGATCCGCAACGTTGCGCGCCGGATAGAGGAAACGGCACTATCTCTTGAGCCAACCATGTGGCAGAAGAAAGTAGCAAAATCTGGGATCGCACGGCTTGCAACAGAGAGGATTGCAGTTCTGTTTGAGAAACTCACGAAATTTGTTGGACACAAGAAGGCAAGAGAGATACTATTATCCTTGATGGATGACACAAATACGGGGAAACGCAGTGGCCACCATACAAGAGGCAAGAGCAAGTCTAGGCGATAAGAGCATACGCCACATTGTAAGCCTATCAGGCGGGAAAGACTCGACCGCACTAGCTATTTATATGAGGCAAAGATATCCGGAGATTACATGCGAGTACGTTTTCTGTGATACAGGTTGTGAATTGCCAGAGACGTATGAGTACTTGGAGCGAATCGAAGCCTTGCTCGATGCCAGAGTAAATAGGGTAGACGCATTTGATTGTCTCAGAATTAGGAAGAAGGCCAATCGCACACCGTTCGATATTGTACTCTATGAGCTCTATGGAGGGTTCCTCCCAAGCCCACGAGCACGGTGGTGCACGCGGGCCCTGAAGATTGAGCCCTTTGAGAGGTTTGTTGGCAAGACCATCGCTTATAGTTATATTGGTATTCGTGGCGATGAGAACCGTGATGGCTATGTGGCTAAGAAGCCTCCGGTAATCTCTCAGCGCCCAAACATTACCCCAGTATATCCGTTTAAAGATGATGGTGTCGGGCTAGCAGATGTCCGGGGCATCCTGGAAAACTCTGGCCTGGGTTTTCCAGGCTACTACAGATGGCGCTCGCGTTCTGGATGCTATTTCTGCTTCTATCAGCAAATTGGCGAATGGCAAGGACTTCAGGAGCAGCATGCAGATCTCTTTGAGAGGGCTAAGAGCTATGAAAAGGTGACTACAGACAAGCGTTTCACATGGGTCGAGGGGAAGACGCTAGACGAAATTGCGCGCCTGTCTAAGCGCTGCCCTATACCAGTTCCTGATAACTCAGACGGATGCACAATATGTCATTTGTAGGCCCCGGTATCATTTTGCTCGGCGATACAATGATATGATCGACTATCTTCGAGTCACATCTGAGGCAGTGCTAGTTGAGATTACTTCTGAACCATATGTAATCTACACTTCGAGAGGATACGCTCCTGTGGTCGACATTATTAACTCCATGACCCAGGAATCGCATGTTCTGTTCATCGGCTCTCGATCGCTGTCACAAAGGCTGGCGGCTTTGCAGGCAGAGAATGGCAATAAACTCACAGGCTTAGAATTCTGGATACGCAAAGAATCGGACGACAAGATGTCTCCGTATCTTGTGGAACTGCCCTAATTATGATGACAACTGTTGAGATGCTTCGACCATTTGGATCCATTAGAGTGCTTTCAAGCTCATCAATGGCTCATGAGAGGATTCTCGCAACTTTCCTGCCTTGTGCAATAGCTCGTGATAGCCCCACTACGGTGCACTTTAACCTCCTCAGCTTTAACGGTAAGTCGTCACTGAAGATACGCTTCGAGCCCATATTAAGACAGGATGAATTCTCGCATCTGTTGGCAGCTGCAGAGCCCGCTCTCTTCTCGCGTGGACATATCTCATATGTGACACCAGACTCAGGATGTATTCTACGCGTTGATGTAGGACAGGTTCGTAGCGGTCGGCCAAACGATCATAGTCTTGCGTTAGATGTTGTTTCTCCTAGAGAGGCGAGTGACAAAGAACAGGGAGACATGACGCTTGAGGGAATGACACGTCGTGATGTGGTTCGATGGAGTTCCATTGACGAGAGCCTACTTGTCATAAGTACTGGCCTTGGTAACAGAACCGGCCCTCCGGTAACTCTGCGGCTCTGTCATGTGGGCGCGGACAGGGTGCTCAAGGCGCAGTGGGAATTCGAGATCTTTAGGGAAGAATGCAGTCCTAGAACGCTGGTGGCAATGCCCAGGCCTTTGCGCCATCAGCTCAACATTATGGACGGGCGAGTCCAGGCTCAAGTCTCCTACTGGGCAGCATTCGGACCCCGTGAACGCCGGATAAGATTGTATGACCGCTTCACTTCTTTCGGAGCCATCTCCGGCCCACTCAGCGCATGTCTCACAAGGATAGATAGCCTGTTTCGCCCCCCTATTCGGAACAGGCTAACCCACTATCTAGATATCGATCTTTCGGCGCAAACTGTCGCTGGTCCGCTAGGAGAACTGCCCCAAGACCTGCTTGATGAGTTATCATCTTCTGTCCCGTCGGCAATACGGGATTTCATGAGCCGGAAAGGCTTTCAACGCTTTGCTGAAGATGCCCGCCTCAGAATGATTGATGAGGAGGAACGTTCGCTTCGCAGGCGGAAGGAACAAGCGCGTCAGCGCAATGGAGTCTATCTTTTGCGAGGCGGTAAGTTAAAGCTTCTCTATCATGTCCCCCAGAACGAGCAGGACGTGGTCTTGCTGATGTCGATGCTCGCACAACACAATGTGATCCCTGAATTCAGCTTCATTGACTACAATACCCAGCGCGGCATTGACTGCATTGCACGGGTCCGTCTCACCCGCAAACGAGCGACTGATGATGATGCGGTGGTGGAGTTCAAGTTCCGGCTCGAGGACTTCCTGAACGAGTTGCATCCTCTTTCTCTAGTTGATATAGTAGTTGCATGGGATGTGCGGACGGAATCCTTTGCCGATTCCGCATACAAGTTGTCCGGCCCCGTGGAGGGCAAGAAATGGCTAAGGCGATTGACATCTCGAAGTGACGGAAGCTCGGCAGATGTGGTCTTGCTTAGGCATATAGAAATGTTGAAGCTTGGACGCTTATGAGAAAGGAGGGTCACTAGCATGTCGATAGTCTTGAAGGATGTAATCCGCAAGGAGTGCAATGGGCGCATATTCTTTACGGGCTGGATTCTCGCATCTGACATATATGATGCTGTTTTTGTGCCGGTAACTAAGAAGACCAAGCTCCCCAAGAAAGCCAAGAAGGGCTTTGCCGAGGCACTGGAGGAGAAGGAAGGCGGTTACCAACGGTGCGCTAGCAGAAGTCGGCAACACACCATCGGCAAATACTACAAGGACCAACCAACATCGATAATTCCCCCGGTACTCCTCAGCGACCGTGGTCGCTGGCAGTGGGTCGGTCCAGAGGATGGAGTAGGAACCCTGACGATTACTGAAAAGGCTGCTGTGGTCGATGGCCAACACCGCCTCGGCGGACTACGGCTGCAAGCACTAATGGATGATGGTGACAAAAGTAGACGAGTGCCATTCGTAGTAGTGACCGGTCTGGAAGACACGGAAGAGAAGCACGAGTTTCTTACTATCAATAATACCCAGAAGGGTGTCCCCAAGGCCCACACAGCGTTTCTCGAGAGCGACAAGTGGTGGAACGCAGTTGGATTGGAACTCAATGAGTCTGGCCCTTTTGAAGGACGCATTCAAGCTGCCGGAGGGACCCGAGAGCCTTGGTACCTTGATCTCAAGCTCCACAGCGTGGCAAACGCTATTAGGCAAACATTCAGCCCACCCAAGAAACCAATCGGTGTGGACCTATGGAAGTTTGATAACGACCAAGACCGAAAAGATGAGATTCCAGATATTCTCAATCGCTATTGGGAATTGATTAGCGAGATCTTCGCTGACGAATGGAGCGACTTGGAACTTCTGCCCTATCCGGAACATCTGGGCGGTGGAGGCGGCGAGAACAAGACGAGAGATTTCAGCCATAAATTGCTTGAACTGACTGGCTTCATTGTCTGGACATGGTTTCTTCGCCACATAGCCGTCAATGTCTGGAATCAGACCACGAAGAGTCTCCATGAGGACGAACTGATAAAGTACCTTACTTGGATTAGAGAGGCTCAAGAACCAAACCCAGCTTACGGGAAGATAGACGGCGAGCCAGAATTCAGGAACGTCGTAGACTGGCGGAAGAAAGGTAAGTTCGCTGGTCGCACCGGAGGTGCTGGAGCGCGTGCCATGCTGGACGAAATGCTGCGTGTTGTCCAAGAACGAACTGGTGGTGATTGAAACAAGATCGAGGAGCATCTTGGATAGCGAGTGAGAGGCCTGCTTCCGGTGATTCGTCGTTCGTGGCCATGCGATGGCTTGGAAGAGGGACAGCTACAAATCAGTAGTAGATTCACCAGGCAAACATGAAGAAGAGGTCATAGATGCAGCAGCTCAATCTATGGCGAACAAGATTCAATTCGCCCTCGTTCCATACCAGTCTCCGCTGCCTTCTGCAGAGCGGTAGTCCCAGATGCCCGACCAGGAGTTGCCGTCAGATGAGAGGGTAAACTCGATGCTGCCCGTGGGCTCCGCGGCCGCTCCCTCGTCCTGGGTCCAGCTGCCTTTGAGGATACGGCCCTCGACCTTACCGCGTATCTTACCGTTGGAGTATTCGTAGGTACCACTGACCGAGTTGCCGGATTGAGTCAGGCGCATGATGCCCCAAGTGGTGTCCCAGGCGCCGCCGAAGTTCCCCAGAGGTTGAGGCTTGAAGTGCAGCATGAGCGGGATACGGTACCGCTGGCCGTCTGCGTCGGGGGAGATCGTGACGAGCTCTGATACGGTTTTGGCTCCCTCAGCTGATGCCTGTACCAGGTAGCTTCCGGCAGGGAGCCCGCTGAAGGCGACCGAGCGCCCCTCACCGGTGAACTCCCTCGGGCCGAGGACGCTTATGGAGACGGGGGCCATCCCTTCCTCCGGCTTTCGTGCCCTTACGGCCACGGATACCTCGAGGGAGGCGGTGGCTGGCTCAAGGGAAACCCGAGCAAACTGGTCCCCGAAGGCATCTGTAAAGACTATGGTGTTCGAGATAGCGTCCCGATAGCCCCTGGCGAGGGAGACCGTGGCAGTGCACTCTCCCTCTGGTATCTGTGCGAAGAGGTACTCCGGGCCGGGGCCCCGCATCCGCATAGTGCCGCAGGTGAGTGTGATACGGCATGGTACGGGAAGGAGGGCATCTGTAGAGGCGTCTCTTGCACTCACCTTGAGGGTCCTGCCGGGGTTAAGCTTTATGGTGACAGTATTGGCAGCTATACCTCCGGGCTGTACCAGGTGCTGGAGGGTGACTTCATCCCGGCCTGTTGCCCTGGCAGTGAAGGCGTACCACTTGCCCTGCGTGAGGCCCGTGAACTCGCAGGATCCCCGTGGAGCAGGCTGGTAAGGCCCAGCGTCTGCCCGTACCATCGAGTGAAGGACGTCCTGGCCCTTCTCGTTTATGACCTTCACCCTTACTACCGGGCCTTTGGGGGCAAGGACTACATTGACCGCATGCTCGAGGCCGACCTGGGCCGTGTGAAACTCCTGGGGGGACTTCGGCGTGATGTAGTCGCTGTGGGCTGCTGAGACGTAGAGATAACTGTTTCCGGGCAGGTTTGTGAACCGGGCCGTTCCATCGCTGCCGGTCTTCTTCCTGAGGGCAGTGGTGCCTACATCGACAATGGCCTCGGCTCCCTCGATAGCGGCCCTGGTCCTACCGTCCGTGACACTTACCCAGAGGACGCCCTTGATCTTCCAGGCGATCTGTCCGCGGAAGGTGGCACTCGTGAGATAGCGGCGGACGGTATAGTCGTCGGTGGGCTTTCCGGCTGCCTCGAGGTCCTTGATGGCAGCACTTCTCCTGGAGACCTTTTCTCCTTCTATCTGCTTCCTGAAATCCTCATCCTTCCTGTAACGCTCTATTAGCTTCAGCTCTTCCCGTTCACCACCTTTCTCCATGGGCAGGCGTCCGGCTAGCGTCAGGTTCTTTTCAGCCTCCTGGCGCTCGAGCTCGGCTTTGCGCCATTTCTCGAGGTAGTTCTCCTGCCTGTAAACATCCGGGTGATAGGTCTCGTGGGTCTTCTTCATCAGCTGGAAGAGGATCTTCTCGTTCTCGACTATGGTGGTGACCTGCTTGTGTATGCTGGGGTTGGTGGACATTTCTTTAAGCCAGGACTTCCTGTGACTTATGACATTATCCCAGGCTTTCTGTGAGTCTCCGGTCTTCGCGAGCTGCTTTTCGTAGTCGGTGTAGACCCTGCCGACCTCGTAGCGGAGGCCCCAGTCCATCCATGATCTGGTCTTCTCCATTGCGTAGTCTATGACCATCTTCTTTATGGCCTTGACGGCAGGGTTGTAGTCCTCTGCGATCTCGTAGAAGTATTCCTCGATCTTTTCCCGTATTTTGGCCCTTACAGGGCCTTCCTTTTCCGGGATCTTGTAGATTGCAGCCTTCTCGCGCATCTTCTTCATCAGCTCATCGGCATCGCGCATTACGATATAGGCCTCTGGGTCTATGCCGTCCCAGAGGGCCTTCAGGCGGGTAGCGTCATCAATCTCGGGTACGGAGGATGGGGGCTGTGCAAGGGTGTTGGTGAGGGTGCAGGTGAGAAACAATGCGGTTAGCAGGCAAATCCTGAGGAATGATGAGCTGTTCATGAAGAATGTTCTCCCTTGCAGATTATGGGTGCTCCCAGCATGTCTAGAATCTAACACTCAGAAGGGGAGTGGTCAAGGAGAGGGGAGGGTGGATGTTCCTGACGGAACATCCCGGAGTTAGCTTCGCGAACTCCACGAGGTGTATGTGCGAATACAGGGCCTGACAAATCAGGGCACCTTGCGCAGCATGCAAAGAACCTGAGAGGCTACGCTTCGAGTTCGCTTTGCGAACTCTGTAGGGTGTGTTCTTCTACTGCTCCCTAACGCGCCTCTGGGCGGCGATTACACGGTCTTCCCAGTCGTCCTGGTCCGAGTCCGGTATGCGGCCTTCCCGGTCGAGCACTTCTATGACCCGGGCCATGCCCTGTTCAAGGGAAATACAGGGCGCAAACTCCGGCACGTCCCGGAAGAGCCTTGATGAGTTGTAGATAAGATTATTATGGGCGAAGAAGTGCTTGCACAGACCGATCTCCGGGATGTTGAAGGTCATCAGGTCCTGAAGCGGCACTCCGACCAGTTCCACTTCCCGCCCCAGCACTTTCATGGCGGTCCTGTGATACGTCTCCCACACGGTGAAACCGCGCTTGACCATGTTGTAGGTCTGCCCGATACAATGCTCCTTTCCGACAACATTGGCGAAGCACAGGGCAGCATCGTCCACATGCATGAACTGATGCATTGCCTTGCCGTCTCCACAGACCACGATGGGCTTGCCCTTGCGGATCCGGTCGATCCAGTTGCTGGCCGGGCCGACCTGCCGCAGCAACCCCATTTTCGGGCCGTACGTGGTGGAAGGCTTGATTACGGTCACGGGGAAGTTGTCACGGTAATAGGCCCCGAGGAACACACGGTCTGCGGCAACCTTCTTCTTTCCGTAGTCGCTTACGGGCCGCAAGGGATGGTCCTCGGAGACTGGCAGCCAGTCATAGTCCACGCCGTATGTGGCTCCGGTGGAACACTGGATAAAATGCTTTACACCCTGAAATGCCCGCACATCGCTTTCTGCATCCTCACGGTTGTAGCAGATCATATCGATGGCTGCATCGAAGCGTGCCTTTTGCATGGCCTTTTCGAAGGCCTCTCGGTCCGACCGGTCACCATGGATGACCTGCGCACCTTGCGGTACATCGCCCGATTGTCCCCGGTTGAAGCATGTTATCTCATGGCCTTTCTTGATAAGCAGTTTAACGAAAGGTTCGCTGATGTTGCCGGTGCCGCCGACCACACAGATACGCATATTGCTTCTCCATGGTTGATTTCGCTATCGCAGGGTAGCATTGGAGGGGGTGGGGGTGCAAGGGGGATGGATGTTCCCTGGTCCATTCCTAACGGAATGGCCTATGAGTTCGCTGCGCGAACTCCATTACAAATCGGGACTTGACCAGATGTTCGTGCGGCTCGTACACTGACCGCGTTGGGATGGAGATCTCATGGGGAGGAGAGGATACATGGGAACGAGCGACAGACGGTTGAGGGGACTGGGTGTACTGCTGCTGGGGGTTGTATTTGCGTTCGGCCTTGCCTGCAATGGCAGCGATGATGGCGGCAGTGGCAGCTTTTCCGGAACGTATTATGTGGCAATAGCTACAGACCCGACCTACATGATCGTGATCGACGAAGTCGATGGTGTTGTCACATTTACGCTTGAGGGACCGGATCTGGCAACTGCAGGGACGGGCACTGTAACCGATAATACGATGACATTGGCTGCTCCACTGGGCAGTGATGAGATAACCATGGATACAACTTTTTCAGATGACGGGCAGAACTTTTCCGGGACTTTTGTAGTGTTTTTCGGCGATGAGCTTAACGCGGGGACAATAACAGGTACCAGGACTGTACGGGAGACTTATGACGTTGATGCAGACGGGATCCCACGGTTTGCCGGCGCAAACTATATCGCGCTCGAGAAGATCGGCAGGATCTCAAAGTTCCGCTCCGGCGAGGGGCATGACGACTCGGACAGTTTCGAATCATGCAGGAATATGAAACATTACTATGATCCTGAAGACGAAGACCCCTCAACAGTAGGGATCTTTTCACCCGTAGATGGCACCATTATCGGTACGATCGAGGAGGGAGGAACATCGCTTGGAATCAGACCGGACGGGTATCCAGCCTTCTATTTTGTCCTATTCCACGTTGACCTGGTTGCTCCACTAAGTACCGGAGAAGTGGTCACTGCAGGGCAACAGCTTGGGACTCACAGCGAAGCCACACAGGCCTCGGATATTGCGGTTGGGGTCCATACACCGGATGGCCTCAAACTGGTATCGTATTTTGACGTTATGACTGATTCTCTGTTTGAGAGTTACGAGGCGCGCGGGATGAGCTCGCGGAGCGATGCGATAATCTCAAAGGAAGAACGGGATGCTGACCCTCTTGCCTGTGAAGATGGACAATTCGCTGATACTGGCAATCTTGAGGGCTGGGTGACTCTTGATTGAATAGTAGCTTTGGGAAATGAGCATTGATCCAGCGCATGGCAGTTTGGGGGTGGGTTTTCGAGGATGCACGGAAGAGGAGGGGGCAGCGGTGAGCAGACCAAGATTCGAGCAGGATCCCCCTCCTCAGGTTACTTGTAGGTCTTTTTGCCTCTCTTCCTGAGCACGAGGATCCAGACGCGCTTTCCAGCCTCATCCACATCGTAGAGGATGCGCCAGTCCCCGATCCTAATACGGTACTGTGCTGTCCAATCCTTATAGGAGATTGGGGGGCTGAGGCGCTTGAACGACTTGAGGCCAGGATGGGGGTTTGATGCAAGTGCGTTGACCTTCTGCTTCACCTGCTTCTGCAATTTCTCCGGGAGCACACGTAACCGTTTCTCGAATTCCCTGGCCAGTGTCGCATTCGGAAACGCCAGATAGTACTGAGCCATGCCGGTGTCCTGTCTCCAAAACAGCTTATGAGACTATCTCTCTCCCCACACACAGGAAAACGGAGCCCGGCTGAGGGGTGGTACCTGGAGGCATTTCCGGGACACCGGGCTAGATGCCCAGTCTCTCCCAGACCTTCTTCACCGGTACGGGCTTCCCGCCCTTGGCGGTCGCCTTGCGGCCCCTGGCTACTAGCTCCAGAGTGTTGGGATCGGAGAGCTCGTCCACTATATCCAGGAGTTCAGCCATCTCCTCATAAGGGACAAGGAACTTCCTGGGCCGGCCATGGCGGGTGATGAGGTACACCTGACCATCCGCAATGTACTGCGGCGCGTGATCTCTCAATTCCCGCACTCCAATATGATCTGCTCGAGCGACATCTTTCACAATACCCATGGTGACCTCCTATAGGTTGTGCCCACAACTATGTACATACCATAAAGTGAGGCTTGGAGTCAAGAGGATCCAGCCTGAGATCAGGCTTGAGATCAGGATCCAGGGTATGCAATCGGTGCTTGCCACGGGCGTCCGGCTGTGTATCATGAAGCTTGTTCAATGCTACACCCTATGAAGAGACGGGAGGTCGGGATGGTCAAGGCAGCGGGAAAGCCGTGGGTGTCCAGGGGAACGTGCGAGCTGTGCCACAAGAAGTTCAAGCATTCGGAGATGACCGTCCACCTCAGGTCATGCCTCAAAAAGCATGAAACGCCGGCACCGTCCGGCACGGAAAAAGGCGCTCCTGCAGTGAAAGGTTTTCACTTGATCGTGGAGGGGCACTACGCTTCTGCCTACTGGATGCACCTGCAGGTACGAGCTGACGGCATGCTCGAAGACCTCGACCGGTTTCTCAGGCACACATGGCTCGAGTGCTGCGGGCACATGAGCCGCTTTTCCATCGGAAAGAAAAGCTATTCCGTCAATCCCATGACGGAATACGGGGAAGATACGATGGAGTTGCTGCTCGGGGAGGTCCTGCGCCCGCGAATGAAGTTCTCCCATGAGTATGACTATGGCAGCACGACCCACCTGGCGCTCAGGGTAGTCTCCGGGATGGAGTGTTCCCAGAAGCAAAGACCCATCCGGCTGCTGGCGAGGAACGAGCCGCCGCCGATAGAGTGCAACTCCTGTGGGAAGAAAGCTGTATTCCTGTGCGGAACCTGCAGCTGGGAAGGGATGGGGTGGCTCTGCAAAGCATGCGCGGACAAGCACGACTGCGACGATGAAGGCTTCCTGCCCGTGGTGAACTCACCGAGGGTGGGGGTATGCGGTTATACAGGAGAGGCGTGGTAGAGTAACGGCATCCAGGGGCAATTGCAGGGAATGATCATCGCAATTCACTTGACATATCGTAAGCCATAAGGTAATATGTAAGGAGCGAATGAAAAGGAAAGGAGACCTGAGATGCATTCTTCAACGGTCACGTCCAAGGGGCAAACCACCATCCCCAAGGAAGTCAGAGAGTTGCTGCACCTCAAGCCCAGGGACAAGATTGTCTACATCCCTGACGGCAACAGGGTGTTCCTGGCTCCTGTGAATGGCACCATCCTGAATCTGAAGGGTGTCATAAAACGGTCGCGGAAAGCGCCAATAGACTTCGCCAGGTTGAGGCAGGGCGTCAAGAGGAAGGTCGCTCAGGAGGCATTGGAGGAGATGAAGTGACCTTCCTGGACACCAATGTCATATTGCGCTACCTGACCTGGGATGATCCGGCGAAAGCGAGAAGATGTGAGACGCTGTTCAAGAAGACGGTAGAGGGCAAGGAAACCCTTTACACGACCACGCTGGTTATTGCCGAACTTGTCTGGACGCTCGAGAAGGCCTACGGGCTGCCACGGGGCGAAATCGTCACGCACGTCCAGCAAGTACTCAATACACCTAACCTGGAGATAGATGAGAAGGACGCCCTGCAGGCGGCTGTCGGCCTTTACGGACTCAAGGCCATTGATTTCATCGATGCCTACAACGCGATCTCCATGGAATCGAACGGTGTCAAGGCCATCTATTCGTATGATCGTCACTTCGATGCACTCCCTCCATTGAAGAGGTTAGAGCCGTGAGTTGTGTTCCGGTCCTCCTGTTCGCGCTCTCATAGCTCTTGACGCGGTCTTTATCCCGGGCTAGAATCTCTGCCGGGGAACGGCAGCCGGGGCGTTTCGGCTGCGCCCCTTCCGGCAGGAGAGAGCCCATGCGCAAGAAGCAGACGGCCAAGAAAACCCGTCCCAAACTTTCCCGTACCCACAAGCCCAAGCACCTGGCGCTCGAGGAATGGCAGGTGGCGCTCCGGCGCGAGTTCGGCAGGGTGCAGCGCTTCCGCCTGAAGAACATCGGCGATGGGCCCATCCTCTCGGAGTTCAGCGTCACAAACCCCGCCACCCAGCGCAGCTACCGGGTCGCCATACGCAGTGAGAAACCGGGAGACAACTTCTGCTCGTGCCCGGATTTCACTGTCAACACGCTGGGAACCTGCAAGCACATCGAGTACACGCTGGCGCGGCTCAGGAAGAAGCCAGATGGTGCCCGGGCACTTCGTGAGGGATTTGCCCCCCCGTTCTCGGAGGTATACCTGCG
>SDBT01002320.1_pt1 | contig 33755 bp, 27 predicted proteins | sample 2277101 | NCBI WGS metagenome assembly SDBT01 (sample SAMN10404973, study PRJNA504765) | marine sediment metagenome | isolation source: marine sediment core GS10_PC15, 103 cmbsf | place: Arctic Ocean: Southern Knipovich Ridge | collected 2010
CTTTGTCATTTAGCCGAAGTAGCCCAAGATTCTATCTTGGTTTGCTGATAAAAAGCCAACTTAGAAAGTTGGGCTACAGGTTCATCACGCAGAATTTAGCCCCAAAACGCTAAATGACAAAGTAGTATTAGGTAGATTGCTTCATCGAAAGTAAGGTGGTCTAAAATGGACAGTAATGCAAACCAAAATTCGGATGGAAAGAGTAAGAATCGGGGGCTATGGCGTCCCGTTGTTCTCATTGCTGTGATTATCGCTATCCTGATCATCGCCAGAGTACTTGGGCTGGGTGAGCGTCTGGGGCAACTAAAGGACTGGATCGAGGGCCTGGGATTCCTGGGTTACCTGGTCTTTGCAGGGATATACATAGTCGCAGTAGTTGCGGGAATCCCCGGCTCCGCCATCACCATAGCTGCGGGAGTGCTTTTTGGCTCAGTGGTGGGAATCATCCTCGTCAGCATTGGCTCTACGGTTGGCGCCAGTCTAGCATTCCTGGTTGCCCGATACTTCGCCAGGGACGCTATGGCCCGATGGCTCTCGACCAAGAAAAAATTCAGCCATCTGGACCAACTCTCTGAAGAGCATGGGGCGATCATAGTAGCCATCACGAGACTCATACCCATATTCCCATTCAACCTGCTCAACTACGGCTTCGGACTTACAAGGGTGCGATTCTGGACATACGTTTTCTGGTCGTGGCTGTGCATGTTGCCGGGCACTATACTCTATGTTGTGGGAACGGATGCCATTACGAAAGGAATTTCCCAGGGACAGGTTCCGTGGGCATTGATCGGAATTGCGTTAGCGGCGGGCTTCATCTTGACGCTGCTGGTGCGTCATGCACGACGTAAGCTGAAAAACGGAGAAGCAGAACAAGGAGATCAGTCATGATTGAAACACCAGAAGTTTTACCAGTTGACAATTACAATGCGGAGCTTGTGTCCAACGTTCATCCCGCCGATTGGGAAAACCCTGAACCAGCGCCCATGTATAACCTGGTGGTCATAGGCGCTGGTACTGCGGGACTGGTGAGCGCCGCTGGAGCCGCAGGGCTTGGGGCGAAAGTTGCTCTGGTAGAACGGCATCTACTTGGCGGCGACTGCCTGAACTATGGATGCGTCCCATCCAAGAGCCTTATCCGCTCTTCCAGAGCTATCGCAGATGCAAAAGATGCTGAACGGTTTGGCATACGCGTTCCAGAAGGCGTAGAGGCTGATTTCCCGGCTGTCATGGAGCGCATGAGGCGGCTGCGCGCCGGGATAAGTCATCATGATTCCGCCAGTCGATTCAGGGAACTGGGTGTGGATGTATTTCTTGGGAATGGTCGTTTCACATCTCGCAATACTGTAGAGGTTGCGGGGAAAACCCTTAATTTCAAGAAGGCTGTGATAGCGACAGGAGCAAGGGCTGTCCAGCTACCCATTCCGGGACTTGCTGAGGCAGGCTTTTTGACCAATGAAACGGTGTTTTCGCTAACAGAACTCCCGCGGCGTCTGGCTGTCATGGGAGCCGGGCCCATTGGCTGCGAACTGGCGCAGACTTTTCACAGGTTGGGGAGCGAGGTTTTTATATTGGAGAGAGGTTCCCAGATACTCTCGCGGGAGGACAGAGACGCGGCTGAAATCGTACAGGAAGCCTTTGTAAAGGAAGGCATTCACCTGATATTCGAATGTCAAACCAAACAGATTGAGGCGAGAGACGGGGAGAAGATTGTCCACCTGGAATGTAATGATAAGGTGGAGACAATAGCCGTTGACGAGATCCTGGTGGGAGTTGGCCGCGCTCCCAACGTTGAGGGAATAGATCTGGGAGCTGCAAACGTTAAGTACGATGAGCGGCAGGGCGTCCTGGTGGATGATCACCTCCAGACCAGTAATAATAAAATATATGCCGCCGGAGATATTTGTATGAGGTATAAGTTCACCCACGCCGCTGATGCCGCGGCACGGATCGTGATTCAGAACGCCCTTTTTCTGGGTCGGAAGAAATTGAGCGCTCTTACAGTTCCCTGGTGCACATACACTGATCCTGAGATTGCTCACGTAGGGATGTATGAGAAGGATGCTCAAGAGCGGGGTATTGAGGTAGAAACATTCGTGAAGGCCATGAGTGACGTAGATCGAGCCATAGTGGATGGAGAGGAAAACGGGCTTGCCAGGGTGCACGTCAGGAAGGGCACTGATAAGATACTGGGCGCAACTATAGTCGCGCGGCACGCAGGGGAGATGATCAATGAGATCACCCTGGCGATGTTAGCAGATGTGGGGTTAGGAACAATCTCAAATGTCATTCACCCCTATCCCACTCAGGCAGAGGTCATCAAGAATATAGCGGATGACTACAATCGTACCCGACTGACGCCCTTTACCAAAAAACTATTGCATCGCTGGTTGAGCAGGGGGCTATAACGGAATAATGATACTAACGCATTGCTGTTTAGATAAAGGCTTTACTATAACCATGATAACGCTATATTCGGAAGAGGACAAGACCCATGATTGTTGATTTTAGAAAGACAATAACAGACCTGGATTCAGAACTATTAAGTTTTGATGGACTTGAGATATTGCAGGTAAATCTGGGCAATATGTGCAATCAGTATTGTGAGCATTGCCACATGGACGCAAGTCCCGCAGGCAACAAGATCATGGGTAGAGAAGTTATGGAAAAGATTGTGGATTTTCTCCGAAATCACAGGGAACTTACTCTTGATATAACCGGCGGATGCCCGGAATTTAACCCCAATTTTAGATTTTTTATTGAGGAAGTTTACAAGCTAGCTTCCCGGCTTATGGTCCGGACGAATCTGACCGTTTTACTGGAAATCGGAATGGATTGGATCCCCCAGTGGTACAGTGATCACCGGGTTGTCGTAATGGCTTCTTTACCCTGTTACACGAAAGAAAATACTGATAAACAGAGAGGAAATGGAGTTTTCGAGAAGAGCGTGGAGGCCCTTAAACGGCTATGTGAATTGGGATATGGGAGTTCTCTGGAACTTAACCTCGTATATAACCCAGGGGGCGGCTTTCTACCGGCTTCTCAGAAGAAACTGGAAGTGGATTATGGAGAGCAGCTCCTCACAAATTATGGAGTCAGATTCAGCAACCTGTTCGCCATCGCAAACGCTCCGCTTGGTCGCTTCAAGAATTACCTTACGGCCAACGGTCTAACTGAGCAATACATACGACTGCTGATGGACAACTTCAATCCTGATACGGCCAGGAATATCATGTGCCGAACTCTCATAAGTGTGGACTGGCAGGGCGTTTTGTATAATTGCGACTTCAATCTGGCGGCAGGACTGCCTATGAGGAACGGGTCTGAGAGAATCCTGAAGATCGATGATATACAGGACGCCATTCAGAACGGGCATGAGATAGTGACGGCTGAACATTGTTATTGCTGCACCGCCGGCGTTGGCTCCAGTTGTACAGGGGCATTGGTATAGCAGACTTACTCTTACGAATTAGCCAAATTCAAAGTAAATCACTCAGGCCATATAGTGTGAAAAAGAGGGGGTTTTATGGCGCGCGATATACCTGTAGGAAATGGCAAAGTACTGGTAGCTTTTGACAGGGATTACATGTTGCGTGAGTTCTATTTTCCTCACGTAGGAGAGGAGAATCATGCTGCCGGGCACCCCTTCCGCCTGGGAGTATGGCGCGACGGTGAGTTTAGCTGGTTGCCTGATGGATGGGAGATAACCAACGATTATATGGATGATACACTGGTAACCAGTGTAGAGCTTCTTAACAGACAGTTGCAGGTAAGGATAATCGCCAATGATCTGGTGGATTTCCATGAGAATGTTTACCTGAAAAGGCTGACGGTGGAAAATCTATCAGATGAGACCAGTGAGATCAGGATATTCTTGTGCCAGGATTTCCACATCAACGGCAACAGCATAGGCGATACAGCAGCCTACACGCCGGAAGCAAAGGGTTTACTCCATTATAAGGGTGAGCGTTACTTCCTGGTGAACGTCTGCGCTAACGGCAAATGCGGCGTCAGTCAGTTCGCTACAGGACATAAGGAACAGGGGGCAGATGAAGGAACGTGGAGGGATGCTGAGGACGGCGTCCTGAGTGGAAATCCCATTGCGCAAGGCTCGGTTGATTCTGTGGTCGCGGTTCATATTCAGCTAGAACCGAAAGGGAAAGATATATGTTTCTACTGGATATGCGCTGGCAGAAGTTGGGAAGAAGTTCATACTCTGAATGAGATTGTGTGGAGCAAGAAGCCCGAAGCGCTATTGAAGCGCACGCTGAATTACTGGAAGCTCTGGGTGGACAAGGAAGAGCTTAATCTCGGTCTACTGCCTGAAAAAGTGGCGCGGCTCTATGGACGAAGCCTGCTGGTGATACGAACTCAAATTGATAATGATGGCGCCATAATAGCCGCGAATGACTCAGATAACATGCAATTCAATCGCGATACTTACAGCTATATGTGGCCCCGTGATGGTGCCCTGGTTGCGTATGCGCTCACTCTGGCGGGGTACTCGGAACTAACGCGCGGCTTCTTCGATTTCTGCGCAAGCATTATACAACGGGAAGGCTACTTCCTGCATAAATACACCCCCTCTGGCGCTCTTGGGAGCTCCTGGCACCCCTGGCTAATAGATAACGAATCCCAGCTTCCCATCCAGGAGGACGAGACCGCTCTGGTTATATGGGCACTGTGGCATCATTACAGAAGGTTCAGGGACATTGAGTTCATAAAGCCGCTCTACAGGCCGTTGATCAAGAATGCCGCAGATTTCATGCTTCGATATCGCGATCCTGAAACAAAGCTCCCGCTGCCAAGCTATGACCTGTGGGAGGAGCGTCGGGGGATACATACATTCACCGTGAGCGCGGTCTACGGGGGATTGATGGCCGCGGCAAACTTCGTCGAGGCCTTCGGTCAGACAGACATCGCAGAGCACTACAGACAGGGAGCCTCTGAGATCAGAGATGCCATGGACAGGTATCTCTATCTTCCAGACGAGGGCCGGTTCGCCAGAATGATCAACCTCAGAGGGGACGGTGAGATGGAGATCGACTCAACGGTGGATGCCAGCCTCTACGGCATATTCGTCTTCGGCGCGTATGAGGCGGACGATGAAAAAGTCATGAGCACCATGCAGCAGGTGTATGAAAAGCTATGGTGTAAGACAGACGTGGGTGGCCTGGCGCGTTATGAGGATGATTACTATCACCGCGTAAGTTACGATGTTCCGGGCAATCCCTGGTTTATCACAACTCTCTGGTTGGCACAATACTACATTGCAAAAGCCAAAACGAAAACCGAACTTGATGAGGCTGTGGAGATCATGGAGTGGGTCGCTGACAGAAGTCTGAGCAGCGGGGTTCTGGCAGAGCAGGTCAATCCCTACACAAATGAACCGCTCTCAGTTTCGCCGCTGACGTGGAGCCATGCCAGCTTCGTTACTGTGGTTCAGGAGTATATGAATAAGCTTTTGAACATAGAAAAATGCCCAAGCTGCAAGCATTCCATATATTATAAGAGACGGCAAAGAGAGCAGCCATGAGAGAATTGACACCTGAAGAAAAGGAACAGCTTCAGGCAATGCTGGATCGGCAGAGCGTGGAGCAGAAGAAAAAGCGCCGGCGTTATCGCAACTATAAGTCAATTATGCACGCATCCAGATACTCCGGGAACGCCGAAGAAAGACTGGAAAATCTTGAGAGCAAACACGACAAAATACAGCGACAGATCTCGAAACATTCGGAACTCAAGACCATTCAGCTAACGGAGGAGAAAAAGAGAAGCCTGGAAGCGAAGATCCGGGAAGCTGTGTAATGACAATGCTGTTTCAGGGTCGTGATAGTTGCTGGAAAATCCGCCGGTTTTCAGCAATGTAGGACATGGTTTTTGAGGTGAAAAAGCCGTTGTTGTGATTCCTCAGAAACATGCTCTTCAGATCAGCAAATGTATCTATATCCCGCCACTCTGGCAATTCATAGGTCTTGATTCCCGCCTCCTTCAGCTTGCAGATGGTCTCCCTGAATACCGCGCCAGTGCTCCACTGTATTCCATCGAAGGCTGTGGGCAGGAATGTATTACTGTTGAATCCGATCAGGTAATATCCGCCATCAAAAGACGGACCTATTGCAGCGTCATACGTCTTAAGAGATAGAAACGCCTGATCAATGAATTCTCCCGGGAGATCCGGGCTATCACTGCCGATGATAATGACCCGGTCAAATCCCTGGTCAAAGGCCTGGATGAGAGCGTTCTTCATCTTCTGTCCCAGGTCAACCCCGCGCTGGGGCATGTAGCAGTATTGACTCCCCAGCCATCGGGTGAGGCTATCCTGGGAACCTTCAGGAGAGAAGCAAATTCTGAATTGGGATCCCAGGTTTCCCAACATAGAGAGAAGATCCAGGACAAAACTTTTGTATAGACCAACTGTAATATCTTCGTCAAGTTCGGCCGAGAGGCGCGTCTTGACCTTTCCTCTCTCAGGATATTTTACAAAGAAGAGAACGCAGTTTTCATCAGGTCCGTCAGTCATAACTATTTGCTGAAAACCTCAATGTAATCAACGCAAGATGTGGAAGACTCTTTGGTGTTATCCGAGTCGTTCATGATGGCTATACTGGCTACCTGCGGTGGACTCTCACCAAAAGCTGCTCTGTAATCCTCCACAATGCGGATCGGATAGTCGCCCCCTTTTTTGTTTTTGGCATTCCCTTTCTCATAAAGGTTTTCCACTTTCCAGCGCCACCTAACATAGGGAAACTCAGAGACGTTGAACTTCTTTTTGTATATCAGAGCTGACGCAGAGGCGTTGCTCTGGGCTTTCAGGTAGCTGCCCTCATCATCGGCCACCACCGTGTAGGATGAGTGTTCCTTTATCTTCGGGAAGAGGAGCGGTTCCCAATTGCTGATATTGTCAAACTGCTCCTGCAGCAGGATATTCTGCTCTTGTGAATGGACTGTGGCAACAAAAACAAGCAAAAAAGCAGAAGCGATTTTCAAAACATCAGACATTCGCGTTTTCATTCTTTGCGCCTCCTATAGTATCTAACCAGTTTGTCGGGTGAAACACCCATATAATACAGGTTCAATATTATCACGTTTCTCAATGAGCAATATATGACCCCCTCATGCTCCCATCTACGGGCTGAGGTGCTCACTCGATCACGAAGTATGCAAATCTTGTCTCCCATCCTCTTTATACGCCGCATCAATTCTACATCCTCCATCAGAGGTATATCTTTGAAACAACCAATCCTATGGAAATAATTCCTTCCGATGAAGATAGCCTGATCGCCGTATGGAATGCGAGTCAGACGAGCGCGCCAGGCGGATATGCGAGCGATGATCTTAATGGCAAGACTACTGGAATCTATACCCAGATCAAAAGCGCCGGCAACATATCGCCCCTGTCCCATAGCAGAACTGATTTTCTGGAAAGCGTTATCAGGTAGTCGAGTATCGGCATGAAGGAATAGCAGAATATCTCCACTCGCGACAGCCGCCCCGGCGTTCATCTGGCGAGCGCGTCCCCTTGCGGCCACCATGAGTTTCACTTTCTTATGGCGTACAGCGCTTATAGTTCCACCATTCGGATCCCCGTCAACAACTATGACCTCATAATCCCCGCAGGAATCCTGATCGTGGAGATGCTCAACAAGAGAATTGATCCTGCCGGCTTCATTCAGGACAGGTATTATGACGGAAATCTTGTGCCCAGATATGGATTGATGAGAAGGAGTTTCCAATGGCCTGGTTTATCTGCCTTTGATATACTTTTGGTTACTGAATCTGATCATTTGGTATCGTAGTTTATCAAGTATATGGTGATTTCGCAGGTTCCTTCACGAAAAGCAACGTAACTCTGTTGACAGGAGCTACGGATAAGCAGTAGAATCTTGAACTCGGGTTGTGAAGAAACAGCGCTCGGACATTTGTTCCCCCTATACATTTGAATTGATTATGTCTGTCAAACTTCCGGCAGTAAGCCAACTAGCTATCTGATTTACTGAAGAACGGCATGATTAGCAGCCATGGCAAAGTCAGATATTTGGGGTTTCGATGCCTGGCGATCCCTATAGCCATACCTTTGTGCCCCGCTTCGGGCTGGCTACGATAGGTGTGGAACAGACGATCCCACCATGGGAGATTGAAACCATAGTTGCTATTAGTCTCATGCCTTATTATGGAATGATGAACACGATGCATATCTGGCGTCACCACCAGGAGGCGCAGAACTCGATCAATGCCCAAGGGCATGTAAACGTTGCTGTGATTAAACATGGAAGTGGCGTTCAGCAAAACCTCGAATACCAGGACAGCCAGGGCAGGTGTACCAAGTAATATTACTGCCAGTAGCTTGATGCCCATAGATAATATGATCTCTATAGGATGGAAGCGTGTTCCGGAGGTGACGTCAAGATCCAGATCCGTATGATGCATTCTATGGATGCGCCATAGTGGTTTGACCATGTGGAATACTACATGTTGAGCATATATGACACAATCCAGTGCTATCACTCCAACGACCACCGCAAGCCAGTAAGGTGATCTCACGTTATTGAGCAGGCCCCAACCGCGCTCTTTTGCCAAAAGCGACATGCTCACCGGCAAAACGGGGATTACAAGACGGACAACGAATGAGTCGATAAAGACGATGCTCAGGTTGTTGAACCATCGCAGCTTTTTGGAGGTAGTCAGGTTGCGGCGCGGCGCTAATAACTCCCAGATGGCCATTAGAGCCAAAATGCCGATGAAGAAAATTATGCGAATGATAGCTTCGTTTCTCATATTATTGCGGAGATCTCATACTGATCACAATCCAGCTTTTTCTAGCAGTGTCAGTATTGCGATGAGCACGATAGCAACCGGCAGAGCAACTACCCACGGGTTCACTTTCAGCAGCTTTGGCAAGGTAAGCTCGCCGAAATCACCCTTGTTCAGATCAGCAGCAACTGTCACAAGAGTATTTCTCTGGATCACTTGGTGATACTGTTACTAATCTGGCAGGTTCCTTAGCAAATCCTCCGGTTCAGCACGCTCGGACATTGGCCATCCCCTACCAACATGAGCGTATTGCAGAATACCGCTTTTATCCACGATGAACGCTGAGGGGAGATTGACCCATTCCTCATGCACGACGATTTGCTTGGCAACACCATATTGAGCACACACCCAGGCCGTCGGATCTGCTAGGAAGTGGAATGACGTTTTAAGCTTTTCTCGCCAATCAATCACACGGAACGTCTCTTGTGGGTCAATTACTAAAATCTCTGTATCGCTCTGAACAAACTGCTGATATGCCTCCTGGAATTGAACCAATTCCCGATTACATACCGGTCACCAATCAGCCAGCATAAAAATGATCGCCACATGCTTTTTCCCCTGAAACTCGGAAAGTCGCACCGTCTCTCCTGCATCATCTGTCAAGCTGAAATCCGGAGCAGGTTTTCCTACGACGGCGGTGGCGATTTTGCTTCGGTCAAAGGTTGATACAGAAGATTTTCTCAGGACATCACCTACCCCTTCGCCCTTCTGTACTCGTGGTAGCGCCCACTTTGCAGCGCTGCGGACATTGGGACTCGAGTCTTCAGTCGCCGCTTGTACTATTTCCAGAGCCTCCTTCGCACCGAGGCGGCCTAATGCCTCGACAGCCATCAGGCGCGCCGCAGCGTACTTATCGTCCTTCACCATCTGCATTAGCGCAGGAATCGCCGAACGGTTATTCAAGCAACCTAACACATAAGAGGCCAACAGGCGCACATGTTTGTTCGGATCGCTGCACGCGTCAATCAGCGTTGGTACAGCGGATTCGCCCAGAGCGATCAGGTCATTCTCCACCTCGATCCGTAATTTCCAGGCCGAGTCGGAGAGGTCTTTATTCTGTCCTATCTCTCGCCTATCCCAATCAACGGCACGAAAGCGATCCAGCAGTGCCTTTGCATCTAACGCCTCGGATGCCACTGAAAATTGAGTTCCCATAATGAGGGGCAAGACCACCGTGCATAAAGCGATGTAATTCAGCATCTTCATGTTCATGTTTACGTATCCTTTCGCCGTCCCAGAGGTCTATTTGATCTTTGTAAGGATCTCTTTAGCTCTTCCAGCTACTTCATTTTCTGTGGGGAGATTGGTCATTATTCATTCCCTCCTGTACCACGTTATTATTTGGTACCTGTTCTCTCTAACGTTTCTTAAGCAATATTTATTTCCTCCTTCCTTTCCACAGTATCTCAGCGATGTGCTATTACAGCTACGTTAGCCTACAGGGACAATTGTAAACAGCGCCCAACGTCCAATTGGGCGTTCTTACAATATGTATGTTTTTTCTGGGATTGGGGGCAGAAATTGGGTACCTATGCTGCCTATAAAGCTCTCTCAACTTACCTGCGATCCTATGAGATAGCACCGCGCTGCGATGTTACGATAGGCACATAGCCTACCTCGAGGCCATTCGGCGGTTTGACAGAGAGGGCTGGGTCCAGACCGGCCAATGTACCACTGCTTGGTGGCGGCATGTAGTGTCTGTTAGTCGGCCATTTCGTATGGATCTCCGCCGCAAGAGCTTGCAGCCGTTTCTTCTCCACCTCGCTCCATCCTAACTTCTGAAGGGCAGGCTGATCCACAAAGCGATACCAAGAGTAAGTAACCTCAGAGCTATCGGATAGCACAGCCTTGAATGGGCCTCGCTGTGGTCCGGGATTATGCCAACTGTCTCTTCTTTCCTGGGGCGAAGTGTAATCCCTGCCAGCGTTCGCTGACCTGAACGTTTGCGATACCAGTTCTGTCTCTCTGGGAACCTCTGTGGCGGAGATGGCTACCATCTTCTGGCCTTCCTGCCTATAATACTCAGGGAAAACCCCGTTGGCTCCGGGATCAATCCACGTCAAGCCAAAGGATAAGGCTCCTGAACTACCAAAGGTCTTTGTTTTTACTATATTATCAAAACCGGTCAATGGAATGTTCTCGCGGCCCTGTCGGAATGAAATGGGATTGCTTCTAACTTCCGGTATCCAGGCGGCCGTTTGCTTGAATTGACCAGACGGAATATCCCCTCCCTCTGACCAGAACTTTACATCCAGATACAGAGACTTTTGGGAATACATTGTCACATCCTGCATGAGAATGGTGTTTCCATCTTTGCTGACCGGGAAATTCAGCTTTGGAATCTTCGAGTATTTGATGCCCGTTGCGTCACTATTCTCGAAGTAAGGAACCGTGTTTACTTCCATTGCGCCGCCATTCATCAATCCCGGTCGACTATCAAGCCCACGTCCCACAATCGTATGGTATCCGCTGGAAAGCCGACTCCACGTCTCCGGAATCCAGAATGCGACAGGTCCTTTGAAATTTGATGTGTTGAGGAATAGAGTCCAACACAAATCACCAGTGGATGCAATAGGCCCATCGTTCGATCTGGTGAGCGGCAGAGCCATCCAGGCATTGCCCAGAATCTCGCCGTTGGTGCTCTTCCTGAATGTGATGCCATCAGGAGGAACGAGAAGTCGATTGCTGAGTTGCGCGATACCGACTTGATCGTCTCCCAGAGCTGTTACCCGCCCAAATCCCCAGCCAGGAGAAGAGATCTCATGATTGTATCCATTGGGTGTTCCATTCATACGATACTTTGGGCTTATAGAGGGGAACTGAGTGCTGCACCAATAGCCCAATCCTCCCTCAATCGTTTGAAACACATCACGATAGTATGGTCCGCGTTCGGGCCAATTGTCTCTGGCAATAGTTCCCGGAGGACACAAAGGTTGTTCAAAGCTCCTGTTATCAGGGATGATCCATGTCGAAGGCAGTCCGATCTGAAAGGAAGATAAGGGCGTGTCCAGAAGCGGCCAAGCACTGGAGTAGAAACTGACGCCGTAGCCATATTCGTCAGGAACTCCCGGCACACGCATGGAGATATAACCCTTCAGACCACCTGTCAACTGAGGTACCATATCAAATCCATCCTTTTGGTTTTGCTAATAGCTGTCTTCATTCTGCTGTTATGTTGATAGCTTGAGTATCACCACTACCTGCGTATGTGGCTTGTTCACTTTTGCACCCAGCATAGTGTAACATACCGCAAGCACAAAAACAAGAACATCTGTGACTGTTCCGCATTTCGGTTACCGCCATGGCAGCAACGTAATGCCGGCAGAGGAATCGCGGGAAGAAGTAACGTTTTGATTGACACGATGGGCAAGTTTCGATAGAATGTCAGTGTCGAGAATCTATGGGGTAGTCAACAGAAGCTGTCAGAATTCCTATTACTGCTATGCCACGGTTAAAGGAAGAAAGGACAATGGACAATGGATCAGAGACTTACTAACTTATACGATGAATACACTGAAGGATCAATAGATCGTCGCGAATTTCTCAAGAAACTAGCTGTTCTTGCTGGTGGTTCTGCTGCTATTTCCGCTCTGCTGCCTCAACTAGAAATGAATTATGCCAGAGCTCAAATCATTGCAGAGGATGATCCCCGCCTTCATACAGAATATATTGAATATCCCGGTGAAACGGGCGAAATGCGCGCAAGTCTAGCAAGGCCCAAAGGAGACGAGAAACTACCTGGTGTGATGGTGATCCACGAGAACAAAGGTCTTAATCCCCACATCGAAGACGTTGCCAGGCGCTTAGCTCTGGAGGGGTATCTAGCTATTGCTCCAGACGCCTTATCACCGTTAGGGGGCACTCCAGAGAATGAAAATGAGGCTCAATCCTTGATAGGAAGGCTTGATGATCAGGAGACAATGGAAAATTTCGTTGCTGCGGTAAAATACCTAAAGACGCATCCTCAGTCTACAGGAAAGGTGGGAGTCATGGGCTTCTGTTGGGGAGGTGGGATGACAAACCAACTGGCAGTCAACTCTCCAGACCTGGATGCAGCAGTTCCCTTCTATGGCAGTCAACCTGCCTCCGGGGATGTTCCTAAGATCAAAGCATCCATGCTTATCCATTACGCTAGTCTTGACAACCGAATCAACGCCGGCATTGCCGCATTCGAAGCAGCGCTGAAGTCGGCATCCATAGACTATGAGATATATATGTATGAGGGTGCTAATCATGCGTTCTTTAACGACACACGCGCTGACCGATACCACGAGGAAGCGGCGCAACTTGCCTGGGAGCGTACAATAGCGTTTTTTGAAGAGAAGCTCAAAACCCAGTCTACGAATACTGCTGTCTCACCACAGGATAAGACTGCTGTGCTTTGGGGCGATCTAAAGTAGAAAAGGGATGTTGTCCCTTGTAACTGCTGAAAAATAGAATGACGTTGTTTATCTGCGTATTTGTCAGTTTTCCTCGATTCACAGCACGATTTCGCGGGAGTAATATCCGTCGGATAGTAACTACACCACCACTTCATTGCTCACCAAAAATCCGCAGCTGAATCTATGGTTTTCGGCAGGAATGGGGTGGTATGGATGGGTGAGGGCATGGATCTAGAACTGATCCCATCTAGCAGGTGGGAACTGCTGTTGTTTCGAGCATCACTGTGGTATCAAGCAATGCCAGGGAGCAAATCAGCATAGTGGTTTATTGAGCAATTGCTCTCAGTTTGCCATGAAGGGGGGAGAAATGCGCGTATAATGCGCGTATAATGCTGAAATGAGGATAGTTGAGTGCAAAGCAGCACACGAAGAGGCTTCCCAGGGGTAAAAAGTTACTTTTGGAGGTCATGAGGACACTCCTTTCGCTTCACGGAATTTTCCGCAGTTGCCAGGGACAGTGCCCTTGTTCTTACCCAGAGATCTTCAATTTCAGTGCCCAGTCTGTGGTAGACTTTCCTTGAGTTCCGGGGAAAGAAGGCAATTGGATTGTCCCTCTTCCATCCGTCTTTAGAAATCCTGAGTCAGTCCACTCGCCGGTTCGCGGATTGAGCCAATGCGCTCGATACGCGGTTTCCGGCTTCATATTGGAAACAGTGGCTCTGTCGCATGCTTGCTCGAAATAGAGCAGCACCAGTGTCTTATCGGCTGTACGCATCATGTAAGCCCAACCCTCCAGGCCACTGGACGAGGCGCCAGAACTGCGTCTTGGGTGCAGATCATCACTGGCCAGAGTCAAGTTCTGGTAGTCTATACCTTCCGACATGATGAATTTGGCAAGGTATCTCAACTGCGCCCCTGCAGTAAATTTCAATGCTTCCCAGATATATGGTTCCCTGGAGGGTGGTTCTCCCGTAGTATTTCCAGCATAGGCGCCGGTTCCATATACATGACCTGCCAGAGCGCCGGAAAGTATGCTGCCGTACATCTGAGCACGTGAGAAGTAGTTATCCCGATCTGAGTTCGGCTTTGCCCGTTCTCCATCTACATCGCCAAAGTCGTATGGCAACGCTACATAATACGGCTCATTATTGAAACTAGGTATGGGATCGGCATGGCTGAACTGCTTCTCAATCTTCGCATACATTCGATGATCGCGCTCCCAGTTACCTGAGGTGTGAATCTTAAGCCACGGAGATTCGTCAGTATGCCCAAAATACTCCAGGGTTGACCGACCAGCCATAGCAGTTGTGGGCTGACCAAACGGCATCATCCCATACTTGCGATAGTAATAATTGAGTGCTTTATCTAACTCCACTCGCTCCCTTACAACGTCCGAATGGATTAGAGCGTATATCCAATTATAGGCAGAATAGCGCGCCGCGAGGTAGCTTAGATAACGTGCGAAGGATGCATCGAAATCATGGTACTTAATCCATGAAGGAAGGTGATCTCGGCGAACAGATTCTACGTAAGGCACAAACCCCTTCCCCCACAGGTAGTCCATCTTCCTATCCAGGCTTTGGAAATAGGCGGGATTGATCCGGTCGAAGTCAGCACAGACATCCGGGTAGCCAGGTGCTTTTCCAGGCGTCATAAAAGGACGGTTACCATTTTCGTCGTGCATGTCTTTTGCGCTACGGCTTCCCGCTTTATACCAGGCTGCCCGAAGCTGAACTCCGTTTTCATCCTTTACACTCCGGGGATGTTTATCATCAGCCCAGTTGGGATATGAAGCGATAAATCCTATCGAATTGTAGCCATTGCGTTTAAGATACGAGATCATCTCCTCAAACCCAATACCGGGTTCGGGCTGGTAGCTCGGATCTGGCTCTTGTTCCTTGAATGGGAAACGCCATGTGCTGGCTGCCCAGTGCGTATCGGCCAACAGAAAAAAGGGCGTGCCGTCAGCATATACCAAAGCATGCCCATTGGGTGTGGGACGGATTGTGCCGCGCCTGTTCGGGTTGGCTTGCTTCTCCGTCTCAGACCAATCAACCGCAGTGAAATTGCCATTCTTCTCGTTCAGACCAGCGTCGTTCTGATTGGAATAGCTGGTCCATGACCATTCGCCCGGCGCTGTGGCCATTACACGCACCTTGAATCTATTGCCGCCGTCCCAGAAACCGTATACTTTCTTGTTGAAATTCGGGCCTTTCAGTTGTACCCAGACCTCCACGTCCTTGTATGGATTCGAATAGGAATTTTCCGCCTGAAAGGTGATCTCCACTTTCTCCCAGACATGGATGCCGGCGCGGGATGTTGACGCACTCAATAGACCGATTGAGAGAACAATGACTAACTCCAGACCTATGCTTCTCATTTCCCCAATTTCCTCCTCCGCATTTTGTGCTCAAAGTCGCCTCCTATTGCTTTTGATCCAATTCTGACATAATCATTCTGTTCTACTCTCTCCATAGCCGAAACCGGACTTCTTTGATAAGCGATGGATCACTCTGGAGAATACTGAGCACTGTCCTTACACATGGTGCAGCCCGGAAAGCCTGCCACCTTGACTGTCCTACTTGAGTCTCACATATCAGCCCAGCATCTCTTATGAGTTCGCCCATTATGGGGAAATCAAAGTTTGGCCATGTCCGACCTTCTATCCGCAAGCCATACTTGGCCTCCATCCAAAGGACCTGGACGTAGTGAAAAATACTGCAGCTATTGAAGCCTACACCCATCAATAAGTATACTGCGTTACGCTCTAAGAGCCAATCCCACGGAGAACCGATGCCAAATGAAGTATCTCCCCAGGGACTTGGACGAGGTCTCGCTTGGTTGTGCCTTAACATCACCTCCTGGGCCTCTGCTCCGATAGCAGCGAGGGAATTACAGCAATCATCACTGCGTACCGATTCTGACCGTTTTCGGAAAACCTCAGTCACATAACCCACATCAGAAGGCGATTTCTTAGTATCCCATACTTCTTTTCGCTGGCTATAACTTGCTTGTTGACCATTTATCTTTTGAACAAAGGTGGGCACAACTACGGTTCCTTTTGGGCCCACCGCAGCCACGGCACTATCAATAATTGTATCAGCTCCGCCCGCAACCCGTCCAAAGCTCTTCATGGAGCTATGGAAGAAAAGTACATCTCCTTTTTGAGTCCCAATTTCCTGGAATCCACGAATAAGTCGATCATAATCTACAGTATATTCGCTTTTCATAGTACACCATCTATGCTAACACTCGACCCAAACTGGTGAAGACCAGGCGCGCTGTCCATTTCGCTGAATCAGACGAATGTAATAGAAATCAGCGCGGCTTTGAGCCGACTTAACAGGAGAATCCTCATAGGTCAGATCCAGAGTCAGGTGCTTGGTAAGCCAGCCTTGATGCACTTTGAATTTGGCGCAACTCTCCATGCCGTGCCAATAAGCGCCATCATTCGTCGCCGGGATCTCCTCCATATATGTAACGGTGGATTTGTCAAGTATGTCGGCTGGCGACATGATCAGCTCGCGCTTTAACCCAGGGGAGATAAACGTGAACTGGAGCCTGGCGTCTCTGTCGCATTCCACCTCGAACGCCATTGCGTCGGCGAACTTCCTGATAGACATGGGGATCCTGACCTGCGCTGTTCTGGATGTCCAACTGCACTCGTGGTTATCGAGATTCATAATGCCTGTTCCTGTCCGACTGGCCACGTTTCCCCTGAAGCATGGAATTGCCTGTGTAATCCTGCCGCTGGTGATCTTCAGGTTGCCTTCCCAATCGCGCTGCGCACGTGGATCCCAACCCCACTCCAGCATAAACCTGAAGCGCATCTTTTCATCCGTCAGTCCGGTATGTCCTACAGGATCAACGAAGGTATGGAGTAGAGAATTGTTCTTGATGACGTCTATCCTGTCTATCCTATCCCAGCCCACTGCGGATACATTGATAACTCTCTTGCCCGGACAGCGAAAGGCGCTGCCCATAGGCATACCGTTGATGGAAAAATCTAAGTATATCCTATCACCTGTCACAGCGTATATTCGTCTGTTCAGGAACGACTCCCAGAGGGATGAGCGCGTCAGGTCGTCGGCATATGCTGCTATAAGACCGTTATCGTATGCGCCGGGATGGTCACCGTGCGAGTCGCTCGAAGCCATTATGCCTAACCTGTAACCCCGCGCCAGTCCTTCCTGAACACTTCCGCCGGAGTCGCCAGGTCCCATCCAGCTTCCACTGGTTAGCAGAGGCTGTATACCTGCGGGATCTTCAGATGAACCATGCAGAGAGTATATCTCAACAAAGGGAGACAGTCGCTCATCATGAAAATCCCAATCCTTGCCACAGACTCCCACCGGGTAGCCACCATGATGAGGGATGACCAGTGCATCCACATGATTAAGAGATTCATATAATTGTGGCAAAGTGGGTGGCATTCTGATTGGCTGATGGTATTCCAGATAGTAGACATTGTGATGCCCGTATCGATAGTTTGTCCATTCATAGGCCAGGAACGGGATAAACTCACCGGGGTTTTCGTAATTGCGGCACAGTTCCTGTATATGCTTCCAGCATTCGTTAAGCAGTCGCCGATCCTGTCCCATCTTTCTGTAGTCGAGGCTGAAAACTGCCTCGTCATAGGCATGGTCAGCCATGGCCCAGAAATCCATGTGCGATCTGGCAATCTCAAAATTGTCCTCAGGACTGCCATTACCATCACTCAGGTTGGTATGAGTATGAATCTCCCCCCAGAAAAGCTTATATTCCTTCATCATAGTCTTCTCCATATCCAGGATGCCAGCACTGCGCTGCTGATAAAATCAGAATAGTGGACCAGTATGCGGATGTACTTTAGTAGACCTCCTTAAAACTGATGAAATCTGTGATTCTTGCCGAAGTTTCTATACCGGGCGACACCGCGCTCCACGGGCGCCTGTAGTCTCCAGAAATGCCTGAATTTGCAGCAGAACCTCATGTTCCACTGATTTTCTGCGAGCCAGATCCATTATGCGCTCACACTCATCCATTGCAGGTCCGACATTGAGCTTTCCAGGCGCTTTCCCTGCATATCGCTGGAAGTTTTTACAGTATATCTTCTCAAGCGCCTCTTTTCCGAGGCTGATCCCTCTCAGATCACTATGCCAGCCGCTAAATTCTTTGTCTGTTTCCAGGAAGGTCCGCATCGCAATTATCTTGGGTATCGGCCAATACTCATCCGGCGCTTCAGGGCCGAAATTCCGCTTCTCACCATGATTATCCGTGCCGAAGAGTATCCTGTCCTGGTATTTGACAAAAAACTCTCGCCATTTTTCGGGTTGCTCTGAAAAGTGCGTATACATCGTCGGTCCTGGTGTAAGATCAAAGCTGATACCAGGCCATTTATCCAGAAATGCGGCGGATCGGTCCATGTCATTGGCCATAAAGTAAAAATGGGCGAGTATAATTCTCAGCCCCGGGAATTTGGCGAGAACTCCATCTACTTCTCCATAAAGCTCCTCTCGTCCCACAAATTCGCTGCCACTATACTGACCGCCTGGTCTCCAAAGTGATTCTGGGTCACCCACATGCAGCAGGAGAGGGAACTGCTCTGCTTCCAAAAAGCCATAGTAATCGTCGAAGACCTCTGAGTTCAGCGGTTTCCCTAGCTTTCTTCGTGTAGTAGGCTTACCTTCGATCATCTTTATCCCGTCAAATCCAATATCTTTGAGTCTCCTGGCTTGCCTTGCATAGTCCAAATCGCATTCCGAAACCCCAGGCCATTGGTGATGCAATCCTCCAAAAGCGTATATTCTATCAGGATACAGAGTTTTGGCCAATGCAGCTACCAGATTTTCATTCATATGTTCTGCGTCACCTATGGCGCCTGTGGAACTCACTATGTTGATGGCGCTCAGATTGCACAGTTCCATTAGATCCATCACACTGGCTTTATCAGGATCATCTCTGCTCACATGCATGTTAGCCTTGTCCACCTGCTCTACAAGCATGTGCATATGAAAATGACAATCAACAAATGGCAGATCGGCGAAAGTAATCATAGAGACTCAACCTCTCTTTCTTAGCCCAAGATCATAATAAGGCGCGACGAACGATAGAAGTGTGACAGTGGATATGAGAAAAAGCTGGCGGCGACGCCATGATGAGCATAGAAGCTAAGATACTCGTATCTATAGCGGCGGCCCCTGACAGTATACCTCCGCAACATCCGGGAGTCAATTGTATTCCCCTTCTCTGTAGAAGTATGGGATATTGGCCTCCCATATAGCCCAAATTCCAGAACAAGTCCCCAAACCTGGTGGCAATACCCAATCCCCAATCCACCAGTTCCGACCCCGGGGGTTGTCCATGGTATATAGCTCATACCTTGTTCCGACCAGATATGAGTGTAGCGGATGAAATTTGGCAATCTTCCCCGTCTCACTGCACGATTCTGGACGACGGATGCTTTCCGGGTAGAAGTATACCACCCACGACATCGGTCACCAGGAATCCGCCGTTGAATCTATGGTTTTCGGCAGGAATGGGGTGATATGAGCTGTGTGGGACATGGAGAATGCAAATCACCTGCGCGAGGTCTGGAATATTGTATAAAGTAAAGGGATGGTTAGGGGTTACCCAACTGACTATGGGATGAGAATATTCTCGCTAGGTTATGAGTCCACACATGGAGGTGTATATAATGTTCATTGTAGCTGCCGTTGTCGGTATAGTGCCGTGGCGTCAGGTATGGTGGCGTAGGGAGAGGAGGAGGTAGGTAGGCAAATATGGAAGAGTTGGTCGTAATGGCTGACTCTCCATCAATATTAGGGAGTGACATCCTGGACGCAACGGAAACCGATGAAGCCTTGAGATACAATTGTTGGATCACTGAATCCGCGGGATGCAACACTCAGCAGTTCAACATATCCACGGAACCATGAACCACCTCGTTTGACGCGGTGGTTTCCTGAATTCGGCCCAGTTGGATTTCGGCTAGGCGACGTTATATAGTAGCTATCACTGTACCAGTCCAGGCACCACTCATAAACGTTTCCTGTCATATCATATAACCCATAATCGTTGGGTGCGAAGCTCCCCACCGGGGCAGGTACGTCCCAGATGTCCCTTCCTCCAGTTCCCCAGTAGTTTGCATCATCATGGGTTAATTCGTCACCCCAGGGATACCGCTTACCCACCAGTCCTCCACGCGCAGCTTTCTCCCATTCGGCTTCTGTAGGCAGGCGCTTGCCTGCAACCCACGATACAAAGCACAACGACGCACTCGCTGTATCAGACGGGTTATCAACTCCCCATCGCGATGAGCACTCACCACGCCACCCAGCCAGAGACGTGTGGTCACCTGAAGCGCCATGGCCAACCAGGCAATGCCACCTTGATGTTTCACTCTTATTTCATCCGCCTGAACCTGACCCAGGTCACGGGGTTGCTCCACAAGGTGTTCGTGAACCTTCTGACAGTGCGCTCCTGCACGATCTTGCCAGGATGCCACCGTGCTCCAACTTAAAGGCAGCTACTATGGCGGCAATGGGACAACCATAAGACAGAAGCGTTATCATCTGAGTCACAAATTCCACAGGGTATTTAAGACGATAGAACACCGTACCTTTGCTTTCCGTAAATGTCTTGCCGCAGAGGTGGCATATGTACCGGCGCTTCTTGCGGCTGTGAATACCGATGTTTCCATGACCCGACTTTCCCCTTGCAGGACAGTCTTGATTATGGCAAAATACTTTACTGGGATCCATAAGCTGACTCCTTTCAGTTCTTTGGCGTTCTAAAAGGATGTAAGTGGATCCCTATATTTGTCAACCTATAAATCTACTCCACACTTCAATGGGGTGCTACCGTACCACAAAGATAGTATAAAAATAGACCTATATGAGTTTCCCCACATAGGTCTAAATTTTCATCCGGAATTTTTGGATGAGCGATTACTATGGCTCCCCGGGTTGATGTCCCAGAGCGCGATTCTATGGGATAGCATAGGGCTTAAGATGAAACGTATCGCCAAAGGCCACACAAGAATCACCCACCTTGATTGCTAGAATAGAGGGTGTTAGCAGAGCACGAGTCACTCAGGTTGTGAACCTGCTAAATCTGCATCCTGACATTCAGGATTATTTGAATAACGCGGAACATAACCTGAATGCCAAGCTGATAACAGAGCGAAGACTTCGTGGAATTGCCGTCACTCAAGACAAGGATAAACAATTGAGATCCTTTCGAAGGCTGATCTTCCAGTTCTCATTTTGTGATAAACACATCTGAGTCTACATAGCCATTGCACAGATAGCCATAGCACTGATGGACATCTCAATGAGGAAATCTTCGGCTTTCTTACCTCGCCGCTCAATTATCTTTAATTCTCGCCCAGGTAGTTACCATCTTCCCTTTCGCTCTTACTGGCATTGACGCTTCTGGTTCCTCGATATATCCCATGGCTACATCAAACCGCTCCTGGATCTGATCAGCCCGCAGAGATAGGTTGTTGGTTACATAGAGAGCATCTAGCATGGTCCCTAATTCCCTTTTGCTCAGGGTTAGTTCATGCTCCCCTTTATTCAGTTCCATTATCCTGGGGCCCATATTCCACTTCTGGTTCACCTGATTCCATATCCATCCAGAAGAGATCCCCACATCCCATTCACCCGTTACATCGTCAACGGCAACGCTAAAAGAGTTATGGCCGCCGCTGGGGGCATGTGTTCTGCTCCATACAACATATTCGCCGTCGACCGGGGCATCAAAGTCAAAGGAAACAGGACCTATATCAACTATATAGCTACCTCCAGAGGCGTCCTGAGACTCTCTTACGAAGGTTTGCGCGCCGCTTCCATCTTCTGCCTGGAAAGCTGCCGCCGCAAAATCCCCGTTCACATCACCAGTTCTATCGGCTACGAGGCCGGTGAAGTCCATAAGGTAAATCCTCCAACTGCCATCTTCCCTGCGAAGATGCGCATAACTCTTGTCAGAATAGTCCTCACCTATGCTGCTGTCAAATGTTGCCGCTGCATCGCCTTCTCGCATCTCTATGGTCACATCGCCAGCCTTCTTGGAGCCGTTCCACAGCGCTGTTGATTTCGTCCATATAGTCGGCAGGTATTGCCTTACATGGACCCAGCTATGGAGCTCTATATTTTGCCCGTTGAGATTTGCATCATAGAGTATCCATCGGACATCGTCCGCGTGGGACCATATCTCGTCCATCATTCCAATGTCTCTTTCGTTCCATGCAGTGTGGAAATCCTCAATTACCTCCTCAATTTCCGCTTCATTGCCCGCGCCAGCCAGACATTCTTGCATTATGACTTCTGCCCAGAACAGGCAGATAAACATTGATAGGAAAATAGTTGCAGACAATTGTACCCTTTTCATTTTCAGCCTCCTTATCATGATTCACACTATGGCACCGTTCTTTGCTTACCATGCCAGATCAGTGCCCTCAACTCATCGTAGCTCAGAAAACCAGCCCGCCACATGCGCTGAAACAAGCCAGTTTTCCGCCATTCCTGAAAGCGATCGTATACCGCACCTCCAATCCCAAAGCTATCGGGGAGCGCGCCCCATCCGCAGCCTGTGCATAACACATATAATATAGCCTGCATTGCCTCTCGGTTATCCAAGGGTGGACAGTTCCTGTCAGGTCTGGGGAGTTCTGGTGGCAATAGCGGTTTGATCTGTTCCCAGAGTTTATCCGAGATCCGATATGTATCATCTTTGTCCGCCATTGTGTGTCCTCCCTGTAGTGGATATCTGCGACCAAAAGCATGTCTTTCGGACATTCTTAAGGCAAGTTTGGTGCCAAACCATGAGAAAATGCACCAATGTCAAGCAGGGCGCGGGAAAATAGCTTTCTTCCGACCGGGATATGGGAGGGGAGTGATGGGTACTAAAATCGTACCCATCTGGGATGGATAAAGGCAAAATGCCTTGATTTATCTTGATCTGATGGTGGGTACTAAAATCGTACCCATATGGGGTACAATTTTAGTACCCAGGGCGGGCTTTGGGTTTGATGACATCATCTAGCCCATAATATGTCATCGTCAATGTTCAGCCGCTTTATCAGTGCTATAAGATTGGAGCGATGCATTCTCAAATTTCTGGCGGCTTCATGCCGATTTCCATTACACTCTTTTAATATCTGTATTATCAGCCGACGTCGAAAATTATCAACTGCCTCTGAATAGGCCGTGCCTTCAGACGTTGCTTCCTGCATCAAAGCTTCCCCGTGTGTGATCTGGAATGGGAAGTGGTAGGTTTGGATATACTCACCTTGCTCCACCATTGCAGCGGCTCGGCGGATAGCATTTCTCAACTCCCGCACATTTCCAGGCCAGGAGTAACTCTGGAGCATCTCCAATGCATCCGGCGCGAAGTCCTCCAGTTCTCTGTTGATCTCCTGTAGGAAATGCCTGGCCAGAAGGAGAATGTCCTCCGGGCGTTCCCGTAGTGGTGGCACATTAATAATAAACTCACTTACCCGGTAATAGAGATCCTCCCTGAAGCGACCGGACTTTACATCTTTGAGCAGATCCCGGTTCGTCATGGCAATAATGCGCACGTCTACATCGCGAGATATGTACTCACCAACTCGCTGAACTTTGCGCTCCTCCAGCACCCGCAGCAGATGAACCTGCGCGTCCTGCGGCATCTCGCCGATCTCGTCCAGCAGGACAGTCCCTCCTGAAGCCGTTTCAAACAGCCCTATCTTGTCCTCAGTAGCGCCGGTGAAGGCCCCTCTTCGATGACCAAACAGGGTACTGGCAAGCAGCTCCCTGGGTATGGCTCCGCAGTTGAGATCCAGTAGCGGATTGTCTTTGCGCGGGCTGTTGTAGTGGATCGCTTTAGCCACCAGTTCCTTGCCGGTACCGGTTTCTCCTCCGACAAGCACCGTTAACCCAGAATCAATCGCGCCTTCCATCAGTGCGCGCACTTGTCTGATGCCTTCGGAGCGACCGATGATGCTCCCGAAATCATATTTCCCCCGCGCCTCACGCCGCAGGTGGTTCAGCTCAGTCTGCATGGAAACCAGCACAGGATCGGCCTGGACGGTCAGGCTTAGCTTCGCAGGTTCTGAGTAGTTCAGATCCCGGTCGATGGCCTGCACCTCGAAGGTATATGTGCCAGCTTTCTCGAAGGTGTAGTCAAAAGAGCTTGCTTTCGTGGGTTTGCGCCAGCCCGTGTCTACTTCCTCAATCCGGCAGCGATACTGCCGCTTCTGGGGAGCGGTCTTAAGATCCAGGCAGCTATACTCGATAGTGACGCGCTGACCAGCGATCAGAACTGGGATATGAGAGAGGTCGCGATAGGTTTGGTCTGTGGTGACGGAGATGATACGGCCCTCAGGAGGAGTAGAACTCCGGCGATAACGCACCAGACCGTTATCTGTCCCAAGCCACAAGCTTCCGTCCGAATCTGCTCCGATGGCCGCAACGGTGTTCCCTGGCAGGCCATCCTGGCTATCCAAAGACGACCACGCGGTTCCATCATACATGCAGACTCCGCCTCCGTCTGTCCCAAACCACAAAACTCCATCCATGGCACGAAAGATACTGATGACAAAGCCATACGCTAATCCATCCTGGGTAGTGAGGTTGATGAACTCTTTACCATCGTATCGCGAGATCCCGCTGGACGCCCCAAACCACATTACACCATCCGGATCGCAATGGATAGCCCCCACGTGATTATCCACCAATCCATCCTTTGTAGTAAAATTGGCGAACCTCTTCCCATCGTAGCAAGAAACGCCCTGATCTGTCCCAAACCACACAGCACCATCGCAATCACTACAGATGGCAAGTACCATGTCACTTGCCAATCCATCTTTGGTGGTAAAGGTGATGAACTCCTTCCCGTCATACCGGGCAGCGCCACCGGGTATGGCATAGCCTGTGCCAAACCACATAACACCATTGCGGTCACGATGGATGGCCCAGACTTTGTTATGAGGCAGTTCTCCGTTTTGTGCTGTGAAATTGACAAACCGCTCTCCATCGTAACGGGAGAGGCCGCCGTAGTTTCCTCCAAACCACACCGTGCCATCTGGCTCACGATGGATAGAGAGAATAGAGTTATTCACCAAGCCGTCTCTGGTGTTGAGGTTGGCAAATGTCTTGCCGTCATAGTACGAAACGCCGTTTTCTGTCCCAATCCACATGCTGTAATTAGAAACACGATGCATGGCCTGAACGTTAATGTGTGGCAGTCCATCTCTCTCTGTGAACGTGACGAAATCCCTATCACTATATCGCGAAATGCCGCCACCTGGTGTCCCAAACCACATGGCGCCATCCGGGCCAGAACGGACGACATGGACGGCATTGCTGCCCAACCCATCCGCTACAGTGAAATTAACGAACACATTCCCATCGTAGCGAGAAGCGCCGCTCCAGGCCATGCCAAACCACATCACGCCATCCGGATCGCTATGGATAGCTTTGACGCCTCCCGGCAGCAATCCGTCCTGTGTTCTGAAGTTAACGAATTCAGTTCCATCGTATCTGGACACCCCGTCCCACGTCCCAAACCACATCATGCCATCTGAATCGCGATGGATAGCAATGACAGCGTCATTAGCCAACCCGTCTTCGCAGGTGAGATTCTTCAGAAACTCCTTCCCGTCGTGGCGGGAAATACCATCGGATGTGCCAAACCACACTATGCCATCCGGATCACTATAGATAGCCGTGACGAAATTGCCTGCCAATCCGTCTTCGGTGGTGAAGTTGGAGAGCTGCTTCCCATCATAGCGAGAGACACCACCGTGTGTCCCTAACCATAGGTTCCCGTCAGGAGAGCGACAGATGCATGTAACGTAATTGTCTGCCAATCCGTCTTCGGTGGTGAAGTTGGAGAACTGTTTCCCATCATAGCGAGAGACACCACCTGTTGTGCCAAACCACATTACGCCGTTCGGATCTCGGTGGATGGCAGAGACGAAGCTGTGCACTAATCCATCTCTGATAGTGAAATTGACAAATTCCCTCCCATCGTAGCGCGAAATACCACCTGTCGTGCCAAACCACATCACGCCATCCGGATCACAATATATAGCCCAAACATTCTTATGCGCCAATCCGTCGAGGGAAGTGTAATGTTTCCACTGCCCCTTCTTGAATGGCGCAAAGCGGAAATCAATATTATCGCATATTACCCCGCTTTTAACCTGCAAGAATACTGCCCTAGATTCATCTGTAACAGTGCTCCCACCTTCGCCGTAGTAGACATAGCCGCCGAGAACATGGCATAGCACTTGATAGCGCTCCGGATTCAGATTGGCAAGCTGATACCGCCCGATTTCGTCGCTCAATGTCGTAGCGATCACCTTTCCAGCGCAAATGGCCTGGACAGGTACAGCCACATGGGGTGTTTTACCATCCAGCATCAGGAGTGTGCCCTGGATGCTGACATCGTTCCCCTGTGTGAGATTATGATCCACGGATAATCACCTCTTCACAAATGAATTTCGCGTATGTGCAGTATACCTCTTCCTTGCTATCTAATCAAGAGAGAATTCAGGCAAGTACGTGGACTGGGGAACTCGGATGGAGAAGAAATGCTGGACTTTAGAGTATACATTCTCGCAAAAAAACAGCCCTGTTCGACTAACTCATCGAACAGGGCTGTTAATTCAAGCAGACATCCACTATTTAACTAATTGCGGATTGCCAATTTATGGCTCCCCGGGTTGATGTCCCAGAGCGCGATTCTATGGGATAGTGTAAAACTTGAGATGAAACGTGTTGCCAAAGGTCATATGGAAGTTAGTTCCCAGATTCTGTAGCCCAATTCTTTCAAAGGTTATACCTGTTATCAAGGCAGAAACAACTGGTAGGCACTTGGGGCATTTTCATATCTATAAGCCTTATATAAGGTTGCTAGATAGACAACTACCGCATGATTTCGTAATTCTTACATAGCACCTGATAACCCCAGGAATTCCGTTTCCCGATCAATAGCCTGCTTTGCTTCTGTGACACCTGCGCCTTTCTTTTTTCGATACACAATAATCGCCTGAATCTTGCGATCCGTGAGTAAAAGATTTTGAATCTCCACAATGGTATCTGGGGAGAGACCCGGGAGTGTGGTGCGTTTCTGCTCAGTCATAGCTCAACTCTTTTCAATTTCTTTATTTTATCCCAAGCCTGTTTTCAACACCTCGTCGAATCCTATTAGACCGCATGAATGCTGAATTTTCGCATAGGATAAAGCCTTTCCAGCTTGGATTTAGCGTCGTTCTTGGTGAATCGCAACTGAACCGTGGATTTCTGATCGTTTACTACCTTTTCCGTCTGGATTCTCTTCAGACGGCATGTCATTGAATCTATGAATTGATAACTAGAGATAATCTCAATATCATTCTGCAAATATCGGTCAGAACGACAAATCCCATACTATACAGATCTGCCCTCATTTTCAAATGTTAAGCGCAAATCTACTCTATTTGTAATAGTCGTCTCACAATATGATTATCGGGTGTGAAATGTGTTCAGACAATTGTCACAGCGCGTCAGGCTGGATTTGTCATCTCTTGTGGATCCAACTCCACTGTTTGGAGATCTCCGCATGTAAAACTCTATAGTCCTAGTTGATCTAGCGGCGTCTAACCGTATATCTTTTTCCTGAATGCCTGCAATTTCAATTCCGAACCTTTTCCACAAAATCATGTGTGCTAAGTCATAATGGCGCTGTCACAAGTTCGGTTTCTACTTTCGTTAGACCGTCACGCTCTATATATACAGTGATATCACCATGATACGAATCACAATTTTCGGTGACTGACCTTGAATCGTTTACATAGAATTCTTTGGCGTCTGGTAGAAGAGCCTTCAGGAATTCGGATTCCTCCGAATATTGTTTCAGAAGATTACCTGTGCAATAGGTCGGTACAGAGAATGTGTCCAACTCCTGAATCGTCTTCTCAAGAGAAATATCAGAACGATAACCACCTGATATGGCTGCGACCGTTCTGCCTGAGAATGCAATTCTTTTCCATAGCGACTGGTCATTTGGCAGGAAATTCCCTTCTACGGAGCCGTGATGACTTGCTTTGACAAAATGAGACCGAAGTGGCTTTCCTTTATGTTTCTCCACAATTTCTTCCCAAGCGCTATTCGGAAGATCGGAACCGAGTATAATTCTTCCTCTGCCATACGTCATCATGATTGCGGAACAAACAAGATGCTCTTTCTGAGATATGAAGTTTCTTGATGTGGCCACATAATCAGTATAATCAGACCAGTGATTACAGTAGGGAGCGATCATATCTATTCTAACACCGGAGATAACACATGCCTGTCGCTCCATCTTAACTACAGGCTTATGCTGCAGCTTGCCTTCTTTCCTAAGGTGATATAGCACACAAAACAGATCACGTAGTTGATCTGCTTTCTCAAGAGTCTCAGGGTTCCCCTTTTCCGCCATTTCCCTCAGCATTTGGAATTTCCTTTTGGAGACACCAGGATCCCAGAACTCTTCAATAGAGGTCCCATTATCCTGGAGTGTTCTCATCAAGCATCCCATACCACGATAGTGGTCAATGTGATAATGGCTTAAGCATATAAAGCGGACAATATAGTCAGGTATCGCTTTCAGTTTATCATTTAGGTATGCCAATATCTTTGGTTCCGAACTATCATAGTCATCGCAGCCTGCTCCTCGATTAGAAGCGGAATGAGTATTGCAGTCGATGATTCCCAGGTTCTTACCATCTGGAAATTCAACTAAGATGGAATCGCCGTGCCCTACGTCGAAAACTTTTACAGTTAGACAATCTTTTTTGCCTTGAGATACCATTACTCCTCCTCAGATACCTGGAAATCATCAAATTTTGAGATGTCAAATCCTCTTATTCTATCTAATTGGGAATTGTCAATAGAAGGTTCAGCTCTCTCTATATGTGAAATGACATCAGCGCCTTTTCTTATGATTGTGTATCGGAAGTGATCATCCTGTGAACATAAATCCGCCGCTTTAAGGCGTTCGGCAGAGAATATTCGGCGATCTTCTAAACCACCATCAGAATTATATAAAGCAACCTCGACGTCGTCACCGTTGATTTCAGATATGTAGCCACATAATTCCAGCAAAACAACTGGCTTAGAAAGATTTGCTTCTGGATCAACCCAACGCTGGTAATCAACCAGCTTGCTAGATATGCTCAATAAACTAGCACCGCGTTCATCCCCTATGGCGGCCCCAGATATATTGAGCAAATTGACTAACTCCCCGATATCTTCAGGTAGATTCGCTTCCTTAAAATTCCAGGAATTACACAGCAGTCCATGTGCTTGGTTAAGAAAGGATGCCCGAAAAGCCGCAGAGATCTCATCTCCCAGCAGATCACCAGCCAGATATTTGGATTTATCAAGTAGAGCAAATAATTGCTCCCTATCCCTCGCTGAGACATCATTGGGCCAACTCGTCAACGCCACGATTGATACTGAATCGCCAAGACAACTTCTAGTATTACGAATCAAGTCATGAATGCGAGGCCTCTTTGGAAGCCTGGAATCCAAAGTGACAACATCAGGCGTTTCAGACTTAATGTATTCAATCGCCCTTTTGTAGGTTTCGACGAAATCAACAGACATGCCTTGGAAGTCACGCGTTGCCTCTGTGATCTTTTCCTGCCACAAACTATCGTTCTCAACGGATAGGATTGTGGACTGCTGTTGTATACCAGATGATATGTTCTGGCTATGCATTATAGCTCTCCCCAAGTTTATGTGCCATTGTCAATGATACCTGACACTTCATCAAATTACTGCTGCTTCTCTGAAATCACTACGACTTTAGTCCTCTTCCAAAGGAATAGCAAGTTTGATCACTGTTCTTGGTTTGCCATCAGCTTTTCCAGATGATTCGACAACGATATCACCACTCATCCCATTGGCCAACCGCTTTGCAATAAACATCCCCATGCCTGTTCCCTTTTTCAAGCCCTTTTCTTTCCTATCCATCTGTTTGGTGGTGAATCCCAGATCGAAAATCCCACCGGCAATATCCGACGGAATACCTACTCCGTCATCACTTACTCTTATCACTGCGCATAGCTCTCTATCACGCTCACCACAATAGTCCATTTCTTTAGTTACAATAACGTCTACTCTCTTGGCCTGTGCCTGAATTGCGTTGAGTATTAGGCAAGAGAACAGTTCTCGCAAATGTGATGGCCGAATATGGACAGAAATCCCATCAACTCGGAAATCACCCTTGATCCGGCATCCCCGAATCTTAGCCGCATCATGCCAGTTAGAAATCGCATCTTGCACTATATCTCTCACAGAGCATATCCGAAAATCCTCAGTCGCCATACCAAACTGGAGGGGTTTAGCTGCGCGATTACTCAAAGAACCGACCTTTCTCTGAAGGATCTTCAATTTCTGAAATACAATCGTATTACTCCGAATTTTCTCGTCCTTCATCATTTCCTCAGTTATCCTATAGAAATCTTGTATCTCTTCCTTTACCTGATGCATTGTTATGGCTGCAATTTCGTTTGTCAGGGCAAATTTTGTGAAACTCATAATATGATCTTCTGCTTCATGAAGTTTTTTCAGATTACGGAATCGGCTGATCGATAAAGATAAGTGTCCCGCCAAAGCATCCAGCATTTTACACTGTATCTCAGGTTTCTCCGGACAAGTTGGGAAGTGAACTTGCATTGTGCCTATGCGCATTTCACTTGTGATTAAAGGCACAACATACTGTGTAGCAATCCCAGATCTTTTGACAGAACCTCTATTGCAGTCTGGATCTGCAAGGGAGTTGGGAATAAATCTTGAGTTGCCACTCTCTAACACTTTCGCAAGAACATCTGGTCCAGGATATTGACGAACTGTTTCAGCCTTTATCAATTCCCATTCACTACCAATAGCAGAGACAGCACGAATGACAGAAGGTGACTCATTATCAAACAATAGGGAAATCATGACATTTGGATAGTCAAGCAAAGCAATACCATGCGCAACTATATCGATAGCTTCTTCTTCATCTCCACTGCCTTCCAACTCAATTGCAATTTGTAGAAGAGTTTTGAATTTCTCTATCGGGACACTATTATCTTTGCCAAAAACATCGGCTTCCATAATATCACCTCCTTTGTATCTTACATCAAGGAGCAAACCAGTGATTTGTAAACTTTGGTCTGGAATTGATGCCCCAAGCTACATTACGAGTAGGTTTACCCTCACGGAATCTATAGGAATTTCTTACTTCACAAGGGATTGGCAGTTATTTGTTCAGAAGTTTCCCGATATTCCAACATGAATGGACGATCTGAAATAGCCACATATATTATATATAATTAAGATTACGTTTGCAACAGTAAATTTCATGTCACGACTTTGGTTATGAGTTCTATACTGCACCTTCATCCGACAACTGATAGAACGGGAGCGATTAATCAGCTATACTTTATAGATTAGGCATGACTAATCAAACGCGAAGTGTTTCTCAATGATGTTATCCAAGAGCTGATCTAAGAAACTGTGTATACTTTAAGGACCTCGTCCCCATAGTGGTTAATCACCTTCACGGCGATTTTGCCTGTTTCCGGTTCGGAGAAGGGGTAGCTCCTGGTTGTGTAGAGTTGTGACCAGGCTTCCTCGTCGATTTCGGAGCGGAGGGCGCGTTTGAGTTTATCGTATGGTTCATTTCCTCCGCAGAAGTAGGCGTGGCGGACGAAGAAGCTCTCCTCGTTGTAGTTCGTGTCAATGAACCAGCAGGCGATGTCATCGGTGGTGTTTGATCGGATCGCGCCAGTAGTGGGATCATATACGTCCAAGCCTTTGATCTCCACCACGAGCCTGCCATCTTCCTGCTTCTCCACATCTATATCCGGCTCACCGAATACCATGAACAGGTTTCCAGCGCCGGTTTTCTTCAGGAGTTCGTCGCCCATGCTGAGGTCAGGATTCATGCGCGCTATTAGCACAGTCAGTTTCCCATAGCGCTTTGCCTCTTCAGACACGTGGGGATCAAATGCGAATCCGCATATAATAAGGAGGTCAAACCCTATTCCCTGCACAGCTTCCTTTGCTGCCTCTTTTATGAGTTCTGAGCCGACGGTACCATGTTCAGGGCCAATGCAGACAGCTATTCGTTTACTCTGATCGCTCTCCGTGTATTCCCCCTCAGCATGAAGATAAGTTCCAGCATAAGGCTCCAGTCGGTCGAATTTAAGGCGTTCATTCTTCACTGTGTTCTGTACGCCAGCCTTCCTGAGATTCTCAATAATCGTCGTCTCAAATTGTCCGGCGGATTGCTTTTGACCTTCTGATTCTGAGACTGGTCTTTCCTCATCTACAGAGATCACACGATGAGGTGAGAGACTCTCAACGGTGAATGGACCTGTAACCCGAACCCTCTTGTTATCTTTATAGGGCTGATCGTAAAGAATCTCCTGGTCCGAATTCCTAGCGATAGAAGCATCAATTTCTTTCTGTCTTGCCTGGTGCAATCGCCACCATTCTGTGTGAAGCCTCCTAGCTTCCTCTGACCAGTTGCCCTCCGGTTCGCGAGGGATTTGCCATTCTTTCCATGATCGACGGAGTGATTCATTAAGTTGGGAGAGAATAGACTTCATTTTCTCTTGCCATTTAGCATGGATGTTATCAATTTCTGGATTCTTAGCAATAGATCTAAGCATGATGTGCGGAATTCGTTTGTAGACAAACCCTTTCTTGATATCATTAGATGTTTTCAATTGTGTTGTAGGTAGGATTTGCCCGGTAATATCTGCGTCCTTTCTAGCGCCATCAGGTGAATCAGCCAGTAGATAGTAGATGTACTTCGCAGAAATCAGGCGCGTTCGAGCGATGGCAATGGCTACACGGCTTGTATCTGTTGTAATCCATCGACGCCCCCATTGTTCAGCGACATAGGCAGTTGTGCCACTACCGCATGTAGGATCAAGCACCAAATCACCAGGATCGGTAGTCATTAGGAGGCATCGTTGGGAAGCCAGCAATGATGTCTGTACAACATAGATCCTGGGTGTTCCTAATTGGATACTATCCCATCTATCAGTTATTCTGGTCATGGGAAAATCGTCTAGATATCTCTTATATCTCAAAACAGATCCCATTATTCTGATTCTTCCACTTTCAGACAGCATCTTCAATCCATCAATGTTTGTAGTCCAGTGTTTTCCCCGTGAAGGTAAGTAAGTTACTCCCTGGAATCTAAATGGCGGCTCCCCCTTTGGACTAGCTCCTTCTGAGAATAGACTGGTGAGTTGAAAACGCTTACCGGGCGGTAGTGGGGAACTTCCGTTAATCTCTGCTCTTGTGAGTCGTCGCTTTGTCCCGTCCTCAAGCTCAATCTGATCGTAGCGGTCTAAGCTTGTGTCCCCAATATTTCTCGATACGCTCAGTGGCCTGAACTTCACCTTCTTTTTTTCTTTTGCATACCATATAATGAAATCCATAGTTGCTATAGTTTCGCACTTTTTGCCCGAATTGGCATATGCACAGAAAGAAATGCCCATTTCATGCGGGTTTACGGAGATCACACCTGATTTTGCCCGATCCTGTAAACCCGCATGAAATAAGCGTT
>SDBT01002321.1_pt1 | contig 33741 bp, 46 predicted proteins | sample 2277101 | NCBI WGS metagenome assembly SDBT01 (sample SAMN10404973, study PRJNA504765) | marine sediment metagenome | isolation source: marine sediment core GS10_PC15, 103 cmbsf | place: Arctic Ocean: Southern Knipovich Ridge | collected 2010
GAGGGAAAGTCCTGGAAGGATAGGCCGGGGGTGGGGTCTACATGGAAGGCCACGCCTGAATGGTTCCTCCGTAAGGGCTCCGCGGCCAAGGTCCTGGAGGACGCCGCCAGAGAGGCACAGGATGAGAGCAGAAAGGGCTACATGGCCCAGGGAGGTGAGAAGGATGTCTATTTCTGAGGACTTGAGGATACTGGGTGAGGAGATTCACTCAATAGCGAATTCTAAGGGCTTTTATGAGAGGGGAGGTCCATCTCCCATAGAGGTGATGGCGCTCATCCATTCGGAGGTATCTGAGTGTGTGGAAATTCTCCGGAAAAAGGACAGCGACGTGACCCACACTTGGTTCAGTACCCCCTCAGCGAGAGGGCTTCCCGGAAAACCTGAGGGCATTCCTATCGAGCTGGCGGACATCCTTCTCCGGGTCCTGGACTTTGCCTGGCATCACAAAATAGACCTTGGATCCGCTGTGTGGCTCAAGATGGAATACAATAGGACCAGACCTTACAAACATGGAAAGGCGCTTTGACATGACCTATCTCGAATACTACGCGGGCAAGGCATTGGCGGCCATGGCGCTGACCCCCACTCCACAATTAGGTGGATGACAGCCATCTGAATTTCTGATATACTATCCAGCCAACGGAGGAGACACCGTGGAAATTGCCACAGCATTGGAGCGATGGGCGGCAGTCTGTCCGCCTTGCCATCTATGCCAGAAGCCCGCCATGGACCTGGGGGACTATTCCAATGAGGAGGCCGCCGCCCAGATGGCCACGCGGGACCGCCTGGAGGAGCATCATCCGGCCATGGTGGCCATGATTGACCGCTTCCATTACCTCTGTGAGGCCTGTCTGGCAACACGGGAGGGCAAGAAAAAGGCGGACAACTTCAAGGCCAGGGTCAGGAAGCTAAGGGAGCGCCTGGTCAGAGACCACCTTCTCACCTTCGCCACCATCTCCGCGGGCTTTGAGATGTCCAATTCTGACATAGAGAAGGCCAATCCGGCCCTCTGGGAATGGGCCAGGAAATGGACGCCCAAGCAAGCCGGGGCCTGGATTTATGGTGAGGAGGGCGTTGGAAAGTCCTATCTGGCCAGGTGCATTGTGATGGCTCATGTCCATCACGGGAGGACCGCGGGAGAGGTCTCCGCCATCCGCCTGGTCCAGCGGGCGGGTTCCTGGGAGTGGGGCAAGGAGCACAATGTCCTCAGTCAGCTTGACCTCCTCCTGGTTGAGGATATGGATAAGGCCCAGTGGACCATGAAGGGCTTGGAGGCGCTCTGGGCGCTCATGGATGTCCGGTTCAATCGAGGAATCCGGACGCTGGTGACATCGAATGGGGATCCTGAATTCATGAGCTCTGAATGGGCTGTCATCGCCCAGTCAAACAGGAGCTTGACCCCCACCCTGATGGCGCGATTTCTGCCCATGGAGCGGTATAAAATGGAAGGGCGAAGCCTGAGGAAGCAATTTTTTACGCAGGACGGGAAACATGGCGAAGCCACACACCACACCCAAGGCCCTCAGTCACACATTCCTGGGACTTCCTGAGGGGATCACTGTCCTTGAGGAGCGAAAATATACCTCACCCCGTTTTGAGAGCCGCTGGAGGTTTGAGATATGGAGAGATCAGGGAAGCCAATCGTCCTGTATTTTTGAGTCCGCCCGTGAGGGAATATTCAGCTATCAGGCAAGGGCTAAAACTGAGCTGGCCTTAGATGAGCTCAGGACCATTGAAGCCATGAAGGAGGGACACCAATGAGCTTGGACGCATACATTGAGACGCGGCTGGAGGCCCTAAAAATTGAGATGGCCTCAGACCTGGAGGATACCCTGAATTCCGGCCTGGCCTCCATGGAGACCGCCATCCGCAAGGACCTCATTGAGGTGAGGGAGAGGATGTTGGTCGTGAAGCTGGACGTGGAGCGCCAGGTGAATCTTCTGGCTCAGGACGTGGAGAAACTCCGGAGCGCCAACGCGGAATTTATCCAGAGCCTTGGGGACGCCGCCACCCGCCTTGATGAGGAAATGGCAGAAATTGAGAAACAAGAGGCTCTCCCAAATCCCCGTGTCAATATGGCTCCAGAGGATGAGGAGGTCATCCCTTGAGACTGGCTCTTGAGAGCATGGAGCACAAAACTGAAGCCCGGACCCTCTGGGTCTTGACGTTCGATGGGAATTCCATAGGCCCTCCTATGGAGTGGGAACAGGGGCTCATTGTGTTTCGCTGGTTCCACCGGGTCTCTGGTGAGGGCTGGAGGCTGTTTGACAATAAGAGGCGGGCTCATGGCTGAATGGATACTCCTAGACCGTGGGGAGATATGCGGATTCCCAAAAAGGGCCAGGGCCTTCCAGGTGTTCACCCAGGTCAAATGGACCCATGGGGACAAGGATGGAGAGGAGCGGCTCTCTCTCTGGTGGCCACGGGGCGCTGTATTCAATCGGGCCGATGGCCTCTATGCTCCGGAGGAGCTAATCATCAAGAAGGAGGAGGAGCTGGCCAGGGAGCACGGCTGGGACTTGGCCAGCATCACTTACAATGCGAACCATGGACTTTGAGGGCCTCAATGGGCTGGTGGCGGCCTTTTGCTCTGTGTCGCTATCAATCGCCACTGGCCCAGCTCTCATCATAGGAGGTGGACAATGACGAAAAAGGAGCGGAGGGTGGTGGGGGAGATTCAGGACCTGGCGGGTCATGCCGTCGCTGTGGCGGAGAATGACAGGAGTCCAAATCGGATGGAGGAGCTTAGGCCAATCCTTGACTCCGTTTTTCTCAAGGCTGTGGAGCTCTTGAATAAGTATCCCCCACAGGTGGATGGAGAGGACTACGATGGCGATCCTGAATGAGGCGCTGATTGAACAATACCGGATCCTCCACCAGTCCAGTGAGTACGGGACCTCAGGGGCCCGTTGGGCCACCGAGATTGGGGAGGTCATAGACCTCCTCCACCCAGAGACGGTCCTGGACTACGGCTGTGGGCGGATGGAGCTGGGCTGGGACCGCTATGACCCCGCCGTCCCAGGCTTTGAGGAGGTTCCGCGGGCGTCCTATGACCTGGTGCTCTGTACTGATGTCATGGAGCACATTCCCGAAGGGGACGTGCTGGATGTTCTTTGGCACATTCGGGGCCTCTCTAGGCGGGCCTATTTCAACATTTCCACCAGGCCCTCCACGATACTCCTCCCAAATGGTGACAATGCCCACGCCACTGTCCAGGCCCCTGAGCTTTGGCGTCGGGTCTTGGCCATCACCTGGGGTATTCCCCCGCGGATTGTCTCGATGAATGAGGACCGCGTGAGCTTTGTGACGTGGGACATGGACAGAGGGAGGGCGGAGCTCGATGAGTATCCAGGATGAGGCGCTGGACTGGCTCACGGACGCCAGGATGGCCAAACTTATGGGAGCCGCGGAGCTCCTCAGGCCAGACATCATCACCATGGGTGACCTCCTCCAGGCCTGTCTCATGACGGACCAGGAGATGGTGTGGGGCTTCATGTCATTCAAGGATGTGAGGGATAACAGCCGCGGGTTTTATGTGAGGCTGGGCCGCCCGCCTGCGGACCCGGCCAAATACGTTGTCAGAGTCATGGACTATGAGATGGAGCGGGGTAGGGACCTTGACGGGCTCCTACTGGAGCGGCTCCGCCAGGGCATTTATACCCTCTTGAGGGAACACTCCCTCCGCTATCTCCAGTGCATGAAGCTCTCCAAGTGCCAGGGCTGTGGCCAGGTGATTACCTGGAATAAGACCACGAAAGGCAAGGCCGCCCCTATGAATCTCCTGGGGGTGTCCCATTTCGCGGATTGTCCGCGGGCGAATGAGTTCCGGAAGGGTAAAGGATGACCATCTCAAAAATTGCCCGGCCATGCCCATGGTGTAAGTCCACTGAATGCCTGGTCATGGGGGGTGACAACTCAGGACATGGTGTTTGGATTCAGTGTTTATCTTGTGGCGGTCGTGGGCCAAAGGTGCAAGTGGACATTAATGAGCTTTTCTTCGTGGTAATCAGAACGGCTGTGATGAAGTGGAATGAGGGCCGATGATGAGCAGAGGGAGTAGCAAGACACAAGTCCAGGAGCGGCTTCAAATTGCCACAGGCCAGCTCCTCCAGCTCCAGAAGGATCTGGACTGGGCTGAGAATGAGTGTACTCGCAAAGTGGGCAGGATCCTCCAGCTTGAGGAGGAGAATCAAGAGCTCATTGAGGCCCTCCATAATTCACAGAAGATCCCTGGAGGCGGGTTTCCCAGTACCATCCCGGCTGAAGGAGGCGGGCTTTGATGGATAGATTTCTAATGTGGTGTCTTGTGGCTCTTGGAGCTGGTTTCAGCTTTGGGTGGATGCTCGTGGTCTGCTTTACGGCCATTCGGCGGGCGATAGAGTACCTGGACAGGAAGGACCAGGAGCCATGGTGAGGCGCTGGGTCTGGCCATCGGCGGAGCTCTTTTTCCTTTTTATCATGGGGGTTGTGCTGGCCATCGCCCTGGCCGCCTTCATCGGCTCACAGGCTCCTGCGGAACGGGAGCGGGACTGGTCCCGTGGTACTATGATCCCATCAGCCCATAAAGGGGCGGAGGCCCCAGAGAGGAGAGTCAGATGAAGAGTTTGAGAAGGTATAGAATGCCAGTGTATCTGGTGGCCATGCTGGTGGTATCGGGAGTTTGGGCCGCTGCGGTTTCGGGCGGGTGCTCCACGTTCCGGGAGACCAGGGACGCGGAGGGCAATGTCACCGGCTCCGAGACTACTACGCTCGAGGTGGACGTTGGCACTCTGGTCACTGTGGCCGCATTACTGGAGGACACTTTGGGGACCCTCATGGAGAGGGCCGCGGAGATTGCCGGAGACGATGGCCTGAGTCCGGAGCAAAGGGCGGAGGAATTGGCCATCATCCAGCTCAGAAGGAACGCCTTGGAGCGGACCCTCCAGATTATCATGGACCGAGTGGAGGAGGCCGTGGGCGCTGAATAAGTTTGGAGCCTGGGGACCAGTGGGGCGGAGCGGAGGGCCTAGCGTGGACCCTCCGCTCCATTTTTCTGCTATGATTGACCAGGGGCTAATATCATGAAACATAATAAATTGACGCCGGGGGAGGTGCATGAGGTCTACAGCTCTCCGCGGATCCGTCTGGCCAGGACGCTTGAGGATGATGAGGCCAGGGATGCGGCTGAAGCCAAGCCGGAATCCACCGCTTCTAAGAAAATCAAGGCCCTCCAGGTCCGCGTGGCCGCCCTTGCCAAGGCATACAGGGCGGAGAAGGAGACCAGGGCCAAGCTCAAGGAGTGCCTCTCTAGGGCTCACGATAATCTCCGCCGCCTTCAGGGGGAGGAATTCGAGTAATGAGCCAAGCGGTCAGCCCATGGGACAAGCGGGACACGGAGACAGACATCGCCTTTGGAGCCTTCCAGGTATACCGGGACATGGGCTGGGAGCGGACAATGGTCAAGACCGCGGAGGTCCTTGGTAAATCACCCCGATACGTGAGGCCGCTGGAGGACTGGTCCAGACGCCATGAATGGGTTTACCGGGTGGGCCTCTGGGACCGATACTGTGACCAACAAGCCCAAGCCGCGTATATTCGCCGTATCCAGGGCCGCCGTATGGAGATGCAAACGGAAGCGGAGCGGGCCTCAAGGGCGCTCATGGCTCCCATCATAGTCCTCTCCGAGAGGATGGCCAAGAAGGGCCGCAAAGGCGGCCAGAATCTCATGAGTGAGCTTCAAAAGCTGGACGCCTACAATCTGGTTCAATTGGCCGCGGTATCCGCCAGGGCGCTCCCACGGCTCCACAAGGCGGAGCTTCTGGCCGCGGGGGAGGCCACTGACCACCTGGCGCTTACTGTCCTCCCGTCATCCCAGGGTGGAGCGACTCATGAGGAGGATGGTACTGTCAAGGTGAGTGAGCTCCTTGCCACGGTCAAGGAATATGAGGGGGTATTTGAGGAGGTGGCGGAGCTCCTGGAAGATTTAGAAGCCACAGGGGAGCTCTCAAATGGTGACAGCCGTCCAGATGAGGTCCTTGGGCCGGATGGCCAGCCGGGTCCTGGCGGTGACCAGGGAGAGCCCCTGGATTCCCCACAAGCCTCATCCCGCTCAACTAAAATTTCTACTATCTGACCGTATCCCTGAGATTCTCTATGGAGGGGCCGCGGGCGGAGGCAAGTCAGACGCTCTCCTGATGTCCGCTCTCCTCTATGTAGATGTTCCTCATTACCGGGCGCTCATCCTGAGACGGAATTATGCGGACCTGGCGCTCCCAGGGGCGCTCATGGACAGGGCTCAAGAATGGCTCCAGGGCTCCGGGGCGCGATGGCGGGCGGCCACCCATTCCTGGCATTTCCCCAGCGGGGCCTCACTGACCTTCGGGTATCTCCAGCATGAGGATCACAAATACCGCTACCAGGGAAGCGAGTTCCAGTATGTGGGCTTTGATGAGCTGACCCAGTTCTCCGAGACCCAATACACCTATCTACTCAGCCGCCTGAGGCGGCTCATGGGCCACGGGATGCCTCTGAGGATGAGGGGAGGGTCCAATCCGGGGGGTGTGGGTCATGATTGGGTCCGGGCCAGGTTCGTGGAGGAGACCACCAGGGCTCCTGGATGTCAATTCCAGCCCGCCAAGCTCTCTGATAATCCCTCCCTGGACCAGAAGGAATATATTCGCTACCTGGGCAAGCTGGACCCCGTGACCAGAGCCCAGCTCCTTGAGGGGGACTGGGATGTCCTTCCCGCGGGCAATATGTTCCGGCCAGAATGGTGGCAAATTGTGGACAATCCACCTCCGCCAGATGACATCCTGGGGACCGTTCGATTCTGGGACCTGGCGGCCACGGAGGCGGGAGAGAAGAAAAACAAGGACCCAGATTATACGGCCACCTGTAAGATGAGCGCCCTCCGTGAGGGCCGGGTCATCGTGACCCACTCCGCCAAGTTCAGGAAAAGCCCGCGGGGCGTTCGTGACCAGATAAAGAGCTACGCGGAGCTGGACGGTCTGGGGGTCCCTATCTTTATCGAACAGGAGGGAGGGGGCTCTGGTAAAACGGTTATTGAGTCCTACAAGCGGGACATCCTCCCAGCCTGGCGGGTGGAAGGGGTCCCAAGCACGGAGAGCAAGGTCCAGCGGGCCAAGCCTGTCTCCGCCGCCGTGGAGGACGGGCGGGTCCAGCTCCTCCGGGCTCCCTGGAATCGCCCGCTGATGGTTTCCGCTGGGGCTTTCCCAAATCCTGAGGTTCATGATGATGACGTGGACGCTCTCTCCGGGGCCTACAATGCCATCAGGGCGGAGATACACGACTCAGGGGCCGCCTGGGGCGGGCTGGACGTGAGGGTCCTCTGACCGTATAATCAGACCCAAGGGGGAATCATGGCACTCAGGGACGTATTTAAGCGGGTCCCTCCGCGGGAGGACTCCAAGGTCCAGGCTTTGGAGGGGATGGTTTCAGACCTTCAGCACGCTGTTGAGCTGTTCCAGAGCGAGAGCATCAAGACCAAGACCTATGTGGGCAATTCGTACAGGAGCTATGAGGCCCAGGTCTTGGAGACCTCCAGGAAATATGAGGGCCGGGCGTCCTGGGGAAACCAACTCACCAAGACCATAGTGGACCTCCGCTCCGCCTTCACCATCGGGGCCGGGGTCAAGGCCGTGGCCGCGGAGGGTGCCAAGGGAGACGCCAAGCCTGAGCTGGAGTTCATCCGCGGATTTATGAGGGAGAACGGCCTGGACGCGGAGACGCCTCAGGATTGGGCCAGGGAGGGTGAGATTGAGGGCCGGGTCCTCATAGGGCTCTCCTCTGCTCCCATCACAGAGGACACCGCCCAGGAAGGCTCTCCGGATGCCATCCTAAAGTCCGCCAACCGTGAGGCCCGCCTCATTCGCGCCAGGTTCATCTCATGGACTCACAACGGCTACACGGTCCACTCTGCTCCAGACGATTACGCCACACTCAAAAAGGTGGTGTATAAGCCAGGAGCGGGGCCGGAGGCCTCAAATTCCCAGGCTCCCCAGAAGGCGGTCACCCTAGGCCCAACGGAGTTTGTATTGGCGAAATTCGGAGGGCGGACTCACAACATCAGCCAGACGCCCACCCGCGTGGGGATGGTCCTGAGTCTCATAGAGGCCATTGACAAGGCGCTCCGTGACTGGCGGGAAATAAATCATCTATACGCTTCCCCAACGCCCTACTTCGAAGCTGAAGAGAAGGCCGCGGGAGATTCTGTCTACACCAAGCTCAAGGCTATCAACTGGAGGATCGGGCGGTTCCTGGTCCTGGCCAAGGCCAAGTTCAGCCTGGTCAGTCCTGACCTCTCCGGGGGGACGGACAGCCTCAAGGAGGAGATTCTGAAGGCCGCTTCTCAGGTATCCGCCGCGGTGGCTCTCCCTATCCATTACTTTGGATTCCCGGAGCAGATGTCCAACAGGTCCACCGCGGACAGCCTCATGGAGGTGGTCCTGGCCGGGACTCAGAAGGAGAGAATTATCTGGGGCGGGGCCTATACTGAGCTGTTCCGGAAAGCCATCCTATTCCATAATCGGGTCAACAAGAAGACCCTTGATCCGGATGCCGTTCGGGCGGAGATTGGAGAGATAACACAGGTCCAGCTCCACACCCTCAAGGACGTATGGCTGGCCCTCTACACTGAGCAAGCCATCAGCCGGGAGACCCTCCTCGAGAAGATTCCAGGAATAGACGTGGACGCGGAGCTCAAGAGGCTTGAGTCAGAGGCGGAGGCCAATCCAGTTGCGACTCCGCTCCCCAGTTTGTTTGGTAATCCTGGCAATGGAGGCGCTGGCAATGCCCAAAATTCTTAGGGTCAACTACAAGCGGGCCGCCCAGAGGCGGACCCAGGTGGAGGGCCTCACGGTCCAGCACTTCCACTTCCAGCCATTCAAGATGGGCGCCGCGGAGGTGGCCCAGGTCATTGAGCCCGCCCAGATGGAGACCATCAAGGCGCTGGACAAGAAGCCTCTATTTAAGGCCTTCGCCATCGGCCATGAGGGCGTGGTGGATGGTGTCCAGGTCACTCCCGCGGGGAAGGTCCTGGTCAAGGTCCAGTACCTCAGAGACGCCGTAAAGAAGCTATACTCCGCCCTCAAGGTGGGAACCAAGATATTCCAGCACCACGCCGACACCAATTCCCACGCGGGCCGGGAGCCCATTGGGAGCGTCGTGGGGAAGGCCTTGAAGGAAGTGGGCGGGGTCCTCTATGATGTTGTAGTCACTTACATCCACCCTGACAGCCGTGACACCAAGTTGAACGTGGCATCTGTGGAGACCACGGTCAAGCATAAAACGGTGGACGGCATTGTCCAGGTGGATGAGATTCGGGATGTCACTGGAATCGCGTTAGCGGACTCAGACCTGGAAAGTCCGGGATTCCCAGGGGCCTCACTGTTGGGGGCGTTTCAGGCCTTCCAACAAGGAAAGGGGGAGCCAATGGCTCCGAATATCGAGGAAGTCATCAAACTCATAGAGGATGGCAGGTGGAAGCCTTCGGACCTCTTTGAGGAGGATGAGCTGGAGAGCGACACCATCGTCAAAGGCCTAATCAAGGACAAGGGCCGCCAGTCAGGCGGCCACGCTTCACGTCTCGAGAAGGTCCTGGCCAAGGAGCGGGATGACCGCTCCAAAGAGGTGGAAAAGCTCCAGAAGGAGAATGCTGGGCTCAAGACCCAGGGTCTGAAGCACTCAGCCGCGGGACTACTCCAGGAGAATCTCAAGGACTCCAAGCTCTCTGACAAGCAGAAGCTGTGGGTCCAGAGGGAGCTCAAGGACTGGTCTCCTGAGGAGGGTGTGGACGATGAGACGGCGCTCCAGAAAGCCATCACCGCCAGAGTGGGCGTGGCCCTTGACGATTTCAAGGTCACGGCTGAGATATTTGGCGTCAAGGTGGAGGACGGAGCGGCTCCCCAGAGCCAACAAAAAGGTCCCGGAGCTCCCCCAGCGGGAGATTCTGGCGGTGGCGCTGGAGATGGCATTGTATTCAAAGATGGTGCTGACATGACCAAGCCAGAAGATAATCCATTCATGCCGGACCATGAGGAGGCTGTGGCCGCCGCGGCCAAGACGTAAGAGGGCCGGGGGCCTACATTCCAGGGGGTCTGGCACGATTAGAAGGATCTAATATCGTGGCAGAAACAGCTTTCAAGCTCGAATCGCCCGATTTCCATTCGTTTCCTGTGAACGCCGCGGTGGCTTACACCGCGGGTGACCTCGAGAAGATTGAGGACACCACCGGGGTCATTGTGGCCACGGTCATCACGGGAGAGGACACCGCCCTGGTTTACAAGGCGGCCAAAATTCGCGTCAAGAAGTCCGTCACTTCAGGCCAGAACGCCTGGACCAAGGGGGACAAGTTGTATCTTGACGAAGCGGAAAAGGCCGTCTGCGACTCAGCCAGCGGGAACATCCTCACGGGAATCGCGCTAGAAGACAGGGTGGCCGCCGATACCGATGCACTCGTAGAGTGGGACGGTAACATGGCCATCGTGGCTTAGGGAGGATGAATCTATGAAAGGACGCATTCTCTCGAATTGGGGAGCCGTAGACTGGAACAATCCACAGCATTGTAAGGCTGTGCTGGGGGCGTTCCAGCACTACTGTCAGATCCCCGCCCAGGCTGATGTCATCCAGGCCCAGCTTGCGGCAATGCAACACTTCACCACAACTGGAGACTTTCCAGCCGCCGTCAAGAACATCCTGGCTCGATTCAAAGAGTCCAAGATGCTCGATGAGGGCTGGCGGGACATCTTCGACGTGCGTGACTTCACCTCCACCAAGGCGGACGGATTCAAGATCCGTGATGTCCGGGAGGGGATCGTATTCAACAAGATTGAGGCCGGAGATAAGATTGTCTTGAAGAAAATCTCCGGGGATGACATCTCAGTCAGTTTCCTCCGTTACGGAGGGGGCCTTAGCTGGGATCGTACCTGGTTCGAAGATGAGCAATGGTGGGACCTGGAGGACTCCACGGAAGCCTTTAGAAATAAGGCTTTCGATAAGCGGAGCCAGGTCCACTATGACCTCATTGAGGCCATCGCGGCCAGCATTGATCTCGCTTGGCAAGCTGTTACGCCCGCGGGCGTGGCCAATACCAACGAGAACTATGACGCTATCAGGGACGCGAACACCATCAACAAGGCCTGTGAGACCATCATGTTGGCGCTCAAGGACCTTGGTCTTGGGGTGGGGGTGGAGTCTGAGTTCCGGCTCATTGCTCCCATTCAGCTCTGGGCTAGAATCCGGAGGGCCATGGGTGTCTTGAACGCTGGCATTTCGGCCAATCAGCCGGGGATTGTATACAATGTGGTCCCTCAATTCACCACGCGATTCACCACAACAGACAAGTATTATGTCTGTCTCCCGAAAGGGAAAAACAAGTCAGGCATCCGCCAGGAGCTCACCCTCTTTGGCGCGTTCGATGAGCTGGCTTATGTGGACAGGATGGCGGGGTGGATGCGGTTCGGAGCCGCGATTGGGAACATTGCCCAATTTTCGAGGTGTGCCATCGCCGCTTAGACGCTGACATGGCGAGTCAGCTTCATCGGGGGAGTGAGGGCGGCCAGGTTTGACCTGGCCGCCCTTTTCTGGTTTACTGGACTCAGCCGTGGAGCTTCCGACTCCACTCCAAACCCATGGGGCCTGGTGGACTTGCGCCGGGGAATGCGACCTCCTTAGTCGCCAGGCCCCACTCCAGAGAGGAGAACATTATGGCCCATATCACCACCAAGGACCTCCACAAGCCCCCGCCGCCTGAAGGCTCCAAGGAACCACCGCGGGCCATCACCACCGCCATGCTGGGCGATGACGGAAAGCCCAGACAGCTCCCTGGCAAGCTCCCGGACGGCTATGAGGATAAATGGACCAAGGAGAATCCTGACCTCAATGAGGTCATCCACAGCGGGGCCTGGGCGGACGCTGGCCGGGCTTTTGTCATCGGTGGAGGGCCATCGGTCAATACTGTGGACCCAGACCGTCTCAAGGGAGAGCTGGTCATTGGCATCAATCGTGCCTTTGAGAGGTTCCCCTGGCAAGCTATAAACGCCAGTATGGACCTCAGATTCTGGGCCTGGCTCAATCAGAGGCGCTGGGGGGAGGCCGCCTGGGAGATGTGGGAGGCCGGGAACTATGCCAAGGTATGGATCCATGTTGAGAATTGCAGTTATACCGGGACGCCCACTATCCACTCCGCGGAGCAGAAGGCGGAGATTCCGTTGGCTCCGGAGAGCTTTGATAAAGCTCTGGAGGAGGGATTCCCTCCCTCGATTGATTCGGGCTATTTCGGGGTGATGCTGGCCGCTGCCCTGGGCGTCAAGACCATCTATCTCCTTGGCTTCGACATGCACGGGAACGAAATGGGCCAACAAACCTGGTGGCACAAAGGCTACCCCGTGGTTCAGGATGCCGCCATTTACGAGAATATCTATATTCCGCGGTGGAAGGGTCTCATTCCCGTGCTTGAGGAGAGGGGTCATACTGTGGTCAATCTCAACGCGGACTCCGCCCTGGCGGACTTCATGAAGGTGGGGACGCTCTCCGGGGTCAAGAGACGGAAGCGCCCGCGGGTCATCGGCTACTACACCTCCGGCTCTCCTTATGAGGAGCTGGCCAAGGGGCTCAAGCTCAACGCCGCCCTCTTCGGGCTGGAGTGCTCCATCTACGCCATGGACTCCACCGGGTCCTGGGAGGGAAATACTCAGCTCAAGCCAAAGGTCATCCTTCAGGCGATGAAGGACCACCCTGAGGATGAGCTTCTCTATTTGGACGTGGACGCCAGGATTGAGGCGTATCCGGACCTCCTTGATAACATGGACCCCAAGGTGGATGTGATGTGGCATCAGGCCGACTGGGGCAAATATGCTTCCACGGGGCGAACAGATTTAGAGGTCCTGGGCGGGACGGTCTGGCTCAGGAATACCAAGGCTACCAAGGAGTTCATCAGGCTCTGGGACAAAGCCTGTCGGGCTCCAGAGAACAAAGGAATCTGGGAGCAAAGGGTCCTTCAGAAGCTGGTTTCCACCTATGAGGGGCCGCCCTTGAAGCTCCAGGAGCTCCCCGCGGCCTATTGCCAGATTTATGACATCATGGCGGAGGTTGGGGCTCCAGTCATTGCTCACTACCAGGCCAGCCGGAAGCTCAAGGCCGGGGTGAATGCCGGGCCGGGACACAGGGGATGAGCCTTCTGAGATGGACAGGGCCGCGGCCTGTTTCATGTAGTGGTCCTTTAATTGGTTTCTGGTTTAGCCCCTGTCTCTATTGTGGCCAATGGAATGGGAGACAGGGGCTCTTTAGGGGCCTTTGTTTCGATTGCCGCCTCTCCAGGGCGGATGGAGGGGAGGAGCTTAGGCGGGCCGCCAGGCTCATCTCAGGAGTGGAGGATTGGATAAAGGGGAATCCGGAGGCCAGACCATTATGAATGTAAGCCCCAACGCAATAGACCCCGCGGCCTCTAATGACCTTACCCTAGGGGAGAGTTTGGCTGTGTTCCTGGCCCAGATTCCCCAGGAGCAACTGGCCAAGAAGGAGATAAATTATCAGGCCCCAGAGGGTAAAATTGGGATGTTGGCATGGCTGGAGGCCTGTTTCAAGCCCACCGCGGTGGCGTGTTCCCTCCTGGGGGATGACGGAGAGAGATGTCTCCGGAGCTTCATGTGGGCCGCTTTGGTGGATAAGTTTGAGAAGGCCGGAGAGCACAAAAAGCTCCCCTTGAGGATTCTGGAAATAGGGACCCACAAGGGAGTTTCCGCGGCTCTCCTGGCTCAGTTTGGTCATGTGACCACCATTGACCTGGTGGAACAGCCCAGCCATGACCCAGAGAAGGGCCACGGGATTGGGCCTCCTGAGGTACTCCACCAAGCCGCCATCTGGGACGCCCTGGGGGCCAATGGGAGAATCACCGCCCTCCGGGTCCAGGATAATGCTCAGAAGTGGGACATCATCCAGGAGGATGGGCCTTTCGATGTCTGTCTTATTGACGGAGACCACACCTATGAGGGCGTCAAGGCGGACGCGGACCACTGTCAAGAGTTTGGCCGGATGATATTCCACGACTTCCGCCCTCACGTTCATTGTCATCGGGTGGCCACGGTCAAGGTGGTCCATGACCTGTGGGCCGCGGGCGGGTGGATGGTCCTTCCGCTTCCTAATTTTGCTATGCTCGTGAGGCTCTGATAGGATCTCCTCATGCCTTCTCTGGTGACACTGGCCGAGACAAAGGCCTACATGCTGACCCGCCTGAATTCCAGCGGATTCGATGTTCTGAGTGACCCCTATGACATGAACGCCGCCATTGACATGGCGGAGAGGGCGCTCCAGGCCGTCTATGACATGCCGGACACCGCGGACATGACCGCCCAACAGAAGGAGGCGGTCCATGAGCAAGCCCTCTTTGAGGCCTACAACGCCCAGGGGCATGACAGCCGGATGGCGCTCCAGATAATGGGGGTCCTGAAGGCCGGGGTGGTCATGGAGGAATATTTTGTGGCCGGGATTCCCATTGTCCCTCACGCTCAGACCGTCCTGGATGACCTCCTCAAGACCGTGGATAATGCCGCGGTGGCTCAGGTGGACACCTTCGCCAGAGATGAGGAGGAAGCCACCTGATGGCTCAGGCTTGGGTCCGTCCTCAGTTTCTTCTGTTGTCCCAAATCGAGGGCCATGGCTTCCTGGGGTATGATGGCTTTGACCCTGTTTTCGTCTCCCCTTATTTTGACGTATTGAAGGACAGGGCCAATCGTAAGAGGCTCCAGGCAGAGGCAGAGGCCAGATGGGAGCTGGAGGCCGCTTTGGCGCGGAGGCTTGCGGTCCTGAAATTCAAAAAGGAGAGGGGCTGGGGTTTGACACGGGCAGAGTTCCAGGAGCTGGAGGGTCTCATCTGATGGGCTCCACTGACTCACTGGACAGGCTTGGAACGGGGGAGCTCCCCTGGCCTCCTGAGCATGTCTGAGACCACGCTCAAGGGGCTCAAGACCAGCCACCAGATAATTACTCCAGGCTGTAGAGCCCGGCTGGGAGACGATGCGGCGCTGGAGTTTGCTTTCGGGCGAATCCGTGAGGCATATAGAAGCATTGTGGGGTATGGCTCCAATAAGGAGGTCCTCTGGGACGTGGTTCTCATTCGCCGTGAGGTGGAGGAGTGAGACGCCCGCGGGACCAGAGACGCCAAAGGCTTGCGGCCAAGAAGCGGGCCTATAGAGGGCTGACCAAGGGCCAGCAAAGGGCCTCCAAAAAACGTGAGAAGGACAAGGCCGCCATCAAGCGACACCGCCACCGAAACAAGACCAAGGCCAGCCGGGGGCTCAGATAATGCACTTCCTCCACACTTACAGGATAATTGAGGCCCTTGAGGACCTGATGGATGCTGTCCAGAGCGGCTATCTGAGCCCTTTGGCGGGCCTCAGGGAGGTCATGTTCCTGGTCCAGGGGCTCTGGGTCCATCTTTCGGGGTGGCTCTTTTAGGGGGAAAGGGGGCCAGCAATGCCATCTCCACCGCCCGCCCTGGACCTCATCCGGGAGCTCAAGGGCGCGGAGTCCGCCGCATTCCGTGAGGTGCAGCTCAGGCAACTGACCAAGATTTACGCCGATTCCCAAAGAGAGCTCCTCCGGACCCTCAATCCAGCCTTTAATCAGCTCACAGACTTCAAGCGCGCCAGGGCTGAGGAGCTTCTGGCTCAGACGGGTCAGATTCTGGACAGCCTGGACGTCCAGGCCAGGGAATGGGCGGAGATGGTGGTCCCCATCAGCTATGACCGCGGGGTCCAGGTGGCGGAGACCCAGCTCAGGCGGCTCAAGATTGCCACCGGAGCGGACACCGGGGCGCTCATCCACACCCAGGGCGTGGCCGTTCTTGCGGATAGCCTGACCGCGGACCTGGTGGCTGGGAATGCTGGTACTCGGAACCATGTGGGCCGGTTCATCCGGAGAGCCCAGGTGGTGGCCGCCCAGGACCGCCAAATCACTCGGAGCATTGCCGCGGGCCTGGTCCGCGGAGAGACGCTCAAGTCCACCACAGACCGCCTTCTCAAGGACCTGGGGGATGACCTCCTCAGTGGGTCCACTGTGGTCATCAATGGCCGGAGGTTCAGCTCTGAGCGTTACGCGGAGCTCCTGGCCAGGACACGGACCAGGGAAGCGGTAACAGAGGGGACGATTAACACCGCGCTCCAGTTTGACATGGACCTCATCATGGTGGATGTCCATGATGACCCCTGTCCTTTTTGTCAACAGTTCTCCGGGAGGGTTTATAGCATCTCCGGAGAGCATCCTCAGTTCCCTCCGCTGGAGAGGCGGGCTCCGTTCCATCCGAATTGTGAGTGTACTCATCACCCAGTTACTGAGGAGCATCTCAAGGCGCTGGGGAAGTTTGACCCGCTGGTGGAGCTGTCCAATGACCCCTCCATTCCCATCCTGGGAGAGGATGACTACCGGAGAATCATTGGCCCGAAGGCCACCAAGGAGGCCAAGAAGGAGAAGAAAATCAGGAAACAGGCCGCCTCCGGCTTCGAGCGGCCTGACTTTCAGGCGGACCCCGCGGAGGCCATCAAGCTGGCCCGGAAGGAAATGGAGGCCAATGGCTTCGATGCTAAATGGCTGGAGACCGCCAGCAAGGCCAATTTTTCCTCTATTCCAGGGAGTGTCTTTGACGACACCAAAAACGCCGCGGGTAAATTTCGGAGGGAGTTCCTGTCCTCACTCCAGGAGCTGAATACGGGGAACCAGCTCAAGGGCAATGCAAAAAAAATAATGGATGCCCTCCCGGCCAGGATTGCCAAAAGCCGCAAGGAGAAGCTAGTAGGAAAGTCCTTTTGGGCGGATGGGTCAGCGGCCACCACTCACGGGAAATTTAGGGTCTCAAAAAAGGAAATGACTCACCGGATGGCCGCCTTGGAGGAATATATGAAGGCCATCCACCCGGATGCTGTCACCCTAGAGGCTGGTTTACGCATGGAGCGGATGAAGTTCACCAGCTCAAGCGGGAGGAGAGTCTCCTGGGCTAGTGAGGGGCAAATAGCCACCCGCTTGAACAGTAGGCCAGGGGCGGACCCTGGGGGTGGTGTCTTTGTCCATGAAATGACCCATCACTTGGAATATGCCCATCCGGAGGCACGGGCCAGACATCGAGATTGGATAAAATCTGGGTCAAAAAGTACCACCTTTGCCCAGGCCCAGCCTGACGGGACCTCCAAGTCTGTCACCAAGCTCAAGAGAGTCCGCTATCCTCACGGACGGCGCGATGAGATGATATTTGACCAGGAGGATCCTGGTCGGGCCTATGATCCTTATGTATTCAAGGACTACGGGGCACGGGCCACGGAGGTCTGGACCATGGGAGCCCAGGCTCTGGTGGAGGATCTTGACTTCCGGAAGCTGGCCGCGAGTCCTGACCAAGTGGCTCTCCTCTGGGCAACTATGAGAGGATATTGACATGATGCTCCAAATCATAGAGTTTGAGATGGGCGGCTGGAGAGGGGACCGCCTCTCCGTCCACTGTCCTGGGTGCGGCTGTAGGGTGGTGGATATTCCCTGGGCCGTCCTGGTGGAGAATAGATACGCTCTCCCAGACGCTTGTCTTGTCCCCCATTCTCTGAGCTGTCCCATCCTGGGGGAGCGCCGCATTGAGGGCCTCAGCCCCCCTGTGACGCCTCCGGAGCTGGCTGGCTGGATGATAAAGGAGGCTCCAGACGCCTCAGGCCTTGGAGCTCCCCATGCCTAACATCCGCCTCCAGAGACACGGGGAACCAGTGGGCCGGATTGAGTTCACCTGGGAGGACGCTAAGGCCGGGGCCATCCGTGACATGGAGATCCTCACGGATGATGAGGTCCTCAATGAAGTCCTCCAGGAGGCCATATTCCAGAATTCTGAGCGGGTCCCTATCTGGGGGGGTATCATTGAGCCCTCCGTGGCCGAGTGGTGGGACGGGACCGCCAGGGCGCTGGACGCTGTGACCGCCAAATTCCCACACTTTACATTCATCCTTCCGAAGGTTACCCTTCAGGAGGAGGTGGGAGACTTCACGTAATGCCTTGGAGCACCTATCAGACAGAGACCGTGACCTGGACCAAGCTCACGGAGGGGAACTATGGAGCCATCTCAGAGGCCACAGAGACCCTCGATGTCCGCTATGAGCAGAAAATCAAGACCATCCGGGACCAGAATGGAAATGAAGTCACAGCCCAGGGCTTCGTGGTGGTCCCCACAGATAAGGAGCCTGGCCCGAAGGACCGCTACACCATCGGGGCCAAGGAGTACGCTGTGGGCATGGTGGAGGCGCTCAAGGACTTCCAGGTCCGTTCGTTTAAGGTCTGGTTGGTCTGATATACTCTGTCCTGTAATCCCTTGGTCCTCTCCCAGAGGACCTCAGGCGCCACCCAGGGCCTTCCACAAGTTCGACGATGGGAGCGGGCGGCTTCCTAGTTGCCGCCCGCTCCACCCCTTTCATATCCACCTCAGGCCGCGGTATACTGTGAGAAGCCAGGAGGGGGACATGGCACAGAACACGCTCAAGAAGGGATTCCGCAAGGCCACCAAGAAGAAAATGGCGGCCATTGAGAAGGGAATGGGCCGGGCCGGGCTCCTCCTTCTGGGGGATGCCTCCACTGAGACGCCCAAGACCCCTCATGATAAAGGGACACTCCGCGGCTCGGGCTCAGTCCATGTCCAGAATAAGCTGGTAGGGGTCAGTCCTCCAGAAGGGGATGCAAGCCCAGCCACGGACATCTCTGAGCCTCTCAGCCAAGGGACCATCACTGTGACCGTGGGCTTTAATACGCCATACGCGGCCAGGCTCCATGAGCATCCGGAGTATCAATTCAAGGAGTCCGGGACGGGAGGGAAGTTCTTGGAGCGGCCCATGGCCGAGAATGCCAAACTGTATCTCAAAGAGGTGGCCAGGACCGTGAGGCGGGCTGGCTTTTAACAGATAAAAAGGGGGCGGGGGATATGAGCTCAGGGCTTTGGTTCCGGGAATTGGTGGATTGGGTGGCCAATGATGTCACCGGGCTGGACTGGTCCGTGGACGCGGCTGACCCAGCCAAGACCGCCATTTTCGCTGGTCACAGGCCGGAGGACGCTCCCATCAAGTGTGTCACGTTCTACGAGCGTGGCGCTGGTCAGGTTGTACCAGGCTCACCCAAACAGCAGCATCCCGTCGTCCAGGTACTCACCAGGGGGCTGGACTATTGGGTGGCCTCACAATTAGCTCAGGACGTTTGGGGCCTTATCCACAGTAAGGTCCAGGGCGTGGAGCTGGGCGGCCCAGTGGTGGCCACCATCGAGAGCATCATAGCTATGGGGGCTCCAGGGTCCCTGGGAAGTGACTCGAAGGGATACCACGAATTCTCCACAAATTACATAGCGAGGTATGAACAAGCAGCATAGGAGACATGACTAATGGCGGGCTTTGTTAAGTTAATAGGTCCGACTGGGATTGAGTTCAACTCCGTTGATATTGGGGACTCCCAGGGGGGGGTCCGCGTTCGGGCCACCATCGAGAAGGCGGACGCCTTCAAGGACAAGCGGGGGAGGAATCCCGTGGACTCCATTGTGGTGGGAACGGTCACTGAAGTGGAGGTGCTTCTCACAGACCTCACGCTGACACAGATGGCCGCTGTCACTCCGGGGGCCGTCATGAGCGGGAATCGTTTTGTACTGAGCACCGCGGTGGGAACATCCGCTAGGGATGGCGCTCAGGTTCTGATTCTCAAGCCCATAATCAATGGCATCAAGACCACGGACGAGTCCAAGTGGCTCAATTTCCCGCTGGCCTATCCCTTCGTAGACGCTGAAATGGTGTTCACGAATGAGGACCAGCAAATCTGGAAGTGTACCTTCCAGATCTTCGAGGATGAGGCCACTGATGTAATCGCCAACTTTGGAACGGTTACATAGGCCAGAGATCAAGCATCGCCTGGGCGGGTTTTCCCGCCCAGGTTTACTCATAACGGAGGACACCCATGGCCAAGAGGTTCCGGAATTTTGACACGGATACAGGGCTCACCCAGCCCATCACATTCATTTTGGGGAAAAAGACCTATGAGGTGGTCAAGGTGGATGATAACATCCTGACCGCCCTCTCCGATTGTGTCACCAAGAGGCTCAAGGAAGGTGAGGCCGGAGAGAAGGATCTGGAGGAGGAAACTGCTGATGATGCCTTGAAAGATGCTCTGGCAAGGATTGAGCGGTCCAAGGGCTTCCGACTTTGTGAGGCGCTCCAGGAGCAGCTTTCCATATTGACTGGAGCTCCTGTTGAGGACTTCGCGGAGTATGACCTCCGGGTCCTTCAGGCTGTCCGGGACTGGATACAGGCCCAGATTGGGATGGAGGATAAAGAGACCCGAAAAAAATCATAAGGGCGGCCAGGATTCTGGAGCAGTTCCCTGGCCTGACCGTCAATCAGGTGGCCGAGATGGACCCCTGGGAGAGGGTGGTCTGGGATGAGCTGGCCGCCAAAATGAGAGCGGAAGAACGTCTCCGGAGGATTCAGGAGCTTCAAGTGGCCTTTGGTACAATGGGCAAGACGGACGCCAGGAGGCTGGTGGAGAGCCTCAACGAAGCCGCCAGGACGCCAGTCCATTTGACGGTGAAGGAGCGCCAGGAGCGAGAGGAGAGTGAGATCCTGGATAATATAGAATTTGTAAAGGGAAGCATGGGAGCGGTATTGGAGTAAGTCATGGCATTTGACGCCGGAGCCATAAAGGGCAACATGATACTGGACCTGAAACGATGGTCCAGCGGTATCTCTAAGGTGGACAGGGACATCCTCCGGACTGAGAGGGGTGTCAAGAGAGCAGAGGGCTCCGCGGTCAATCTTGGGATCGCCCTGGGAGCCGCTTCCGCCGCCGCCGCCACTTTCTTTGGCTTCGCCGTCAAACAGGCCGCGGATGTAGAGGAGACTATGAATCTGGTTTCCGTATCCTTCGGAGACCAGACCGCCGCGGTCAAGCTATGGGCGGACGCTTTTGAGGATGCCACAGGTGTGGCAAGTCTCGAAGCCCAGGACATGGCGGCCACGTTCAATCTGATGTTCACCCAGATGGGCCTCACGAATGAGCAAGCCGTGGCCATGTCTACGCGGCTCTCGGAGCTTATTCCTGACTTCGTATCTCTCCAGAACGTCCAGGGCGGGGTCAAGGCGGGCTTTGATGTTATCCGCTCCGCCCTTGCGGGGTCCGCGGAGGTTCTCACCCGGTATGGAGCCCTCCTTTTTGATGACAACTTGAAACAGATAGCCCTCAAGGAGGGCATCATTGACACCGCCAGGGCAATGACCATCAATGAGAAGGTCCTGGCCAGATATATTGGCCTGGTGGAGTTCATGGAACGGTCTGAGGGAGACTTGGTAGCCACCCGGCTCAGTGTCACGAACCAGACCAGGGAGCTGACCACGAACACGGACCAGCTCACCAAGGTCATCGGTGGGGCGCTCATCCAGGATGTGTCCAAACTCCTGGTTCTGACCAACGCCCAAATCAGAGGGCTCCGGGATTGGATTGTAGAGAATGAAGTAAACGCTAAGAGCCTCATCCGGCTGGCCGCCGCCGCCACCGTGGCCGGGATTGCTATTGGTGGGACCGCGCTGGCCATCAAGACGGCTCAGGTGGCCGTTGGCTTCCTGGGTTTGGCCACCACTGGACTCATTGGCCTCCTTGCCGCGTTGACCGTGGCCACCGTGGCCTGGGGGCTTTCGACCTTCAATACAGTCAACCAAGCAAAGTTTGCCTTTTTTAGCTTCGGATCTGTGGTCCTCCAGAAGGGAGCCCAGGTTCTGGGATGGCTTGCGGACTTCACCAAGGCCCTGGGAGCTCCGGAGGTCCTGGTCCTGGGCCTCGAGGTGGCCTTCAATGATGTCATGGCCACCATTACCAAGGGGCTCTCTGGTGTGTTCCTCATTTTCGAGCGTATACCCCTCATAGGGGAGGTATTTGAAGGGGCCATGGAGGAGATGGCGGATCTCATGGAGGACTTCCAGGGGAAGGCCGCGGCCACCACTGACACCATTACCGAATTGGTGGCCACATTGGACGACAACCCCGTCTCCAAATTCATCAGGGAGCTGGCCCAAGGGGCCGCGGACCTTTCGAAGGACGCCATCAAAGAGTCCGCCCAGGCACTGATTGGGACATTCTTGGACGCTGCTCTGGGTGGAGATTCAGACGCCCAGGCGGAGGCCATAGCAAAGAGGATCCGGGAGCAATTTGAGGCCGCTCTGAAAGACCTCAAGGTCCCTGACTCCGGGCTGGTTGACGCGGCGGGGGCCGCTCTGGCTAGTGCCGGGGAGAAACTGTTTGACAGCCTTCTCCCCGTTGAGGGGCTACTCACTCAGGCGGAGGAAGGAATTGAGGCCCTCAAGGCCGCGGGCCGATTCGATGAGGGAATAGGGAACATCCTGGGGGCCAGCTTTTGGGCGGACCTCGAGCTACAGTCCACTCAGGCCATAGATGAGCTTCTGGCCCGACTGGCGGAGCTGGGGGAGGAAGGCGTTGCCGTGGCCGTGGGCGTGAAAGAGGCTCAGGCCGCCGCCACCCAGGCCGCCGTTGAGGAGCTCCTTCAGAGCCTCACGCCTGGCCAGGTGGCCCTGGATGAACTGACCGCCAGGGTAACCCTTCTACAACAGGCGGGGGAGCTGGATGATACCACCAGGAATCTCTTGGCCGCGGACTTTTGGAACCAGTTGGGGGCCGTATCAACCAAGAATATAGACGCCCTGGTGGGCTCTATCGCTGACAAGGGCCTCCTTGAAGCCCTGGACAAGATGGCCCAGAAGGCAGAGAAGGCGGCCAAGGCCGCGAAATTTGCGGAAGTGGAGCAAGGCATCCGCCAAATCTCTGGAGCTCTAGGAGGCCTGGGGCCTAAATATGCTGAAGCGGCCCAGGCCGCTCAGGTGGCCGCCAATGTGATGAGGATTGCCAGCCTGGTGGCCACGGGCGGATGGGGCGCTGTGCTCGAGGTGGTGGGTCTGCTCATCTCCACTCTGGGGATCCTGGATGACAAGACAGAGGAATCCGTCTCCTTTCAAGAGCAATTATTCACGGACCTGAGCTCCACCATTGACTCCATAGGCCGCCGCTTCACTGATGAGCTGGTCACCTTCATCCGAGAGGGAGAGCTGGCCATTGAGGAGCTTGCGGACTTTGTGCTGGATGAGCTGCTCAGGGTCCTGATTCAGGCTTCCATTGTCAATCCCATTGTGAGCGCCATCACCTCAGGCTTTGCTCAGGGCGGAGCAGTTCAGGGCGGGAAGGTCCTGGGCTTTGCCGCGGGCGGAGTGGTGGCCAGCCCCATCAACTTCCCGCTCACCGGAGGGAACAGGGGCATAGCCGGAGAATCTGGGCCGGAGGCTATCCTCCCGCTGGCCAGGGTCCCAGGCGGAGACCTGGGGGTCAAGGTGGCCGATAGCCGCGGGTCCGGGGTCATGGTCGAGGTGAACATCATCAATCAGACCTCCGCCGCCGTGGAGGTCAATAACGACATTGGGGCCGATGGCCAGGCGGTCATAGAGCTCCTAATCAAAGAGAGCGCCATCCAGGCGCTGGGAGACGGCTCCGCGGATGCTGTCATGTCCAGGCGCTTTGGGGTGGCTCCTCGAGGGAGATAGTCATGGCCGTATGGCCCGCCGCATTGCCTCAGTTCCAGAATGACGGCTCCGGATACAAGACGGAGAGCGCCATCCTGAGGTCCAAGATGGCCACAGGACCGCCCAAGACCAGGGTCAGGACCACTAAGGTCCGGAAGTTCTTCAGTACCACCATGCTCCTCACAGGAGCCCAGATGGCCACCTATGACACGTTCTGGGGGAACATAAACCAGGGGAATGACGCATTTACATGGACCAGCCCAGTGACGGACGCCACGGAGGAGGTCAAGTTCACTAAGGAGCCTCAATGGCGGCTCTGGGCCGGGGCTCCCCAGGCTACCAGGCGCTGGGCCGGGGTCTTGGAGCTGGAAATTGTATGATAACTCTTGTCCTCTTATCTCGATGCCTCAGTTTTAACATCGGGGGCCCGGAGTATAGACAAGAGAGAACACACCCCAGGAGGTGGCGCTAATGAGTAGGCTCACAGCATGGCTCCGGGAGAGATTCCTGGGGGACTGGTGCTTTGTAGGGCGTGGTCCTCATTCGTGGAAGTACAGCGGGGCTATGGACATGCCTGGGACGCTCAGGACGTGCCTCTTTTGTAGCCGGGAGGAATGGCGGCTGGGTGGCGGCTTCAAGAGATACCCTCAATTTGAGACGCCGGATTGTATATCTGAACGCAATACTTTAACGCCGCCCAGCTATGATTGTCTATCGAAACGCAATACACCTGGGGCTCCATGAGGACCCTGAGCACAGCCCTCAAGTCCGGGCTATTTGACGCGGAGAGCTCCCACCTGGTCCTCTGGCTCATCACCATGAGCGGGACGGGGATGTCCACGCTCAGGCTGTGCCAGAATAATGAGGACGTCAGCTCCAGGGGCAACACTTACACGGGCATTGGTTCCAGGGTCATCCTCCCCAATGACACAGAGGAGAGGTTCCAGCCCGCCCGCCTGGTAATGGAGAATGTGGACCAATGGCTCACTCCCACCATCAGAGCCATGGCCATCAGTCCGGACGTGCTCCTCGAACTGGTGAGCGCCACAGACCTCTCCGCCAGTCCGCCTGAGTTTGACACCGTGGAGATTACCAGCTTTCCCTTCAAGCTCCGGAATGTCTCCTATGACGCTCAGAGAGTGACCGCGGTCTTGGGCTTTGAGGACCTGGCGGTGAGCCGCTGGCCCTATGACCAGGTGACCCCCGTGGACTTTCCAGGGTCATACGGGGAATAATGGATTGACCTGGCCCGCATAAACCCACAACACACCGAGAGCTGGACATCCTGGTCTGTATGGGCGCGGGCCAGGTCATGACCCCCAAATCCGAACACGTCAAGGCCAGCAATACCAGCCGCTTATGAGCGGGAAGGGCTGTATTCCGAACACGTCGCAAGCATAAGAAACCCCCGACCGGGGCCGGGGGTGGTAAAACATCGAAAAATCTTCTCCAAATTGTTTGAAGTAGTCAGAAGCCCGCCTCCCTCATGGCCATCCTGGCCGCCAGTCCTGGAGTGGCCTCATCCTCAAAATAGGCCACATAATCAGCATCTGAGATTTCTCCGGAGCTCATTCCACAGAGTCTCTCCAGAGCCGCGTCCACCTTTGCCATCCATCGCCTGAATTTCATATCTTCTGACATCGCCTGTCTCCTTTGCTTTGGCTTCAATGCTGATATACTTACCACCGGAGACGGAGGATATTCACTCCCATGGGGAATAATTTCGAGACGCCGCCCTGGGTCAGGGACTACCTGGGGATCCCGTTTAAGGCTCAGGGGAGGACCAGGGGGGGCCTGGACTGTTGGGGTCTCATCACGTTGGTCTATTTGGAGCAGTTTTACATTGAGCTCCCTGATTACCTGGACCACTATGACGCGGAGAGCCCGCCCGCCCAGCTCAAGTGGCTGTTTTTCAGCGGGCTCCAGGAGCCCGTCTGGTCTCCTGTGGAGCCCGCGGACGTGGAAGCCGGGACTATGGTCCTCCTGAGAATATTTGGACAGCCCTCTCACTGTGGTGTCATGATAGGGCCTGGGGAGATGCTCCACTCCTGGAAGGGATCGGATTCCTGTGTCTCTCCCATTGGTGGGACCCGCTGGAGGCATAATCTGGCGGGGTTTGTGAAGTATTCAGGGGGATGATGGAGAGCCCAGCCAACACCATCCAGGTGGTCTCCGGGTCCGCTTTGCTCTCCAAGGACGTGGAGGCGGTTCCTGAGGGATTGACCTTGGCCCAGATGCTCACCAGGGTGGGCATCCTTGAGCCACTCTGGCCGCTGTGCCAAGTGTACCTGGACGGCCAGCCAATCCAGCGGGAGTGGTGGCCGCGGGTGAAGCCTAAGGCCGGGCCGGGCCGTGTCATCAACGTGGCTTTGTGGCCAGCCGCGGGCGCGGACTTTGACTCCGCGGACCTCCGGGTGGCGTCCTCCATCTTGGTCCTGGTGGCCGCCAACGTTATCCCTGGAGCCCTTGGCCTGAGCGGCCTGGCCGGGGGTCTGGTGACAAGTCTCCTGGGAATCGGTGGGCTTCTGGCCATCAATAATCTCATCCCCCCACCTGACAGGGACGTGGCTGATGGGGTGTTCTCTGTAACCGGGACAAGAAACCAGCTCCACCTGGACCAGGCCATCCCCAAGCTCTATGGCAAGATGAGGATCTACCCGCCGATGGCCGCGGTCCCATACACTGAAATTGAGGGAGCGGAGCAGTATCTGAATCTTCTATTCCTCCTGGGACATGGCCCCATCAGGGTCCATGACATCAGGATCGGAGAAACGGATATTGCAGACATCAATGATGTTCTTGTCCAGGTTTCTGAGGGCTGGCCAGACCAGCCTACCACGTTCGCGGACGGAGACACTTACGATGGTGACCCGGATACGGCTCCCCAATACAATACCCCCATCACGCTCTACAGCCGGGATATCCATGAGGAGATTGTTAATCAGACCCTGACCCATGAGCCGGACTTTGAGGACCCGCCAGGGGCCCAGCTCCCAGGTGTGGCCAGGCGGACCACGCTGGAGAACACGGACAGAATCTCCCTGGACTTTGTATTCCCAGGGGGCCTGGGTGAGAGGGCCACCGATGGCCGGGTGAAATTCCGAACGGTTCAGCTCCGGGCGGAGTACCGCCCTCATGATTCCACCCTCCCCTGGAGGGCGCTCATCCCCGCGGACCCAATGAGGGACAACCGCCTGGATTACTCCACCTGGAGCCAATCCAAGACGTGCAACAGAATTGACCAGGTACAAAATGACATCAGGACCACGCTCGCCACCATAGTGGCCTTGGATAACACAGAGAAACAAATCACCCTAAAGGCCCAGCGGGCGCTGGCCGGGCGGCTGGATGTCATATCCCAAGAGCTGGCTGAGGTCCAGTGTGATGACGTGGCCACGCCCACGCTCAGAGCGGACCTCTTTGTGGACCTCCGGGGCATCCGTTCGGAATGGGCCAACTGGACCCTCCGGCTCCTTCCCGTGTTCACGACTCCATCCGATGCCTTTGACGCCGCACTGGAGGCGCTCAATCTGGACATCGAGGCCATGGATGCACTCCTTGATATTGAGCTCATGGTGGAGCGGGCCTATCCCATTCGGATGATACTTCACTCAGAGCCAGTGGCCCGCTGGGCCATCCTGGAGCCCCTCCTCACGTACCTCACCACACCGCCGCGGCCAGACCTCTCCTTTATCCAGACCATCACCATCAAGGACCGAAAGATGGAGCTGGTCCGTAGGTCCTTCTCCACGCTCCTCCTTACGGGCCAGTATGATGTTAGGGTCCGGAGGGTGACCCCAGACAAGCTGGAGTCAGACACAGAGGTCCAGGATGAGGTCCGCTGGAGTGTCCTGAGGTCAATCAAGAACAGGCCGCCAGTCAATCGGACGGACGTGGCCCTGGTGGCCGTGAGAGTGAAGGCCACGGACCAGGTGAGCTCCGTCCTGGCCCGCTTCAATATGCTCTGTTCCGCTCCTCTCCAGAACTGGAACGGATCAAAGTGGAAGCTCCACGCGGACAATGCGGCCACCAATCCAGCTTGGTCCTTTGCCGATGTCATCCGCGGGGCGGGGGCCAAGAAGACCCTTCCGGACGCTCAAATTGACACCGCGGCTCTACTGACCTGGGCCACCGATAATGGAGCCAGCGGATTCCAGTTCTCCGCTTATTACACCAGGGACATCACCCAGCAACAGGCCCTCCAGGACATCACAGCCGTGGCCAAGGCTTCCCCAAGTCTCCGGGACGGCCTGGTCTCCGTGGTCCAGGACAAGGTGAGGACCACGCCTGTCCAGGTATTCACGCCCAGGAATTCGCGGAATTTCAAGGCCCACAAGACTTTTCTTGATCCCGTCCACGCCATCCGGGCCAGGTTTGTCAATGAGGAGAGCAATTATCAGATAGACCAGATGATTGTCTACGCGGATGGCTTCGCCCAGGTGGCGGGGTGGCAATCGGACCCCTTCGGTCAGGACAGTGACCACGCGGAGGCCACCAATTTTGAGGATATGGACTTTTTTGGGGTAGTGGATACGCCCAATTCCCGTGGCCAGACCTGGAAGCTGGCCCGGTATTTTCTGGCCGCCTCTCTGCTCAGGCCGGAGGTCTTTGAGCTTGGAGTGGACTGGGAGAATCTCATCTGTGAACGTGGGGACCTGGTTCTGGTCAACCACGACCTCACTCTCTGGGGCCTGGGGGCCGCCAGGGTGGTTTCCGTGGTCATGTCGGGCGGAGACATAGACACCGCCACACTGGACGCGGATGTCACCATGGAGGGAGGGAAGTCCTACAAGGCCAGCATCAGGACCACGGACGGCCTGGTCTATACCGGGGCGCTGGTTCTGAATGTTGGGACAAGCCCCACCATTGACTTCTCACCGGACCTGGATGTTGGCTCCTCCGTCCCAGCCAAAGGGGATCTCCTCATTTGGGGCGAAGCCACTACGGTCTCTGTGGAGTGTGTGGTCAAGGCCATCGCTCCCGCGGCTGACCAGGGGGCCAAGCTCACTCTGGTGGAGCACGCTCCCGCTGTCCACACCGCGGAGACTGGGCTCATTCCTCCATTTAATCCACAAATCACATTCCCCGCGGACCCAACGCTCATCAGACCGCCCAGGCCGAAAGTGGACGCCGTGCTCACGGGAGACGCGGCTCTCCGGCTGCTGTCCAACAGGGCGGTAGAGAGCGCCATTGTCCTCATCCTCCGCCCGCCTGTGGCCAGGTCAGTGGCGGAACAGAGGGTCATTTCCGAGATTGACGCTGTAATCGTCGAATATAGAGAGCGGATTGACAATATCCTGGACGCCGTGGACGCCGTAGCCCAGGACACCTCCGGGACCACGGAAGTGGCGCGGGGGGATTGGATTCGTATAGGGGTCTATTCGAAGGACCTCACCACCATCCGGATTCCTCAGGTTCAGGACCAGGATTTCTATGAGCTCCGGCTCCGGTATGGGGCCGCGGGCATTCAGGGGGACTGGACTCTGGTGGGGGACCTCGAGGTCCAGGGACAGCTCACAACGCCGCCCACGCCCACGCAACTGTCCATTGAGGGGGACCAGCTCAACTGGGTCTTTCGGACCTCCTCCCCAGACCATGCTGGCTTCCTGGTCCGATTTGTCTATGGCCAGGGGGACCTGGGCTGGGGGGATGCTCCCTCCACCGCCATAGGCGTCCAGAGACACCAGTCATGGACTATCCCCAAGTTCAATAATCAGACGGTCACGTTCTTTGTCAAATCTGTGACCACCTCAGGGGTGGAGTCCGCCGTGGCCGCGGAGCTCACAAAGGCCTATCCACTGGACACCACGGACAACAGAGGTGGCGTCCTTGCCCCGTCCATGATACCTGGGGACCAGAGTGTCAATGGCGTGGGGCCGCCCTGGGAGAGCTGGAGGAGAGACATCGGCGGCCTGGGGCATGACTTCCCGCTCCAGCCCGCCTCCGTGAACAATCTCGAATGGGCGGATCCTCTGTTCGGTGATGCTCTCCACTTCTACGGGCCGGAGGCCTCCGTGGATACTGAGCTGTACTGGGATTTCCAGTCTGAGGCCTCCTATATCGAGGTAGAATACACTCCCGCGGGCGCGGAGATTGGAGCACGGCTCTGGCTCCTGGGGAACATGACCACCATCGAGGACCGCTCCCAGTTTCACGTTGAGTACGGGATAGGTCTGGCGGACCTCTGGCCAGAGACGGATTCAGAGCCCATTTGGCCAGAGACTGATGGGGAGAATTTCTGGCCAGTGGGACCTCCCAGCTATAGGGCCTTTCCGGGCCGTGTTCGGATCATAGATGATGTCTATTTCCTTAGAATCCGGAACAGTAGGGCCAAGGGCCACGCCATGGAAACGGCCAATTTCCTTTTTACCGTCCAGGTAGATGAGAAGGTGGAGCAGTTCTCGAATATGACGGTAGCTAACAGCGGGACAGTCCGCCTTCCCATCGCTCTCACCTATGAGGTGGGCATTTTTGAGGTTGTCCCAGTCATCCGCCAGGACGGGGGTCATACAAGCGCCATGACCGTGGAGGTGGTGGACCGCCAGAGCACTCCCATCCCGGACGGGCCGGAGGTCCAGGTGTTCGATAGCGGTCATGCCCGCGTCTCTGGTAAGATTGACGCCACAGTCCTGGGATACTGAGGGGGAATCATGCCAGCCTTTCCAGCCGCTGACTTTGTGGCCAATCGGGCCACGGCCACGAATTCAGACATTCAGACCAAGCTGGACACCACGCTCCAGGCTTGCCTCGAACTCTTTGGAGGCAAGGCCGCGGTTGACCGTTCCATCTCCGCTGGGAGCATTGCCGCCGATGAAGGGGCCATCCGGGTGGACACCCAGGGGGACGTGGGGGCCGATGACCTGGATAACATCACCTTCGGACCCACGCCCATCAAGGACGGGGCCATCCTCCTCCTCTATCCTGAGGACCCCACCACCAAGGTGGTCACGGTCAAGGACTCCAGCGGAGGCATTGGACAAATAATTTGCCGCCATGGCACGGACTATGCCATGGACGCCGTGGGGGACTTCATGCTCCTCCACCGCCGCGGTAATGACTGGTATGAGCTCCTCAGAGGGGCGCTGTTCCCCCAGACCCATCTCCATGGGCGGCAGATATTCGTGGCATCCGGGACCTTCAATGTTCCCGCTGGTGTCACCTCAGTCACTGTGAGCGCCTTGGGAGCCGGAGGCGGAGGTGGAGGTGGGGCCGGGACCAATGACGACACGCCCAACACCGGGAGCAATGGCTCCAACGGGACAGGGGGCGGGGTCACCACGTTCGCTTCCACGGTCACTGTTAATGCCACGGGTGGAGGTGGAGGCCTGGGAGGGAAAGCTCTTGGAAATGGCGGAGAAGGAGTCGAGGTTGGTGGCCAGAATGGGCAGAATTCAAACGGAATTTTCGGCGGCCTAGGTGGCCGGAGCTGTACCACGTCTCTGGATATTCTGGGACGCGGGGGCAAGGGCGGAGATGGAGGCCAGGCGCTCACCGGAGACGGAGGCGGAGGCGGAGGCTCTGGTGGTCAGACCGCTTCGGGTCAGTTTAAGCTGACACGGGCCGTGACTCCGGCCCAGGCCATCACCGTGACCATCGGAGCGGGTGGGGCCGGAGGCGCTGGTGGCGCTGGTAGTCAAGCCGCGGGAACCAACGGAGCCGCGGGCGCTGATGGTGGCGTCCTGGTGGAGTGGTAGACAATGGCCTTTGAGAGTGGATGGCGAACTAAGGTCCCTGTGGATGAGTCCACAGAGGTCAACAGACGGAAGGCCGGGCCGCATAAAGACTTTTTGAGAGATATCCTCCAGATTGTCAAGGACCTGGGGGAGTTCATCGGGGTTGACCTGGCCGCGGAACTCGATGGGCTCTATGCAAGCGGGGCCACGCCCACAGACGCCCTCACCGTCACAGCCTCAGGAAGCCCTGACTTTAATGTCCATGTGGCCGTGGGCGGAGCCATTGGCTTCGGGGTCTGGTTCTGGAATCACGCCAGTCACAACGAACCAGCAACCCCCAGCCCTTCAGCAAATGACAGATGGGACCTTCTCCAAGTCAACCTCCTCACTCGGAACATTGCCACAAAGGAAGGGGCGGAGAATCCGGCTCCTGTAAAGCCCACGCTGGACGCCAATAACGTGGAGCTCTGCTATATCTATAGACGCCCAGGAGAGAGCTCCATCAAGGACACCGATGACGCCTCAAATGGATATATCGACTTGACCACCAGGACCTTTGTCAACGCCTAAGGAGACGCCATGAGCACCAAAGACAGACAGACCTTCCATGATTTCCTCACCGTGGCCGCCGTGGTGGCGGGGCTTGTCTTCGGGGCGGTGGTCTGGGACTTCATGACCCCTCCGGAGGTGGAGGCCCAGGCGGGATATGTGGGTCACAAGGCCGTAAAGGTGGGCGGGGGCTCAGGCCTCACAGGTCTCACCATTGAGGAGACTGGGAAGCTCATCACGGATGGGGACGTGGGCATCGGCGGGGGGAGTGCCACCACCCCAGACACATCGCTCCACCTGGAGCTGGACGATGACACCAGTGTGACCTGGTGGACCAGTGGCAAGTCCTCTGTCTACGTTGAGAACGTCCACGCCTCCGGAGACGCCATCCTGAAGCTGGGCGGGGTAGACAGCCGGATAGTCTTCGGCCCGAATGACGCCGCGGCCCTCTTGAAGATTTCCTCCAGGCATTCCGCGGGAGACACCGCGGAGGACATCGTGGTGGACAATAACGGAGCCATGACGGTCCCTGACCTGACCGTGGAGGATGACCTCCTTGTCTCAGATGATGCCACTATAGCGGGGGTCCTGGACTTCACGGGAGCCCCTAATACCGCCATTTCCTCAGGTTCGGCTACTCCAACAGCAACTTTCCAGTCTCTAAGTGGGGAGGGTGGGGTTGCTGATGATTGTGACACTCTGGTAGCAGCGGCAACGGGACAGTTCGTTATTATCAAGCCACTGGATTCAACGAACACCGTCACTATGAAAGACGGCACAGGAAATATGAGACTGGCTGGAGATTTCGCCTTGGATCATGTTTTTGATACCATTACTCTGGTTTATGACGGGACCGGCTGGCTTGAAGTTTCGAGGTCTAACAATCAATAGGAGGTGGTCTGATGAAGAGGCTCATTTTTGCGGGTATGATTTTTCTGGGTGTGCTGTTCTGGATGCCATACACCCCGATTGAGGCGGCTCCTGAGGGCTATCCTTGGTACAACTCGGAGCTTGACGCAAGGAACACCTTCGTAGAGAGTGAGTCCCAGGTCTTTGCTTTCTTCACCGCCCGCCTTATTGAGATGAAGGACCACGCCACGCCCGCGGTGGGCAATGTGGCGGATGCCATCATCCAGCAATTCCTGGAGGACTTCGCCATAATTGAGCCGGGGGCGGACCCAGCCGTTGAGCCGGTATTCGCGGAGGAGCGCCAGGAGGTCAAGCGGATCCTATTCGAGGTCTCACCGCCCGCGGAGGGAGGGAATGCGGATACTGTATGGGAGGCGATAAAGGCCACTCTAATTGTGATTCCACCGCCTGAGCCCGACCCTGACCCTTAAAGGAGGCTCCCATGGGAGACCTATCGAACCATTTCAGCCGTTCAGAATTCGCCTGTCATTGCTCAGACCACGGGATCCAGGATTGCCAGGGCTCCGCTCCGCTCAGTCTCAATTTGCTCTGGGCCTTGGAGCGGCTCCGGGCCGCCATCTGGAACAGGACCTCCAGAGAGAGGCCTATCACGGTCCTCTCTGGCTTCAGGTGTAAGCCCCATAATCGAACTGTGGGCGGGGTCCCGGAGAGCCAGCACCTCCTTGGGCTGGCCGCGGACATCACCGTCCCAGGCATGACTCCCCAGGAGGTCTATGAGCTGGCCGCCAATTCAGTCCTGGGATTCCAAGGGGTGGGGCTTTATTCCTGGGGCGTCCACCTGGACATGGGGGCTCCAGACCGCCGCTGGAGCAACGTGGGAGACCCTGACAGGGACAATCTCCACGAAATAGTCAATGTAAGCGTGGCTCCGGATGCCCCTCCTGTGGACCCTCCAGGTCCCTCAGAGGACGCCTCTGGGGATGGACCAAGCGAATCCTCCGCGGACGGAGATGACCAGCCGGAGGTCTCGGATGAGGATGACCAAACGGAGGAGCACAAAGATGGGGAAGCAATATAGGGACATG
>SDBT01002322.1_pt1 | contig 33738 bp, 29 predicted proteins | sample 2277101 | NCBI WGS metagenome assembly SDBT01 (sample SAMN10404973, study PRJNA504765) | marine sediment metagenome | isolation source: marine sediment core GS10_PC15, 103 cmbsf | place: Arctic Ocean: Southern Knipovich Ridge | collected 2010
TTATATTCTTGTTTTAATTCTCTAACTAATCTGCAAACTTTGTATCTCTTATATTTATTAACCAATTTACTCAAATAAGCTGATATTCTTAAATAAAAAACATAGTTAAGGTTAAATGCATTATCTATAATAATAATCTTCATAAATATCAATTAATTTCATAGAGAAAGAAAAGAAAAGTAAAATTGTTAAATTTTTCTTGTTGTGTTCTTTTCATAAATTCAATTATTTCATTTAAACTTTAATAATTCTCCAATAAATATTTTTTTATTTAAAAGATTCTTCTTAAAACACTATAAAAAATAATTGTATCCAATTTATTCAATAAAAAATATAGAGATTTTTTAATTTATGGTAAAATTGTTAATTGTCTTTAGATTATTTAAATAAAGTAAGACTGTAATACAAAAAAACAATATTACAAAAAGAAATAGAATTTTTTAGGTTAGATAAATGGATCAGAAATCCTTTTTAGAAAGATTTAATCTACAAGAAAAAGTTATAGATCGGAAAAAGTTGACGAATGAAGATCATGTTAATATAATAATACCAATTTTCAATACAATTTGTTACGAATTTTAGAAGATTAATTTGGAGAAACTCATGCAACTCTCCCATTGCAATATTAGAAGATAAATTAAACCGATTTAGAAGGCTAATATTAACGATTCAATCATATTTTTAAAATATGGTTATTTCCTTATCTTAAAATTCTATTATAAAAATTTATAATTTATATAGAATAAAAAATATAAATGGAAAAATCTTGTTTGGATTAGATTTATCTTATTCTTCAATTGGAAGAAGTCTAAATTACACAATTCACACAATTATTTCAAATTGGGCTAAAAAAATCCCTAATGCTATTGCAATAGCAGCTCAAGAACGAAGTTCCTTAACTTATAGCCGTTTGAACACACATATCGAGAAAACAATTAAAATTTTTAACGAAATGGGTATAAGTCGAAATGATCGTATCGCGATAGTGCTCCCAAATGGTCCAGAAATGGCCGTTGCATTTCTAACCGTAGCTTCTGGAGCAACTTGTGCGCCTCTTAATCCAGCATATAAAGCAAAAGAATTTGAATTTTACCTCTCGGATTTAAAAGCAAAGGCGCTTTTAATCCAGTCCGGAATGGATTCACCAGCGATAAATGTTGCGAAGAAGATGGGAATACGCCTAATCCAACTTTCACCCTTGTTAGAGGCGGGGATCTTTTCAATTCTCAATGAAGAATATGGGAATGCTTCTGTCATGGAACTTGCGCAACCTGAAGATATAGCGTTAGTTTTACATACTTCAGGTACGACCGCCCGTCCAAAAATTGTACCATTAACACAAACTAATATCTGTACATCTGCAAATAACATTCGAATCACCCTTGAACTCAATAGTAGTGATTGTGGTTTAAATATCATGCCTCTGTTTCATATCCATGGACTTATCGGTGCGATCCTTTCAACTATGTTAGCTGGTGCAAGTATAGTATGCTCTCCCGGTTTTTATGCACAAAAATTCTTTGAATGGATAAAGCGTTTTCAACCTACATGGTATACAGCAGTACCTACAATGCATCAAGCAATATTAACACGAGCAAAAAGTAACCGGGAAATTATTAAGAATAGCAAGCTACGTTTAATTCGTTCATCTTCTTCATCCTTGCCACCCCAAGTTAAGGCTGAATTAGAAAAAATATTCAATGTCCCGGTGATCGAATCTTATGGAATGACAGAAGCTGCTCACCAGATAGCAAGTAACCCACTTCCTCCGCACATACGAAAATCGGGATCAGTCGGTATTGCATCTGGTCCAGAAATTGCAATCATGGACGATGAAGGAAACTTAGTTACGAGTGAAAAAATAGGTGAGATCGTAATCCGGGGGCCCAACGTTACAGAGGGATATGAAAACAATCCAAAGGCAAATAAGAAATCTTTCACCAACGGGTGGTTTAGGACAGGAGATCAAGGCTATTGTGATGAGGATAATTACCTAATAATCACTGACCGTATTAAAGAAATTATCAACCGGGGTGGAGAAAAAATTTCACCACGAGAAGTTGATGAAGTGCTTTTAAGTCACCCAAGCATTTCACAAGCAGTTTCTTTTGCTGTTCCACACCCCAAATTGGGGGAAGAACTTGCTGCAGCAGTTGTACTTCATGGTAATAAAACTGCTACTGAATGGGAAATTCAAAAATTTGTAGCTGCTCAAATCGCGGATTTCAAGATTCCGCGTAAAATTTTAATATTGGATGAAATACCTAAAGGGTCAACAGGTAAAATGCAGCGAATAGGTTTAGCTGAGAAACTAAACATAGATACCATTTATGAAGAACATAACTTCAAAACAGAATACAAAGCCCCAAACACTACTCTAGAAAAAAACTTGGTAAAAATATGGTCCAATGTCTTAGAATTAGACCGAATTGGGATTGATGACAATTACTTTCAGTTGGGAGGTGATTCGATCCAAGCAGGAAGGATTTTAGGTCTTATTTCTGAAACTTTACAAGTAGAACAAATCCCCCTGGTTATTTTCCTACATGCGCCTACTATTGAGAAAATGGCACGTATACTCAACAAAGGAGAATTTTCATTACTTTCTGCTTCATTAGTAGCTATTCAGAATACTGGCTCCAAACCTCCACTCTATTGTGTGCATGGCTGTAGAGGAGACATCCTAAATTATACTAATTTAGCACATCAACTTGGTCCAGAACGGCCATTTTATGGCTTGAGAGCACAAGGTTTGGATGGAATAGCTACTATATATAATGAAATTAAGGATATGGCAGCTCATTATGTAAAGGAAATCCAGGCTATTCAACCTGAAGGCCCTTATTTCTTAAGCGGGGCTACTACTGGAGGAAACATTGCATTCGAGATGGCTAAACAATTGATATCACAAGGAAAGAAGGTAGGTGCGCTAATTTTGATAGAACCTGTTATACCCGAACATCCTGCACCGCCTCCACACTTCTCCAATTATTTACGAAATTTAAAGTTTTATTTGCGTCGTACAATGTGTTACGTGAAAAAGAGAGAAGTATTCAAGATGGTCAGATTTTTCCTAACAAAGATTATTTTTCCTAGGCTTGGAAGAAATAGAGTGATTAGGCATGGCAACTTAACAAATCGTAATTTAATTACAGAAATAGGTGTCCCAGGTTTAAAAATTTGGAGAAAAACATTACGTTCTGTAAATCGTTATGTATTTGATACTTTTCCTTGCCGGACTGTGTTATACGTCTCTGAAAAGAATCTAAAATTTCCAGGTAACCCACAAATCCGAATAAATCCATGGATTAAATTTGTTGATGGTCCGTTCGAAGCTCATATTGTACCAGGACAACATTTAGAAATCTTAGAAGAACCAAATGTTCAATTTTTAGCCCAACATTTAAAGAAGTATCTTAATAAAGAGCTAACCGAAGAGATTCGTTAAAAACTCCGTGTTATCTCACGAGTAGAAATAAAAAATCAAATAACTTAACATTTTCAGGTGTAGATGCAAAATTTTAAATGAATCAGATATTTCATGGGATTCTCCAAGGTTCCCAATAAAATTAATGAGTGGTGATGTACATATTTGGCGATTGAATTTTGAACTACCCGAATTCTATCTTCTCAAGTTAGCTTCAATTCTTACTGAGGAAGAGCGACAAAGAGGATCAAGTTTTCGCTTTAAAAGACATGAAAAACGATTCATTATCGGACGTAGTATATTAAGAATAATTCTTGGTTTATACTTAAACATTGAACCAACTAAACTCAAATTTCGCTATGAATCCAATGGCAAACCATATCTAGATGAAAAATTTAATAAAGAAGCAATTCAATTTAACTTAGCTCATTCACACGAATTTGTCCTTTATGCTTTTACAATTAAGCATAGAGTGGGCGTGGACATAGAATATACAAAAAAAATTCCAGATTTTGAGAATATTGTTCTTCATTTATTTTCTAGCCAAGAAAAAGAATTATTTGATAAGCTACCAAATAGCCAGAAACTAAAAACTTTTTTTAAATATTGGACGTTAAAAGAAGCATACCATAAAGCATATGGAACTGGATTTGCTGAATTCTCTAATCGATTCGATTTAGCACAATTATTTGGAGGATCCCTTAATTGCTTGTTCAATACCAAAGAACATGCAATAAATCAATCTTATTGGTCGATTATATCTTTTACACCAGCACCAGTTTATACTGCTGCACTAGCCATTGAAGTATCTAACTGTCATTCTCAATTTTTTCAGTTTGAGCCTGAAATTGTCTTTAACTCACTTATATGAGATATTTAAATCTAAGAAGATAAATTGATTAAGAACGATTTTTATAAATCTATGATATCAAGCTTAGTTAACCATTACAATGTTTTCTTAATTTTCTTATTTTTTCCTTGAATTCATCATAATCTCTAATATGATCATTTTCAGTATAGAAATCTGAAGCTAACACTAAACAAATAGAACCTTGGGAAAAATTTTCAAGTTCCCGCCAAATCAACTCAGGTAGAAATAAACCGGAATAAGATCTATTCAAACTAACCTTTTTCCTATAAAAACCATCATCTACTAAAACATCAAAACTACCAAATACAGCAATTAAAAATTCTTTTGTTTTCAAAGCATGCCCTGCCCGTTTTTGACCTTCTGGTACATCATAAATATAAAAAACTCGTTTAAAATTAAAAGGAATGTGCCTATTATCTTCTATAAAAGTGAGATTGCCTCTCACATCATTAATTTTTGGTAATTCAAATGTTTTGCAGTCTTCTATGGTATAAAAATTTTTAGACAATGTTCTGCTGTAGTAATACTATTTAGCTTATTATAAATCTAAAATACGAAGTGCTTTTAATTATTTTAGAATCAATAGAGTTTTTTCAGAGTCACCAAATTTGTAAAAATTGAATACTAATTTTAAAATGGAAAATCTCGTTTAGTACCAATAAACTTAATCATAATAACAGAGGAAGTTGAGAAGATCCTTAAATAAATTAAAGAATTAATTTTCTTGAGAAAAGGACTCTCTATTTGTCAACTTAGTGTTTTGAAACATGTTTAATGTTTAAATTATCCATATGAAGTTTGTCTTTTAAAAAATTACGTTTAAAAAATATTTGGTTTTTTTTTGTTTTAGAATAATGAATATTAATCTTGCTATATTTAATTTAAAATCTAAAAAGTAAAAAAATTGATTTATTTTGATTTTATTCGTAGATTTTAAAAAAGCTTACGAAAAAATAAAAGAGGAAATACTCCAAACAATCGAAAAAGTATTAGAAAGACAGTGGTTCATATTTGGAGAAGAACTTTATCAATTTGAGGAAGAATTTTCTGGATACATTGGAAATAAATTTGGAATTGGAGTAAATTCTGGTTCAGATGCTCTTTTATTAGCAATTATGGCAAATAATATTGGGAAAAACGATGAGGTTATTACTGTTTCACATACTATGACATCTACTGTTGATGCCATTGCCAGATGTAGAGCTAAACCAATTTTCGTTGATATAAAAGAAGATACTTATAATATCGACCCTAATCAAATTGAAAAAAAGATTACAAAAAAAACGAGGGCTATCTTACTTGTTCATTTATATGGGAATAGTGTAGATATGGCTCCTATCTTGGAAATTGCAAATAAATATGATCTGCTTATAATAGAAGATGCCTGTCAGGCTCACGGTACAGAATATAAGAGTACTAAAGTAGGGAGTTTAGGTGATATTGGATGTTTTAGCTTCTATCCTTCAAAAAATCTTGGTGCATATGGGGATGCAGGTATGCTTGTTACTGACAATGAAGATTTAGCAGTTAAATTACGACAATTTAGAAATTATGGCCAAAATAAAAAAAATTACCATGATTTCATAGGAATTAATAGTAGATTAGATGAAATTCAAGCAGCAATACTCAGAATAAAATTAAAATATCTTGATCAATGGAATGATAGAAGAAGAAGAAGTGCTAAATTGTACAACAAATTCTTAGAAAACGTAGATATAATAACTCCAGTTGAAGAAAAATTCTCAAAACACACTTATCATTTATATGTAATTCGCTCAAAAAAAAGAGGGGAACTTATGGACATTTTAAATAGGAATGGTATTCAAACTCACATTCATTTTCCTATTCCAGTTCACCTATCAAAAGCTTATTCAGACTATAAATACACTTATAGACTGCCAATTACTAAAAAAATTTGTGATGAAATTCTCTCCCTTCCAATGCATCCTTGGATTACTGAAGAAGAAATATTGAAAATTACAGATATAATCAAAATTAATGCAAAAAAAGTTATAGATTAAGATATTCGAAGAAATTGGACGAATCCTTATAAAGCATTTCAAGAGATCGCGGCTATTTAAATTTTGATGTTAATATAATAAATGATAAATTTAAAAATTAATTATAGAGCATAGTTGGAGGTTTTTACATGAAATAAATAAACAATAATTTGTATTTCTAAAATTAAATTAATATAACAATAGTTCTTTTATTACTTTTTCAAGTTCATTAATATTTACCTTACAATCAAATTGGGGAGTTGAATCATTTCCAATTATGTATCTAAATATAAAACCTAATGCCTTGCAAAAAAGGAGATGATGAGTACCAATATAATTTGAAGGAAAAATCACCACTACCTTAAGATTTGTACCAAAAACAATATTCGCAAATGCAGATCCTTCCATTCCAATTACAATTTCAGCTGAATTAAATAATTCCACTTGTTCTTTAAAGGGTAAATCTTGAGGATGGATATCTTCAAAACTATATTTTTCCAATAATTCGATAAATTCCTTCCTATTTAAAATACTCCTACGATTAAGTTTTTCTCTACTTAGTATTATCCTTCTTTTTCTTTCAATATTTGTCTTAATCCCATAATTATTGAATACCCTTATTCTTAAAAAATCCAATAATTTACGAGGGATATATGCCGAACAATCAGTGTGCCATAAAGAAGAAAAATAAAAATTTTCTAATTCCCAAACTTCATTTTTTCTAATAGGTAAAAGATTAAACCTTTTATCTAAAAAAATTTTGAGGATTTCAAATTGCCATTTAGGAGTATACGCAGGAATTATCAAATTTAGTTCTAGTTCTTCAATTTGTAGAATTCCATATAATCTGGGGATACATTCTATCAAAAAATGATAAAAGACATGATTAAAAATATGCATAATGGAAGTATATGCACCTTTCATATTCCTATGTTTCAATAAGACACTATCTACAGTAAAAGTATAATTTCGAAGCCTAGTAAGTGTGCATGTTGATTCTAATAAAGGTTTTTTTCCAATAACAAGTCCTCCAGAATGACCAAAAAATTGCACATTTTTAAATTTACTTAAGAAAACCTCTCTTTGTACGTATCCCTTATCTTTATTATTTTTAATTCTTTTAGAACAAAGAATATTCAAATCTAAAAATTCTTTCTCTTCTTCATTAAATTTAATTTTTCTTCTAGGAACTAATTTTCTAAATTCAATTTCATCCAAATTTTCTGAAAAGTAGTTATTTATGTTGTTTATGAATTTCTTTTTTGAAACCATTTGCCATTGTAAAAATAAGCGATAAAAATATAGAATATTATTATATAGATCTTTTATTAAATGTTTTATTCTAATTCTTACAAAAATCTTCTTTATTAAGAATTTTGGAGTTGAAATTAATGATTTAAATTTTAAAATCATTCTACTAATTTGTGTTAAATAGAAATTAATTAGTAGGTATAATTTTTTAATCTATAAAATTATATTCTATGGGCAGGAGTTTAAATTTAATAAAAAAATTCTAAGAAATTCAAGTTGCTTTTAAGGTGTTTACTCAGAAATAATCAAATCTATTTAAATCATTAAATATTTTAAGAAATTAAAACTGGCAGACAATTTAGAAAGAAATGTATTTCTTAGGTTAGATAAATGGATCAGAAATCCTTTTTAGGAAGATTAAACCTACAAGAAAAATTTATAGATAGGAAAAATTCATCGATTGAAGATCCCGTTGATGTAATAATACCAATTTTCAACACAAATTTTCTTTTTGAAAAAAATTTGTGCTCTTTTTATAGGGAAATACCTATAAACCGATTGATTATAGGAGATGGAGGTTCTACTGACGATTCGATTGAAATTGTTAAAAAATTTCCTCGGGTTGTTATTATTAATCAATCAAAAAATAAAACTTTAGGTTTCTGTATTGCAGAGTTAATTTCTCTCGTTGAGACTGAATGGTTTATTTATTTACATGCAGATGTATACCTTCCTGAAAATTGGTATGATATTATGAAAAAATCTAAAAAAAAATATGATTGGTTTGAATGTAATAGGCGTCATGTGGCTATTTTTGAATACATAATTGGTTACCAAATGAAAGGTGAACGTGCTTTGTCTGGAAGCCAGATAGGAAGGAAAAAAGCGTTTGAAAAGATATTACCGCTAATTGAAGATGATTATCTTTATCGAAATGAAGATATTATTTTTGCAGAATTAATAAAATCAAATGGTTATAAGTATGGACGTGTTTTAGATACATATCATTATCATCAGCTTATGGATAAGAAAGGAAACCTAGAACCTAAATTCCAATTTTCAATTAAGAAAAAAGAAGATAGAGAATTTGACATAAAAACTAATTATATGCAAGCAAAAGGTATAATAAAATACTTATATCCAAAACCATATTTAATTAACAATGTAAATTTCTCATTAAAATTACTTTATAGTTATTATAATGTTAATCTTGATGAATTTCCAAAATGGGTCAATAGAGAAAATAAAACTTGGTCAAAACTTGTAAAAACTAAATACTCTTTTCATCAAAAAATATTAAAATTTCTATTGAAAATATCAAGGCGTGTATATAAAATGATTTTCAACATTTAAAAATTTCCTTTAAGTAATGCCATATAAAATTAGCGGGATTTAGAAAAATTAGGAATTTAGTAAAAATTATTTTAAAAATCTTCGTATGTAATATTTCTATATTTATCAATATTTCTCCTCGCAATTCTCCCTTGAATTTCAGCAAATTTATCAGGAGGAATCCCAGCTTCACTTCTAACAAACATTACTTTATCTCTTGTAATTATTTTTCCTTGTTGAATATTATAGCGGGCTACAATTGATTTTTTACAATATGCTCGATAATTCATTTCCCCCTCTGTAAAATCTCTTATATTTTTTTCCCCAATTGCCTTTTCAGCATCTCTCACACAATCAACAAATTCAATGAAATCATCTGGATTTAACGATGACTCATAATCGATTCCTTTTTCTTCCCGAGATAAAATAAAATGTTTCTCAATAACTTGAGCACCATACCCTATCCCCATGATAGGAATTATTTTCGCCAAAATCGAACCACCATCAACATGATCATAAAACCCTACATTTAAACCAAATATTCTTTCTAATGTTTTTATATAATTTAAATGAGTATCTTCTAATTTTGTTGGAAAACCTTGATACCCGTGCATTAGAACAAGTTTTTCAGTTCCATTTTCTCTTAAAATATCAATTGCTTTTTGAATTTCTTCGATCTTTGCGGCACCACAACTCAAAAAAATTGGTTTTTTAGTTTTACCCATTGCTTCTAAAACTTCAGGATTAGAGGAATCTGAGGAATGAATTTTGAATGCATCTACACCTTTTTCAACTAAAAATTCTATACTCTCAACATCATATCCAGCAGCAAAAAAAAGTAAATCACTTTGCTTAATGATTTTTATAACTTGAGACCAGTCCTCTTGAGATAATTCTAGCTTCGTTGATAAATCCCAATCTTTATATGTAGGTGTCATGTAAACTTCTTTTTTATAAACCTGTATTTGAATCGCATCAGCCTTGGTTTTAACCACAAATTCAACTAAACCACATGCCAAATTGACATCTCCTTGATGAGTACATGCCATTTCTGCTATAATAAAAGTGGGATATCCCTTTCCTATAAATTTGTTTTTTATTCTTATCGGTTTTATCAAATTATGAAACACCAGTTGATAATCTTAATAAAATTTAATATTTCTAAAATATAATGATAATATAAAAATCTTATTTTATTTAAAATTATTTTGTATGAGAATGAAAGAGATTAGAATTAACTACAAAACAATAGGAATTAATTCACCAGTATTTTTAATTGCTGAGGCAGGAGTTAATCATAATGGGGATTTAAAGCTTGCTAAAAAATTAATTGAAGAAGCAACTGAAGCTAAAGCTGATGCCATCAAATTTCAAACATTTATCACTGATAATGTAGTATTAAAACATACTCCTAAAGTAAATTATCAAAAAACTTCAAATAATAATGGTGAATCTCTCTATGAAATGGCGAAAAAATACGAATTTGGAAAAGAAGAGTTTAAGATTTTAAAAGATTATTGCTGCACAAAGGGGATAATTTTTTTATCTACTCCTTACGATGAACAGTCTATTGATTGGCTTGACGAATTAGGTGTTCCTGCTTACAAGGTTAGTTCAGGAGATTTGAATAATTTTCATTTATTAAAACTTATTTGTAGAAAAAAAAAACCCATTTTTTTATCAACTGGCATGGCTACTTTAGAAGAAGTTAAAGAAACTGTAAATTTTCTAACTTCAAATGAAGTGAAAGATCTAGCAATTTTTCATTGTACTACTAATTATCCAACACCTTATAACGAAATAAACTTGAATATTATAGATACTTATAAAAAAGAATTTTCCGAATTTTTAATAGGCTTCTCGGATCACTCATTAGGAATTATAGCATCCATAGGAGCTGCTGCAAAGGGAGTAAAATTAATCGAAAAACACTTTACTTTAGATAAGAATCTGGAAGGTCCTGATCATAAAGCATCATTAGATCCTGAAGAATTGAAAAAGTGGGTTATTAATATTAGAAAAATAGAAAAATTGATGGGTTCTTATGAGAAGATCCCGATGAAATCAGAATTGATAATATCCAAAATTGCTAGAAGAAGTATTGTTACTATGAGAGAGTTAAAAAAAGGAGATTATATACAATTGAAGGATCTTACGACCAAAAGACCTGCTGTTGGCATTCCTCCTGATTATTTTTATAAAATAATTGGGAAAAGAGTTAAAAATACTATACCCAGAGATGAAATTATAACTTGGGATGATCTTGAATAAATGTTAGAAAAAAATATATGTGTGGTAACTGGCACTAGAGCAGAATACGGAGCGTTGAAACTAGTTATAAAAAAAATAATGGGTTCAAAGAAATTAAATTTATCATTATTAGTCACGGGTATGCATCTTTTAGAAAATTATGGATATACTATTGAAGAAGTAAAAAAAGATGGAATTCCGATTACTAAAATAATCCCTATGTACAAAGAAGATTATTTAGAGGATTTGAATTTAGGAATTGCTGTTGGAGAAGGTATAATTAATTTTACTAAAGCTTTGAAAGAAATTAAACCTGATCTCTTAATAGTTGCTGGAGATAGATTTGAATCTTTAGCAGCGGTTATTGCAGCATCTACATTATCAATTCCTATAGCACACATTCAAGGTGGTGATAATATCCATAATGGACAAATTGATGACCAAATTAGACACGGAATAACGAAATTTGCGCATATACATTTTCCAGCAACTCCAAAAAGTTATGAACGTATTAAATTAATGGGTGAAGAGGAATGGAGAATCAATATGGTTGGTGCGATTGCGCTTGATATGATATATGAAGAAAAATTGTTAAATAATGAGGAACTATGTAAGAGTTTAGGATTAAATTCTATGGAAAAAATAATTCTTTGCATACAACATCCATACGTATATGAAGCAGATAAGTCTGGAGATCAAATGTATTTAACATTAAAAGTTTTAAAAGATTTAAATTTACAAACAGTTATAATTTATCCTAATAATGATCCTGGCAGTAAACTAATTATTAAAGAAATTGAGAAGTTAAGAAATCATTCCAACTTCAAAATTTATAGAAATCTGGAAAGATTAGTGTATCTAAGTTTATTGAAGAATGCGAATCTTTTAATTGGAAATTCAAGTTCTGGCTTTATTGAATCATCAACGTTTAAATTACCAGTTGTTAATATAGGAAATAGGAATAAGGGCCGTGAACATGCTGAAAATGTAATTGATGTAAATCATGATTATGCTGAAATTCGAATAGCGGTCTTGAAAGGATTATCAGAAGAATTTAAGGCTCTCTGTCAAAATATTAAAAATCCATATGGAGAAGGAAAATCTTCAGATAAAATTGTAAAAATTATTGAAGATCTACAAATCAATAAAGAATTTTTAATAAAAAAATTAACCTATGAAGTTTAAAGATCCTCAAAACTTACTTTTTGTCTTTTCTTAATTGGTTTACATGGACTTCCAACATTTACAGTCCATGGTTCTATATCTCTCAACACTAAACTATTGCTTCCAATAACAGCTCCCTCACCTATAGTAACTCCAGGATGTACTATAACATTTGTACCTAGACATGCTTCTTTCTCAATTTTAATAAATGAAATAATTAAATTTCGTTGTTCCATAGGTATATTAGGACCCATCCGAGATCCCCCATAATATGTATCTGTACCAGTTATAATTCTTGTTCCTGCTGCTAATCCGACATAATCTCCAAGATACAACTTTCCTCCACCAATTATGCTTACAAAACAAGCAATATGTACATATCTACCAATAAAAACTCCTTTTCCTCCATTAATGAATGTAAAATCGTCAATTTGTGTAAAGTCACCTATTTCTATAACTTCAGGCTTAATTATTTTAGCTGATTCATATATCTTAACGTTTTTACCTAGTTTTTTAAATTCTGTCATAAATTTTGAGATTTTTCATTAGAATAAATTGCATTATTATTTTAAATAATATAAAAGCTGTATAACTAAATATTTTCTATTATTTTTTTGGATATAAAGAAATTATAACGTCAATAATATAAAATAGGAGAATTTGATTAAAAAGAAACTTTTTTTATTAAGATGATTCTTTTTATAAAAGTAAGACATGATGACGTTGAAATTTGAATGGTAGTCTTGAAAGGAATATCAAAAGGATTTAATAATTTCTACCAAAATTCTATAAAATCATATGGTGAAGGAAAAGTAGCTATAAAATTAAATTTTATATGTTCTTCTTAATTATTTTGATTACAAAAAACTTGTGTGTGTGTGAATAATTGTTGAGTTTATTAGATTTTTTTAAAAATAAAATAATTTTAGTATGTGGAGGTACTGGCTCCATTGGAACTGAAATAGTTTCTCAGCTTTTAGAGTATAATCCTAAAACAATCAGAATTTTTTCCAATTCAGAAAATGAATTATGGGAAAGTAGTTTGAGATTCAAAGAACATCACGATAAATTGAGATTTTTATTAGGAGATATAAGGAATTTTGAAAGAATTAAGAGAGTAATAAAAGATGTTGATTATGTTTTTAATGCTGCTGCCATAAAACATGTCCCAATTAGTGAATATAACCCAATGGAAGCTATAAGTGTCAATATTAATGGTTTAGAAAACATTATTGAAGCTTGTTTTATATATAATGTAAAAAACTTATTACATATATCTACTGATAAAGCTATTAGTCCAACCAGCGTCATGGGGGCAACTAAAATGTTGAGTGAGCGTTTATGTATCTCCAGAGAAATAGCTAAGGGTTCTAACATTACAACTATTTCATGCGTTAGGTTTGGAAATGTCTTAGGTTCAAGAGGTTCTATTATTCCTTTAATTGAACAACAAATAAAGAGCGGAAATATAGTGACACTCACTGATGAAAAAATGAACCGGTTCTTTATGTCAATCACCGATGCAGGTAAATTAGTTTTAAAATCAATGATTCAAGCTAAAGGAGGGGAAACATTTGTATTTAAAATGCCAACTATCCGAGTAAAGGATCTTATAGAGGTTTTAATTCAAGAATTTGCACCTCGATTTGGCAAAAATCCCTCTTCTATTAAGATAAAAACGATAGGTTCCAGAAATGGAGAGAAACTCGATGAAGACTTAATTTCCAGAATAGAATATCATTATTGTGAGGAAATTGATGATATGTTTATTATTCATCCCCCGAATGAGTCTAAAGAAGTAATATTTAAAGATGAAGACTCAATACTCAAAAAATCTTCGATTCTAAAAAAGGATAAAAATTATAGCACAAATAGTCAAGATCCAATAGATAAAACTAAAATCAAGGAAATACTCAAAAAATTAAACATAATCTAATAAATGTTAAAAATAATGTCTAAGAAAATTTATCCTCTTTTTGATATATATTGGGACGAGAATGATGTCAAGAATGTATCTAAAGTTATCAAACGAGGTAGTTATTGGGCTACTGGTCCAGAAATTCGCGAATTTGAAAATAAACTACAAGAATTTTTTAACATGGAATATGTGGTTACTTTTAATTCAGGTACATCAGCACTGCATACTCTATTATTAGCTCTCGATATTACTTCAGGTGAGGTTATAGTTCCTTCAATGTCTTTTATTTCAACTGCAAATTGTGTAATTCTTGCTGGTGCTACGCCTATATTTGCTGAAATTGAATATGAAACTTTAGGGCTTAATTCAAGAGATGTTGAGAATAAAATAAATGATAAAACTAAAGCTATCATACCAATGCATTATGGGGGGAAAGTTTGTAAAAATATTCAAGTTTTACGCGAAATGGCTGATGATCATAATTTAATATTGATAGAAGATAACGCAGAGAGTTTTGGAGCAAAAATTCAAGGAAAATTAGCTGGAACAATTGGTCATGCAGGGATGCTAAGTTTTTGTCAAAATAAAATAATCTCGACTGGAGAAGGTGGAGCTATTTGTACAAATGACAAGAGTGTATATGAAAAACTTCTTCTAATTCGATCCCATGGTCGAGTGGAACAACCTGGAACGAATTATTTTTCGAATATAAATGAAATGGATTATATTCAAATAGGTTATAATTATAGGATGCCAACAATGTGTGCTGCCTTAGGAATTTCTCAATTAAAGAAAATTGATAATATCATCGAATTAAGAAGGAAAGTAGGTAAATATTATGATGAAAATTTAAAAAAAATACATGATATTCAAATTATCCCAGAATTAAACGGATCAAGGACCGTTTATCAACTTTATAGTTTAATGCTAAAAAATCCTAATAATCGAAAGGATTTACAAAATTATCTGGTAGAAAAGGGAATTTATACAAAAATTTATTTTTATCCAATTCATTTAAAATCATTTTATCAAGAGAAATTCGGATATGAAAGAGGAACACTTCCAATAACTGAAGAAATCTCCAATAAAATCTTGAGTCTCCCAATTTCGTTAAGGTTTACTCCCGAAGATCAAGATTATATCATCAATAATATTAAAGCATTCTTTAATTCATAATTGTATAATTAAAATGATGGCATAAATTTCTACAATATTTTATGATATGTGTGGAAATAAAGAACAGAAGGTACTATTTCAATATAAGAATATGTTGGAATTTTATAATGAATTTTTTACTCATTTCTGAACCTTTATTTATTTTGGTTTTTTTAATTATATTATGAAATATGTTATTACAATTACAGTAAGAATGAAATCAACTCGATTACCGAGAAAAATACTTTTACCTATTAAAGGCAAGCGATACATAGATATCATGATCGATCGTCTGAAATTAGCCACAACACCATCAGATATTGTTTTATGTACATCAACTTTAGAAGAAGATGATATATTGATAGATGTTGCTAACGAAAATAGCATTAAATATTATCGAGGTGATCCTGATGATGTTATGCTTAGAATTTATGAGGGTGCGAGAAAATTTAAGGCGGATGTGATTTTAAGTACTACTGGTGATAATATTTTTACAGATCCTGAAATAATGGAACAAGAAATTATATTCTTTCAGAAAAACGAAGCAGATTTTGTTTTCTGCTCTGATTTACCAATTGGAATTCAGAGTTATGTTGTTAGAATGTCGGTTATGAAAGACGCAATTGAAAAAAAAGATGCAAACGATACTGAAATATGGGGAGGGTATTTAAATCGACCAAATATATACAGAGTTTGTAAATATGAAATCAAAGATACACTTTATCATCATCCCGAATGGAGGCTTACACTTGACTACCCCGAAGATTATGATCTGTTTAAGAGAATATATGATGAATTATACAAAGAAGGTGAATTTTTTTCTTTTAGAGATATCATGACTTTATTGAAGGATAAACCTGAAATTATTGAAATAAATAAATTTAGACAACAAAGAAAAGCACCTTCACTAAAATATAAAGAGTAAAATTATATTTATTATCTAAAAATGAAATTTGCATTAATTGCCAATAAAGGTTTTTTACCATATATTATAAATCATTTAGAAGAGGATGGTCACTCGGTTTTATTTAACTCTTGTTCCCCAGATATTGGTGTATGTATTATAGAAAATTCATAAAGCAATGATAATCTTAAGAGAAAATGGAAAAGAACAACTTATTTTAATGCATGGTTATCAAGAATTCCAAACGATAATTGAAGATTCTCACTTAAATTATATTAAGACTTTAGAAAGAATTTTCGGTTTAAATTTTAACACTGGCTTATGACAGTCAGCAACGACAACATTTCATTGGTGTAGTAGAGCCTTTGGCAGAAAAGGTTTATATAGTATTATCTGACATCTTGAAAGTGTCCCTTTTCCAACACTTTTTAGGGGGCACCCTTGCCAGTAATAAGAATTCGGGGAAAATCCTCATGGTCTTAATCAACACCCGAGCGCACCATTCCAAGGAGTTGAAATCCTTTTTAAAAGCTACTAAAATTAAGCTAGAACTTCTCTTTTTACCCCCTAATTCCCCCGATTTAGATCCAATGGAGTAGTTTTGGAAGTTTTTAAAAAGACAAGTTACACATAACCCTTTTTTTGACACGTTCAAGAAATTTCAGCAGGAGCTAATAAAATTTATTAGAAGATTTAAATTATCATCAATAAAAATTAATATTGTAGAAAAAAGAGCAAAAGAGTTTAAACGTGAATAGTTTACAAGAGTTTTATAATTTAAAAAAATTAAATAAATGCCCAATCTGCTCCAGTAGAAATATTATACATAAATTTAATGCTACTGATGATTATCTTCACATTGTACATAATATTTTTGAAATGTATTTTTGTAAAACTTGTAAGGTATACTTTTTAAATCCTTTACCCGATAAGGAAATCATCCAAACTTTTTATGATTTTGGAGAAAACTCTTTATCGAGAGCTTATAGTAAGATAAATCCTATTATTACATATACTAAATTAGAAAAATCACTCATTAACAAAAAAAATCTTACATTGTTTGATCGATTATATTATTCCTTTTTAGGGATTGACCATAGAATTACTGATTTATTGACATATATTAAATTGAATAAAATTTCCTTTCAGAAAGTTCTTGATGTTGGATGTGGTGCTGGATACTATACTTACCAAATACTTCTAAAGTTCTTACAGATTGATAAAAAAAAAATAATTGGGATTGATATTCATGATAATGTTGAATTCTTTGGGAATAAATTAAAGATTAAAATGGTAAAAACAAAGTTGGAAGATTACAATGAATATGGGTTTGATTTAATTTCAATGAGTCATGTATTGGAACATATCCCAAATCCAAGAGATTTAATTAAGCATGTTCACAAAAAATTATCAAATGATGGAATTTTATATTTATGTTTACCAAATGGTCGGAGTTTGCCAGCTCGCATTTTTGGGAAAAAATGGATATGTCATAATGTGCCTAGACATATATACAACTTTTCTAAAAAAAGTATTATTAAAATTACTGAAGATTTTTTTAAATTAGAATTTTATTCCTCAGGGAATTTATCTACGTATATGAGAAAATATTATAAATTACAATTACTTAAAATTCTTTTCAAGAATCGTCCTTTTAAAAGAATATGTGATACTATTTTTGTATTATTTAATTCGATTGGTGATCATCAAAATTTCATATTTAAAAAGATCATAATCCAGAATTGATTTAAATAATAAAACTTAAAGAATGCCGTTTTTTGTATAATTTAAGAGAATTATAGATATTTTTTTTGAATTTAGAATGAACTTTGCTTTAATTGAAAATAAGGGCTTCTTACCTTACATTAAAAAAGAATTAGAAAAGGATGGTCATTCGGTTGTATTAAATAGACTTACTCCAGATATTGAAGTATGTATTATAGAAAATGACTATTTCATGTACAATATTTATAGAATTTTAAAAATAATAAAAAAAAATAAAATTAAACTAGTAAATTTCGTAAATGATATGGCGTGTAACCGATTAGAGAAATATTATCCATCTAATTCTTATTATAAAATATTTATACAATTTTTAACTAACATAACACAAAAAAATAAATTATTATACGATAGAGTAAATAAGTGTAAACCTGATCATAATAAGGGAAAATATTATAATTTTTTTTCTGAAAGAATTCAACAATATTTCAACAGAGGGTTTAAAAATCGACTTTTTTACCAAAAAAATAAAAGGAAATATTTAAAATATGCTGATTTAAATCTATCCATATCTAAATATACTCAAAAGTTAACTAAAAAATTTTTAAAACTTGATACTCATCTCTGTTATCAATGTGTTAACTCCGATTATTTATCAAGTCTCCCAAAAGTAGAAATAAAATATGATGCTATTAATATTAGTTCTATTTTTCCACATAAACGCCAAGATGTATTTGTAAAAGCAGCAAATAAATTGAATTTGAACATTTTAGTATTAGGCCGATATTTTGATCACAGTATAGAGTTAGATTGTCCTCACTATTATTATCCAGAGAATGAGAAGATTTTTGAAATATTAAATCAAACGAAATTTTATGTAGATGCTTCCGAATGGGAAGGATTCGGTATGACTCCTGTAGAAGCTGCATTTTTAGATAAAATTTCTATAGTTTCTAATACATACCTTCATAGAGATGTTTTAGGAGATTATCCTCTTTATTTTGAAGTAAATAATATCCCGGATTTAGTTGAAAAAATGAAAATTGTTATTGATGGAGGAGTTAAATTAAATAATGCAGAAATTAAAAAGAATTATTCAAGTCAAGCATTAAAAAAAAGATTAATGAAACATATTGAGTCTTTATTTTAATTCCGAAACTTTCTCAATAACTATTGAATTCTCCTTAATTGATCTATTTTTTTTTACCTTTTTGTTCAGATCAAATAAAGCTTCAAGATATTGGTTAATAATTAGTTATCTTTGAATAAGAGCTTAAATAGATTCAAAAATTATAAAAATTCTATTTTCATCAAAAATTTTACATTCTGATTTTTCGAAAAACCTCGATAAAAGTTAAGGTTTTATTAATAATTTTTAAGGATATGAGGAATTGGATTTAATTTAATTTTTAGATTTTTATTTTGAAGAAATTCCTCTTAAAAGATATTACCCATAATTCGTTCATTATTTTTTTTAATGATAGAATTATATATTATTTATATTATATGATTCAAGAGTCCTCTAAAGTTAAATTAATCAAAAAATAATTTTTCTCAATGAATGACAACAAATATGACCTTGTTATTGCTTACAGAATCTATCCTCGTATCTCAAGAAAACCACCTATTTTTGAAAATAATAAATACAAATTATCTGAAATATGCTTAAAATCATTAAAAAAATCCTTGGGAACACTTAGAGTAAAAATTTATGTTTTATTGGATAATTGCCCTACGAAATATGAAGATTTATTTAAGAAATATTTTAAGAATAAAGATTTAAAACTAATTAAATTAAAAGGAATTGGAAATTTAGGGACTTTTTATTTACAATTAAAAATTTTAACAGAACAAGAGGATGCAGAGATAGTTTTTTTTGCAGAAGATGATTATTTCTATTTATCTAATCAGTTTCAAAAAATGATTCATTTAATAAAAAATGATCATGAAATTGATTTTATTACTCCATATGATCATCCTGATTATTATAATTTTCTATTTCATAATTATCAATCAAAAATAAAACATTTTTCTAATACAAATTGGAAAAGCGTGAGTAGTACAACTTGTACATTTCTTACAACAAAAAAAAGATTAAATGAAACAAAAAAAGTTTTTAAAAAATATACATTCGTAAGAAATCATTTTAATAAAAAATTGATTAAAAAAAATAGATATTTGAATTATTTATTTTTTGAATTCTTTACTAATGCCACTGATTCAGATATTTGGATGAGTATTACAAAAATTAATATGTTTAAACTATTTTATATCTTCAAATTAAGAATTCGAGATAGAAGCATATTTCGGTATTATTTAAGGGCATGGAGGTTTAATTGGAAACAAGTGTTATTTGGAAAAAAGTGGAATCTATGGTGTCCAGTGCCTTCCATTGCTACTCACATGGAATCAAGATTTTTAGCACCAAATATCGAATGGAATGTATATTTTAAACAAATTCACAATTGAGGTAATGAATTTAGTTTGAATTTCTCTTTAAATTAATTAACGATTCGGTAATCTTTTTTTTTGCTCAAATTCCGATATTTCTTTCATTATTTTCAATAAAAACTTATCATCTATTTTTCTATTCGATTGTATAACTTTGCGATATTTAATTAATGATTTAATATGGACTATATTCCAAATAATTGCTTTTAAATAAATCCTAAATAATAGACTAGATGTTCGGGTTTTAAAAAATATAGCATCATATATTCTAGAAAATATGTCGAGAAAATATCCAGGCATAATTTTAATTATTGTCTTTAGTTCAAAATTTTTTAATATGGTTCTTAATTTATTCCGTTCTGCTAAATATTTTTTAAATTTATTGCTATTTATTACTTTCCCAATTTTATGATAAATAAAAGATTTAGGGGCATAAACTACATCATAACCATAAATCCAAGCACGCCAACATACATCTACATCTTCATAGTAAGCAAAATAAGCTGGATCGAATAAATTTATTTTTTGGTATAATTCTCTAGAAATCATAAGTGAGGCCCCACATGCATAAAATATCTTCCTTTGAATATTTAATAATGGATTATCCATTTGTATTTGCCCAACATGAGTTGTTTTACCGTATTTATCACATGTGCTTCCAGCAAAGTTTATTATTTTCCGATCATCATAATAATAAATTTTACTACCGATAATTCCAATTTTTCTTGATTCTTGAGCAATTTTAACCATTTCTGATATCCAATTTTTATCTACAATTGTATCATTATTCAATAACACTATATAATAACCGTTTGCAATTTTCGCTCCAACATTATTGCCTTGTGAAAATCCATAATTCCTATTCAATTTAAGAATGTTCACATCTTTATAATTTTTTTTTACAAAATCTACACTATTATCCTGAGAATTATTATCAACAAATAGTATTTCAATATTTTTGTATGTTAAATTAAAGATTGAATCGAAACATTCCTTTAAATCACTTAATCCATTGTAATTAAGAATTATAATCGAGACTAATGGTGTATTCATAATTGTTATAAAATCTCAATACTTAAAGCTTTTAATCTTTTTCATATTTTTTCAAACATTAAATCAAATTTATTTCTTTAATTCATACGTTTTTATTTAAATATATTATTCCCTATATTATTATGTCGAAGAAAATTTTAATAACCGGAGGGATTGGATTTATTGGCCCTCACTTACTGATTTATTAATGAAAAATGGACGTAGTATTACGGTATATGATAATTTAGATCCACAAGTTCAAAAATGTTAAGGGTAATTCTTTTTAATATTAATAATGATTACACATGATATATTATAATTGTAATAATCAAATTTTGATGTTATATTAAAAACTGTGGCAAAAGTAATATTATGAAAAATAATCAAGAAATAATTGATGTTACAATTACAACAGTTAATTGGAATGTTACCAATTCAGCTTCAAAAATGTATTGATTCATTCTTAAAAACTCATCAAAATTTAAATTATGAATGGTTTATCATTGATAATGATTCTCATGATGTGAATTTTGATGAATTCAAACTTAATTATTCTAATAATAAAAGAATTTTTTTCATAAAAAATGATAAAAATGAAGGATTAGCTGTTCAAAATAGAATTCTTGAAAAAGTTAGAGGTCGATATTTTTTAATGCTAAATCCTGATACTTGGCAAAAAGAGAAAGCAATTCAAAAATTAATTAAGTTCATGGATTCTAATCTTGATGCAGGGATTGTTTCTGCTAAAACAATTAAACCAGATGGAAAACATGACATGTATATCGCGAAAATTTGGACTATTAAAAAATTTTTTTTTTTTGCAACTAAGATTGGAAAATTCATTGATCGTTTTTTACTCTCTTACAAAATGAGTGATTATTATTGTTTTAAAAATTATAATTGGTCTATCAATAAACCCATTGAAGTTGATCAAGTTTCAACTGCTTGCATGATAATAAGAACCGAAATTATTCTTTATGATGGGTATATTATTGATCCGGAATTAAGTTTTTACTTTAACGATGTAGATTTATGTAAGAGAGTTCTTGATCAAGGATATAGAGTTTATTTACTTCCTACAGCTGAAGTAATCCATGACCATGGTAGTTCATATAGGAAAGTAAATCCACTATGGCGTCTTATTGAGTACCAAAAGTGTCAAACATTCTTTTTTAGAAAGTATTATAAAAGAAAATTTTGGATATTTAGAATTTTATTAATAATTGAAATTCTTATATCAATGAGTCATCTAAGAAAAAGACCAACTATGAAAAAATTAAAATTGCTATTTAAATATGCTGTAAAATATTAGCAATTTAATAACTTTCGCTAAACTTTACTCTTTCCTTTTCTTTGATAAGCTTTTTTAATTTTTTCATTCAATGAAATAAAAAGGTGTCTTTCCTCCTGCGATTTGTTTGAATAAATTACCTATTTCTCATTAAAGATTTTTAATGTAAATATTCCAAAGGATTGTTTTGAGAAAAGTTATTAAAAGTATACAGGACAATCTGATATTTTTTTTAATTAAATAAAAAATACGATATATCCGAATATAAAAATAATAGGGTAAAATCTTAATCAACGAATTAAATTTATAAATTTTTAGAAATGTTCTAGGCCTATTTTTTTCTATGAAATAGAATTTTACATAATAATTATTTTTGCTTACTCCAATTTTATGGTAAATAAAAGCTTTAGGTGTATAAATAATATTATATCCTAAAATCAAAGCTCTCCAGTAGAAATCAGCATCTTGTAATAAGCAAAAAAAGTTGGATCGAATAACTTAAGCCTATAATATACTTCTTTTCGAAAAAGTAATGCAGCACCATAAATATTATCTTGAGAATTATTATCAACAAATATTATTTCAATATTTTTGTATGTTAAATTAAAGATTGAATCGAAATATTCCTATAAATCATTTAACCTGCTATATTTAAGAATTATAATAGATATCAATGGTGGGTTCATAGTTATTTAGAAGTTTTCAAAAATTAAATTTTTTAATTATCATACACGTTTTAGATGAAAAAATTATTTATTAGCTATTAAAATCATTATAAACTTGGTTCTTTTTTAAATTCAATCATACTATAACAAACAAAAACATAATGCTATAAATTTATTATCCTTTCTTATTTAGAATTCTTGAAAATTAAATTTTTTATTTGTTTTTAAGAATATGTGCTATAGGATTCAGTTGAATATCTAAATGCTTTTTTTCAAGAAATTCCTCTACAGCCTTAGTAATTCCCCAGACGGAGAATTTATATCCTGTAGCATAAAAATCATGAAAGCATATTATACCATTATCCTCCATTCTTGGATATAAAAAATCTAAAACATATTTTGTACTATCATATAAATCACAATCAACAAATGCTAATGAAAATCTTTTCTTACTTAATCTTTTTTCTAAAGTATCTTCAAAACAACCTTTAATAATCTTAATTTTATCAGAAACCCTAAATTTTTTAAATTTCTTTAACACGTATGGAATGTTAGTACTAGAAAACGCTCCTTTTATGTTTGTATATTTTGAAAATTTATCATCATAAGGAAGCCCTTCGAAAGTATCACATGCATAAATCACTTTAGATGACTTAATTTTTTTAAGAAAGTAAGCACAAATTGTTGTAGAACCTCCTTTAAAAGACCCTAACTCAATTATATCGCCTTTAACTTTTTTAGTAATTGAAATACATTCTAAAAGACCTGTTAGAAAGTCATGATCAAGCCAAACTTCAAGCTCATGCTTATACTTAAAATAAAATTTTATTGTGGATCTGATTTTAAACATAACTAATAATTTTAATTTCATCCATAACTTATCAATTTTTAATTTTTTTCTAAATGAATAGGGAAAAAATATTCTCAACTTTCTATATATTTTCTTATAAATTGAAAGCATTAGTCTATTAATAATTAAACTGTAGTTCTTATTCCTATCTTTACTCGGCAAAATTTAACCTCTTAAATCAATTTACTCATCGTATGTTAAAAATTGGTAGATTGAAGAACAACAATACTATCATCTTTTTAATTTAAAAATAAATATAATATTATGAATGTAGAATTTAATAATATACTTATCTATATCAATTATCATTTTCAAGAATTTTAAGTTGCTAATCAAACATATTGAGTTCCCATACCTCATCAGAATCAATACATGCTTTACAAGGTTCATCATTGGGCAAGAAAAATTTTCAAACAAAAATGAAAAAAAATTATTTCAAAAAAATAAAAGTATTATAGAAGGTGTCTGTAGTTCATCATCATATAATATTGATAAATTCTTTTAAATGAAAAATAAAATAGAAAAATAAATAAAATAAAATTCTATCTTAAAACTATGAAGAATCCTATTCGGTCACTGATATCTATATTGTTGTTTTGGTGCTTACGTCTTGTTAGAAAATTTAACATTTCTTATATAGGGATATTTGAAAAAGTAATTGAAGATTGCGATACAATCTTGGATTTAGGATGCGGAGGAGGTAATTCTATTTTAGGACATCTTAAAAAGCGAAAAAGTTATACCCTAGGCGTTGATATTTTTGAAGAATATATTGAAAAAAGTAAACGTGCGAAAATTCATGATAAATATCTACTTTTAAATATTTTAGATATTGATAAAAAACAAAAACCATCTTCTTTTGATTGCGTAATCTTAATGGATGTAATCGAGCACTTAGAAAAAAAAGAGGGATTAACGGTAATAAAAAAGATGGAAAAAATTGCTCGGAAGAAAATTGTGATTTTCACTCCTAATGGTTTTTTACATCAAGATGAATATCATAAGAATGATTATCAAATACATAAATCTGGTTGGGACGTAAATGTATTTAAGAAGATCAATTTTAAGATTTATGGGATAAATGGATTAAAATTTATCAGGGGTGAATATGCAAAAGTAAAACTGAAATATGCTGATTTGTGGCAAAAAATTTCAGAAATATCAAATTTATTTGTTAAATATATTCCCCAATTGGCTTTTCAACTATTATGTGTAAAGGAAATAAATTAAGGAATACCCTTTTTTTATTTCCATCTTATAGAGAATTAAATACGGTTTTATTGTGATCCTACATAAAAAACTTGAGAAAGATCCCCTTGGGACAACTCCCATGGAAAGCTGGTGCCACCCTCCTTTCTGTAATTACCTTTAAAATAATAGGGAAAAGAAAAAGGGCCTTAAGCTCATAGCTTCTTTAACCTAATTAGAAAAAAGAAAAAATTACTATTTAAAGTTTTTATTATTCATTTGAATAAAAAAACTATTTTCTCTTATTAATTTCATAATATAAACGCTTAATTATTTTACTCCAAGAATAATTCTTTTTTACATGACTTATTATTTTTTGATAATTTTGCTTTAATTTAGCTTCATCATTAATTAAATTTTCAAGAATTAAAGCTAGCTCATCAGAATCACGCTGTTTGAATATAGTTCCTAGCGTACTATTTAAGGTTATCTCTCTAACAGAAGTAAAGTCAGTACACACAATATAATTTCCAAAATAAGCCGCTTCAATCAACACAAACCCAAAACTTTCATTTAATGATGTAAGGCAAAAAATCTTACTTCTATTATAGTAATGATCGAATAGAATTTTTTTATCAGCAATTTCCCCTGTAAATTTTATTTTGTTTTTTAAGTTATGATATTTTTTAAAGTATTCAGAGATATATTTATCAAAATTGTTTATTATTGGTCCAACTAATACAATTTTCCAATCTTTTAGATTATTTATTTTCGGTATAGCTTCTAATAATGTTTCAACGGATTTTTCCTTAAATCCAATTCTACCTACATACAATATTATGTTCTTTTTTTCTGAAAACGGCTTTACTTTGATATTAGATTCCTCTAGATAGTAATTATCAATACCATTTGGAATGTATATCGTTTTATCTTTGAGAAATTTATAATTGGTTTGTAAAAAATTTGTTAATTTCTTTGTTTCAGCGCTGATTAAATCTATTTTTTTTGAAAATAAACCATATAATATTTTAACAAAATTGTAGTTAAAAAAATCTAAAAATCCTTTATAGCGATGTTTAGTTTTGTAATAGGAAAGCTGTTGTTTAGATACTTTTATATTTGAGTCAAGTTTTAAATATAGGAAACCATTTCTATTTAAGATCTTATAAAGAACACCAAATCTTACATTTTGGTCATTAAAGTGTAATAAATTTAAAATGTCGATATTTTTAGCATTTTTAAATAGGTATTTAATTACACTTCTCTCACAATTTAAATTAATACCATTATAGAATGTACCTTTTTTTGCTACAAAATCCAACTCTAAACCTTTACATATATTTTCTAAATATGGATATTCTCCTAGTTTATAAGTTAAGACTTTTCCGTTAAACCTGAACATTTTATAGAAATAATAAGGAATCATTCCAACTTCCTTGGCTAAAATATGATTAGCAGTACCTAAAAATAAAAAAGTATAATTTCTCCTTCTTTTAATACCAAATCTCCCCATTCTTTATTAATTTTTAACAAAAATCTATTAAAGCACTAAAAATAAATGTTTATTTAAATTGAAAAATAGAAAATTTAATAATTTTATTTATAGTAAAGAATTTTTAACTGAGTCATAATCGAATAAAATTAGAAATAGATTCTTCATATCTATATATAAGTTTGCATTTAAGGGATATTTTTTTCATAATATTTTTAAAATTTTTCATTACACCATTTTAATTCCCCTTTTTTACAAATTAAATGATTTAATAGAATATAAAAAGATTTCAATATATTTAAATTGTAGAAGTTCAAAAATTTGTTAGATCTGGCGAAATAATTTTTTTATAAACTAATAGAAGTATCAAAAGATTAGAAGAAAATCAAATTATGTATTCTTTAATGCCCATTCTACTAAATTCTTTGCTTGAGCCTTACATGTAAAATTATTCAATGTATGATTAAAACAATTTTTTAATAGTTTTTCATACTCTTGAGGTCTGCTATTATAATATTTCATTTTTTTCCTAAGTTCTCTTATATTTGAAAATTCAATACATGTTTTTCCATCTTTATAATCAATAATAGGAGGGATCCAACCTTTTTTTCGTAGGCGACATAATACGGTATTTCCTCCTAATTCTGGATCTCGTTGACATAAAAAGCCCCCTTGATAAATAGAAATTCCATATTTATGTTTTCGTATCGCTCCAAAATAGTCTTTTATCGTTTTATGATTAAATTTATTTTCAAAATATTTATTATATTTTTTTCTCTTTTTTTCTGCTGTACTCATTGAGAAGAAAACATCTTTACTTCTTTCTCGAGGAGGTTTGTATTTACAATTTTCCTCTTTTACCATAAAATATAGGGGAAAATCATCTTTGTTTATTCTAATATTTTTTGGTTGAAAACATTTTTCTCTAATAGCCATTTTAAAATTATCTTTATCATATCTAACAGTTGGTAAAAGATTTGGCCAAAAGGTATCATTTCCTAATAAAGAAACAACAACCTTCTTTTTTTTTATTATGCTTTTAATTAAATTCTGTCTCTCTTTTGTTCTCCAAACTCTAAATAGATCCAAAAAAATGCCTGCATTTTCAGCGATTATTAAATCAAAACTATCTATATCTAAATTCTCTCTGGTTAAAACAGGATCCTCCCCACATATAGCCTTATGAATGGTTTTTTTATAAAAATGCTCTATTTTTTCAAAGGAATCTTCATATAATGGTAATCGTTTTGGATAATCAATTAAATCGAATCCTAATTGCCGTAAACCTAAGAACAAATAATCAGCAATATAATCACCATGATTGGGTGAACCAAATAAATATAAGATCCTAATGGACATTCCTTAATAACTGTTATAATTAATGAGCTTTTTTAATAAAGAAAAATCTATAATAAAATTAAATATTTATGATTAAAACTTTTAAATAATAATTATAATTCAAATTTCTTTACTTGCTTAACAAAAAGACTAAAAAAAAACCCAGTTATCACACCTTTTAAGAAATAATAGAGATTGCGATTGGGTTTTTTCAGATGAAGCTTTATTTCAATTTTAAGGAATTTAAATGTTTTTAAAAAAAAATCAAATTTTAGGGAATACTTTTTGGTGAAAATAAAAAAATTTCTGCTTGTATGAAACAGTGTAAATCCGGGAATTTTTCTAGCTGAAGCAGCTAATTTATGATAAACTTTATTTATTGAGGGATAATAAAAAATTTTATATTTTGCTTTCGTAACTCTTTGATAATAATCAGTTTCTTCATAATAAAATAGAAATCTTGGATCTAATAATCCAATTCTCCTAATAACTTGAGATTTTATAATAAACGCACATCCAGATACCCAATCTACTTCTGTTGGTGTTTTTATTCCAAGATATTTTTCTTTAAATTGGATTAATTTAGGATTTGAATATCGCCGAATTTCTGGCCCTAAAATGCCAATTTTACTATCCGTTTCAAAAAATTCAATAAGCTCCTGTATACAATTTCTATCAATAACGGTATCATTATTTAAGATAAAAATATAATCAGATTTTAGAGTTTTCAAGGCAAAAAAACATCCTATATTATTACCTAAAGAGTATCCATAATTTTTTTTATTTTTTATTAAAAATAATTTTTTAAACGACGGAAAATTTAAATTGGATTGTGTAAAAACAATTTCTCGCCTCGCAGATTCATTTGTTAATTCATAAATATTAATGGGTTTATTTAGAGAAGAATACTTAAAATAGGGTGAAGAAATCTTCAGATTGCCCATACAATAATCCTTTATTTTGTCAACTGAATTGTCAGTGGAAGCATTATCAACTACTATTATATTATAATTTAAATATTCAATTTGATAAAGGGATTCTAAACATTCTATGGTATCTTTCCAACCATTCCAATTGAGGATGATTATAGAGACTTGAGGTGTATTTCTTTTTTTCATCAACTTCATTTAAAGAATCAATTTAGATTAATTAATTTTTTGATTGAAAGTATTAGATATTGTTTCAAAATCTCGTAATTCATCGATTAATGAGATTATAATTTTCATCATTCCTTGTCATAATTGACTGGGTTTCACACTTTCTTTAAATTAAAAACCCCATTAAAAGATCCCTAAATAATACTCGTTGACTATAGTATAAAATTGAAGAAGACTTGGAATCACCCGTAAACAATTTTATCCAGCTAAATGATGATATAATAAAAGATTCTGAAATTAAAACACTTATAGGAGAAAAGAAAACCATTCATTAATGGATGGAAATCTTAATTTATATTTTTTTCTCTAAAAATGCTTAAAATTAATCCAGTTAGAACTCCCTTTAAGAAGTAATACGTTTTGTACTTTTTAAAAAATAGAATGCTTTGGGCATTCATATATTTTTTAATTTCAATTTTAAAAAACCTTAAAATTTCTAAATAAAATTCCTTATTTGTATTAGAATGTTTTTTCGTACAGATTATATAGTTTCTAGTACTAAAAAATTTAACAAAACCAGGAATTTTCTTACTCGATACCTCGTGTTTATGAAATACTTTATTTTTTGTTGGAACATACAAAATTTCATATCCTGCTTTTTTTGCTCGATAAATATAATCAACTTCTTCATAATAATTAAAAAATAGAGGATCAAACAAGCCGATTGATTTAACTACTTTAGTCTTTATTAAAAATGCACATCCAGAAATAAAATCTACAATTGAAGGGTCAGTAAATTTCTTGTATATTCTTCCAAATTGAATTTCATTCGGTTTATCATAATATCGTATTTCTGGACCAATAATCCCAATCTCCTCCCTTTTTTCAGAAATTTCTATTAATTCATTTAAAAATTTTTTTTCAACAACTGTATCATTATTCAGAAGTAAAATATAATCTGGTTTTAAAGTTTTTAAACCATAAGTACACCCTATATTATTTCCTCCTGTAAAAAAAATATTTTTTTTAAGTGAAATTAATATTAACCGTCTATCTGTGGGAGTATCAAAAAAGTCACTTTTAAGACGTTCCCCTCTTTTAAGTTGATTTTTATTTAATTCAAATGTAAAGATAGGTTTATTTTTAGAACGATAGCTAAAATATGGAGAATCTACTTTAATTTTCCCAAAACAATAATCTTTTATTTTTTCTAATGAACCATCTTTTGAACCATTATCAACGAGAATTACATCATAGTTTTGGTAATTGATTTGATATAATGATTCTAAGCATTCTATTGAGTCAGACCATCCATTCCAATTAAGAATTATTATTACAACCTTAGGAACATTAATATTTTTTTTTTCCATACTCAACATAAAAAAAGATAAATTGAATTAGAAGTTAACTCAAACTATTCATTTCAGAATTTTAAAAAAACGTAAATCTTTCTTAAAATTTATTTTTAGTTACATATTTAGAACAGTAGTGAGTTTACAATTGGTATTTGTAAGTATAGTAATGACATCGTACAACCATGAAAAGTTTATTTCAGAATCTATTGAAAGTGTGTTAAACCAAACTTTTAGTGATTTAGAATTAATAATCGTTGATGATTTTTCAACAGACAATTCTCGAGTACTCATAAAAAAATATAAAGAAAGTGATAATCGGATCAAAATTCATTTTCATGATGAAAACAAAGGATTAGGTAAGTCAACTAGTGATGGTGTAAAAATAGCAAAAGGAGAATTTCTGGCTTTAATCGATTCTGATGATGTATGGGAAGTGAACAAGCTTGAAAAACAGATTGAAGTTCTTGATAGGGATGAAAACCTTGTTATCTGGTCAGATGGCGCATTAATTGATGAAAATGGAAAATCTCTCGGAGAAACTTTTACTCAGTTCTGTAATTCATCAAATAGAAAAAAAAGTGGAGATATCTTTTCTGAACTGATATTAGGAAATTTCATTAATAGATCCTCATTACTTGTAAAAAGAAAAAACTTCGGGAAGATTGATGAGAGATTTAAAAGATTCGATGATTATCAATTTGAAGTTGATTTAGCAAAAAATTATAAATATTTTTTTATAAATCAACCACTTACTAAAATTCGTCATCATGACAAAAATATATCAAATTCCAATGAAAAGATCTTAAATTTAGATGGAATAATGATACACAGATATCTTCTCAATAAATATTTTAAATTAATTCCAAAATCAATAAGATTAAACAAGTATAAACTTATCATTACTTCCTCCATTATTTTAAGTAAGTATTTAACAATGATTCCTGATATTAATCATATTTTAAAAGTAGATGTTTTTAGTTATATTTATAAAATAAAAAATGAATTGGAGACTGATGAAAGAATAGGACAAATCTTATTAAATAGGCAAAAACTACTAACTTACCAAGCTTTAAATAATTTAATTTCCCGATCCATTAAAAGATTCTTAAGGGGGCTTTCACTAGTTATTAGATATAAAAAAATTACAAAATCTCTTAAATTTTGGCTTAATATGTTTGTTTTTATAGCAATCAAGAATAAGTATTTTAGTAACTTTCTTTGGTTTAAAAAAAATTGATCTTATCACTAATCGGAATTTTAATAAAGAAAAGCGAAATAAAATAATAAATTTAAAGATATTTGAAATTCAATATTTCTCATTATTTGGTATTTCTAATCTTACACCTCTTTTTTTTAGCCATTTGCCAAAATTCCTTGGAAATGGCAAATTCAATCTTTTAGTCATTCTTTCAAATACATAAAAAAACTCTATCCCTAAGTTATTGATAATTTTTAATATTTTTTTGTGTAATTTTATTATTTTAATATTTTCCATAAACCTTTCTTCAATATAACTTTGATTCATCACTTGTTTTTCAATGTCACTGTAATCGGATATTTGGGTTGTTAACATTGGATTAATCATTAAACACATATATTTCCTTTGTATTTTTTCTGCAAAATATACATCTAAAATATCTTGGAATTTATTTATCGTTTCTATTCCTTCATATCTTCTTATAATTGTGTCATAAATCTTTTTATTATATGCTAATGAGTGAGTAGCACGACCATTTTTTAATAATACTAAATTAGGTTTGATTTTGATTAACTTTTCATGTGTATTTGCACTTAGATAAAATAAATACCAATCTAAATTTCTGATTTGTGAGATTGCCTTTTTAAGATGTTTTTCTGGATTTTTTACAATAAATTTAACATCATCTTCAAAAATCAGCACATTATTTAATCCTTTCGATTTAGCTATTTTTATGATAGCTAAAGCCGATTTAATACAACCAACTCTACCATCATCTTCTTTTATTGCTGAAAATCTTATAACTCTATTTGAAATTCCCACCTTTTCAAACTCTTTCTGAACTTGTTCCCATCTATCAGTCCTATGATCGAGGTTTATACAATAGATTTCATCAAAAAAATCAAAAGAATTCATTATATTTGCTTCTTCGTTTATAATTAATACATATTATATGTATTATAAGACTTAAAATTCACTTAATTTTCTTTATATCTCCCTTTTTTAACATTTCCATAAAAGTAAAAAATTAGATTCTTAAATTAATCAAGACACTTTAGATATGATCCTAAATTTAATTTAAAATATAATTAACCCTAAATAAAGGAAAATAAAATGTTGTTAAGAAATTTGCTTGTAGGAACAAGAAATCAAAGCACACGAGATAAATGGTTAAAAGAAATTCTTAAAAAAATCCCCCCAAATTCTCGGATTTTAGACGCAGGAGCGGGTGAACAACAATATAAATCTTTATGTTCACATTTAAACTATGTTAGCCAAGATTTTGCCCAATATGATGGAAAAGGTGATGGAGTTGGGAAACACACTGGTAGGTGGGATTATAAAAACCTCGATATAATTTCGGATATTACATCTATTCCAGAACCAAATAATTCTTTCGATGCTTTAATGTGTACAGAAGTTTTTGAACATATTCCTGAACCAATTATAGCAATTCAAGAGTTTTCTCGCTTGCTCAAACCAAATGGTCATTTAATTTTAACAGCTCCATTTTGTAGCCTTTCCCATTTTACTCCATATCATTATTATACTGGTTTTAGCAAATATTTTTATAAAACTTTTCTAAGTAAATACGGATTTAATATAATTGAGATTCAACCCAATGGCAATTTTTTTGAGTATTTAGCTCAAGAAATTCGAAGAATTCCACAATTAGAAAAAAGATACACGAGAAAAATGAAATTTTCTTTGCTGGGTTGGTTAAAAAAAAAATTTTATTATCGCTTTCTAGTTAATCAGATTTTATTGTTTTTAGGACACTATTCGAG
>SDBT01002323.1_pt1 | contig 33724 bp, 44 predicted proteins | sample 2277101 | NCBI WGS metagenome assembly SDBT01 (sample SAMN10404973, study PRJNA504765) | marine sediment metagenome | isolation source: marine sediment core GS10_PC15, 103 cmbsf | place: Arctic Ocean: Southern Knipovich Ridge | collected 2010
ACGACCTCTTGTGTGTCCTGAACAAAATTAAAGATTCTGCTTTTGCGGAAAAAGCATTATCTCCTGTTTCACGTTTTAAATGGTGGGCTTTTATTTTATTTTTATGGAAACAATATAACCTAATTAGGGGGTGCATTATGAAAATAAGATTTGTAGTAGACATAGAAGCTGGCGAATATCCGTTTGTTATAGATACAGATAGGTTGCCATACAGTATCGGGGACAAAGAAATTGCATTGAAGGACTTTGAGATAATAGAGGAAGATGCATCCCCACAGCCGACCTTTGGAAAGGTAGCTGAGCAGATAAATAATAAAACTACGGGCTTGAAGAAATACAGATATTTTCTCATGTTAAACCTCCATCTCTTTATGAATAAGGCCCAAAAGATTCAACATATTCAATTCTAACGACAATCTCTCCGGTTCCAACCTTACCCCCCGCACAGTGAATTTCATAATAAGGCCTGATAGCATTTACGACTTGAGAATTTGAATGCAAATCAGGAGCATAGAAAGTTTTTATATAATGTAAAGCCTTACTAACTTCAGAAGTAGAAGTAAGAAAAATATTAGATGCTGCCGCAGTTCCTATATAACGAAGTACAATATCAACTCCAGCGTCTATACTTGAACCTTCTGTGTAAATAAGATCTACTCTTGTAGCTAATCTCCTAACATCTGAATCATATACTCTAATAGTCGTGGCCCCACCGGAAAGGTCTATAGGAGTAGATACATATACTTTCTTATCCAAAAACTGAATATCATCAAAGTCTGCCGAAGGAAGAGCCCATAGGCTAAACGTATCGTATAGTTGAACAGTAGTGACTACCGCAGTATTATTATTTGCCCCTAAAGTCATTGGAGGAGAGCCACTTAGAATTCGTATATAACCACTACCAGTTCCAAGAATATTGTCCGTAATTATGATTTCTCCGGCGTCGGCAGTAGTACTAATCCTAATAGAAGGAGAGTTATGAAATTCATTTCCATCAATATTTATAAGATAGTCTTTAGCCCCTGCCACATTCTCGGCCCTAAGGCGTATTCCATCTGTGTCAATATTATCAAAGGTATTGTTTCTTATAGATAGATTATCCAAAACACTATAAGCTCCTCCAGCTGTTTCCCAAACTACTATACCGCTTTTAAAACCTTCTATGTAATTATCTGTAATTATTTTCTCTGATATGCCCGAAGCAGCAAGTAATTGAACTTCGATTCCTGTATTACTAGCATGTGTTTTATTACCGATAATTCTATTATTAGATACTTGTGTAGAAAGTGCATGCTGTATGTATATACCATACATGACACCAATTTCTGTGTTTCCAGAAATATCAATGATATTATCAGATACAAGGACTCCGTCTGACGTAGCATTTTCTATTACTATACCTGCTTTTTGCGAACCCTCAATATAGTTCTCCGTTATTCTTACATTGGTACCACCATTAAGATTTACAGAAGCCATTGAATTACCTCCAGCTTGTAACAATGTAGCAGCTTCAAAAAAGTTTCCTCTAACAATTACATCATCAGTCCCACCACCAATGGAAATAGCTGGTGACCCAGGACTGGCACTATTAACAAATAAGTTGTCTAAAATCTTAACTCCAGATCCACCAGTAATGGTAATAGGGTGGTTTCTACAGATAAATTTACAGTTTTTTATAACTATATTATCCTTATCGATAGACCACAATATTCTAACATCATCAGCTCGAATAAAGGCATCATTGTTAAAAGTAATATTTTCTAAGGTTACATTACCTCCAGCTCCTGGAGAAAGTTTACTCGTAGTAGGAATATTAGATAACAGACCATCATCGTATAATTCAAGTATTGTTTGGTCTACTCCATTTCCTAAGAAGGTTATATATTCAGGTGTTGAACGATCACCTCCCCATTTATAGGTTCCGTTAGAGAATTTAAGAATTCCTCCACCTGCTGCATTGAGATAGTCTACGGCAGATTCAATAGCAGATCCATTGAGAGTAGCACTGGTATTTAGATCATCGGCCTGAGCTCCCCACCATTCGGGATAGATTGTTCTAGTAGTAGTACTAACTCCCCCTACAACTGACCCAGCCCCAGTAAACACCTGATACAATCCCGCCTCAAAGGGGCCGTTGATGGTGAGGGTTTCACCAACAGCAATCGATACCCTGGCGCCTGGTTCAAATTTAAGGGTTATATTACTTGGTATGGTTTCAGAGGTCAGGAAGGTATAATCGGTGGTATTTCCGGTATTGCCCCTGGAGAAAGCAATGGTAGCTTTCGCTGTTACCGCTATGCTGTCAACAAAATCTTTAACTGTGACTGAGCCAACAGCCACCCCTTGATCCGCTTGTGAGGCATCTGGGAAATAGTAATTACCCCCAAGATAACCACCGATGCCGTCAACATAATCAAAGGTCCAGATAAGGTTATCGTCAACATCGTTTAAGACAAATTTATATTGGCCTGCACCATAGACCACACCCTCTCCCCGGGCATCCAAAATAAGGGGGTTTGTGTTGGGCACGGTGAGCAATCGATCTGAATAAGTAGCTTTGTTTGTAGTACTTGTAGGCACATAGGTATAGAGCTTGCCGCCTGAAAGAGGATCGCCGTTGTCATCAAAGCCCTGAAATTTGGGATAGACGAAGAGGGCGCCAGCAAAGGCAGAGGATACCATGAAAAGGATTAAGAGCAGTGCGAGTGATAATTTCTTAAACATTTGATGCCTCCGAATTAGGAATAAAGGTCAAGACTTAAAACTCCCTTAATGCGTTAAAAGGTGTAAAGCCTATATATTCCGGCTTTCTCAGTTTGTTTTTGTCCTTTGTATAGGCCCCCACTATCTGACCGTAGAGCGATTCACCGCGTTTCCGGGCTCTAAGTGTTTTGCCTGCCTGGATAGTCCCCGGAACCCCTATTAAGGTTCCTACCGTTTCAGGTAACTTTTGCCCTTTCACAACCTTCCCGACTGCCTCAAGGCTGGCTCCCGCAATACTACCCCTATACCGGGCTCCCCCAATGATAGGCACTTTCTCAACCAATTCCCTTATTACTGCCCAGGTTAGCTCTAAGGGTTCTTTGCCCTGTTCTTTTGCATATTGATAGGCGTTAATCGGACTTGGATAAGGGGAGTTAAGCCCTAAGACATCCTCGTAAAAGGCGTTGATAAGCGTTGTACCAATTAAAAACCTGATAATGTTTTTCCCTGCCTGGGCCTTAGATACCTCGGCTTTCTTATATCCAAGTACATCCTTAATCATGAAATTCCATTCATTGATAACAAAGGTTTGAAATAATGTAGCGGTTTTACCTAGGACTGTCCTCTGGATAGGGGCCACATCCTGCGGTGCGCCAGATGCCTGGGTCTTGATCGTTATATCATCTGCATATTGTATGGCCTTTGCTTCCGTGTACTTCAATTCCTTAGTCGCTTTCTGGTAAGCCCCCTGCCAGGTTGCCTTAGCCGTTTCCATATCAAGGATCTTTAACAGTTTCAAGCCCAACTTGCCCACCGTTTTCTGTCCTTCCATGATTTTTCCGCCCTTGATAAGATCAAAGGCATCCTTGTAGGCTACATCAAAATCCCGGCTCTTTAGATGTTTAGACTTCTCTAAGGCAAAATTGCGTTTTGATGGATGCAATAGGCTCTCAATACCATAAGCTGTGTATTTCTCCCCTAACATCACATAGGCTTGAAGCATAGCACTTGGTTGGATTAAGGCTGACCTAGCATTCCAAGACAAGATTGCATAAAGTGCGTTCTTGTTTAGCTTTCTCAGGCCCCTTTCTAAAACGGCTGGTAACCTGAAAGGGGTCTGTCCTGCCTGAAAGTTAATCCAGGCGTTGAGCCATTCTGCTGTCTGGGGAGCATGATCTATCATCTTCCATTTGTCTTTGCCAAAAGTGAGCATATATTCCCGGAGCTTGGCAATGCTTGGAGACATCTGGATATGATTTATCGCAGAATAACCATACCTTTGCATCACGTCAAAGTAGTCAAGGTTCAATTTTTGGGGTACAAACTCCGCCCTGGGTTTTGCGTGACGAAAGGGGGTCGTTTTTAGCTTTAAAAACAGTTCATTAATAATCATCGGCTTGTCGAAAATAGGGTTAAATCCCATCTGGTCAATAAGGCCTAGATCATGTATAAATGGAGCGTAATGTTTGACACTAGGGAAAGGAGCCTTGCCGGAGAGCCTTCGGGCCTCGTTCAACCTGAGATACAGAGTGCGATAAATCCTCTCCCCTTCATGGTAGATCGCCCTCTCTTTGCCGGTCAGTCTGGGGATCTCTTTGATGCCCTGAGCTGCGAGCCTTGCTTTACCACCATACTGCTGCGCTATGGCATAGATTTGGAGTCTCTTGTTGGATTTGAAAGGCACTCCCTTTCTAAGCTGCTTAATTTTGTTTTGAAATATCTCATTACCCCTGGCTACCCGGTCCCGGCCCTCCAAGATAGGACGGTAAAACAATTCTTTATAATCTGGACCCAGTTGGTCAAATACCCGGGGCGGGTTCTGTAATTTATAATCAAGAAACTCTTTAGGCAGATCGGGGATCTTGCGTAAAACCTTGGCTTCGCCTTCATATATGGGGGGAGCCTTGGCAGATATCCTTTTCTTTAGGCGTCTTTTGCCAAAGAGCGTATTTGTTGGCTCATCAACCTCAACTAAGAATTTCCGTTGTTTGACTATCTTTCCAGTGTCAAATACCCTAACATCTATCTTGGGTTCCCTCTCCTTGGCCTTCCTTGCCTTCATTCGTTTCGCCCAGGCTTCATACATCTTTTGGAAGCCGGGGAAGAATTCGAGGGTTGTGCTGGGGGCTTTCTTCCCCACTTCCTCAATCTTCTCCCCAATCGTAACTTGCTCTCCCTTCTTCTTGATGAGGGATACCTGTTCGCCTTTGGTTGCTGTAGGGATTTTCTCGGTGGGGATGACGGCTTTTTTTGGTTTATGAAGGATATTTTTATCTATAACATAAACGCTGTTAGGCTGTCTTGGCCCTTCATCGAACCACACAGCACCGTAGCCTTTTTCTTTGGCCTCTTTTATTGCTGCATCAAACTCTGTCTCACTTGTTGCTCGTGGCAGTTTCTTAGGTTTGTAAATTCTATCTGTTGGAATGGTAGCAACTTTGATTTCCTGATCCCTACCTGACTGTGTAAATTGCCTTGTCCATTCCTTATCTGGACTATAATAGCGATCTCCTTTTTGATAAGCACCTTCGCCCCTATAAATCGTAAGCTCTTTGCCTACCAACTTAGGTGGGGGCTCCTCGCCTTTGAGTACAAAGGGAGCTTCTTTTTTGATGAGGGTGGCTTGGGTAGGCTTTACTTCTTCGGAAAGTTTACTATATTCATCTTGGACAATTTGGTCTGAGAGGCGATTAAATTCAGCCTCTTTCGCAACCTCCTTCGCAATTTTTCCTTTTGTAGTTCTACCCACGCTTCTTTCAAAGTCTGCATACTCATTTTTTGTTAATCCCTCCTGTCCTTTTTCATTTTTATAGTGTTCTGTCAGTTGCCCATAATACTCCTCATCTGTCATCTCGTCAACCATTTCTTGAGCTTTCCGGACTGTATGAACCCTGTCCTTCTCGCGCCTGCTGACAAGACCTTGCCTATCTTTCTCCATGAGTTCTATCAAGTGATCCACATTCTTGACATCAAATCCTGCTGATTTAGCCTCATCTACTATCTCATCAAGGCCCCTGCCTCTTTTGTTGTTTAAAATAGTCCTCGGGAAGCCCTTGACCCTTACTTTTTTGCCCCTAGCGTCTCTGGTCCAGAAAAGATCCTGCATTTCCCCGGGCAAGGTTTTTTCCCTTATGCCCCCAGTGGCATCAATCCAACCAATAAGCGTATTTGGGGTGCGTTTTTGTACGAAAGGCTTGCGTACTTTTTTAGCCTTCTTCCCCAACTCAGGATAATCAGGGTGGGAAGTGATTTTGCCTTCTTTGATGGCTTGTTGGACCGCTGCAAGATGTACTTTATTCGCATGTTTTAGTTGCGTGGCAGGCCCAATTTCCATTATTTCATCATATACAGCATCAGCATATTTCCCTCTACTCATCTCCCAAGGCTCTTTGGCAACCTTCCCTACCTCTTTAGGCTTTTCTTTGATTCTAGGGGGTATTTTGCTAACCTCAAGGGCCTTTGTGGGTGCCATCCTCCCTTTCAATTCAACTTGAGCCGCTTCCTTCTCTTGGCCTGTCCTTTTCTTAATCTCTGCCTTTAAAGCATGGTCTGATAATTCGGATAGTTTTTTCTTAACTAACTCCTTGGGCTTGGGTTCCATCTCTTCTATTTTTTCAACTACCTTTTTCAGAATATCTGCATCAATCTTTGTTTCTCTTTTAACCAATTCACCCAAAGGCCTTTCTGCTGTTGGTCTTAATGCACGGTGTCTGGGTTCTTTTACGGCTTCCAAGGCTTCCGCTGTGGGATGTCTGCCGACTCCCTTGGCCTTGATAGGACCGCCTTTAGGCTTTACAGCTTTTCCGGCTGCCCCCATCAATCCAAATTCTGCTAATTCTCCGGCTGTCTCAAGGTAATAACCTAATCTGGAATACCCCATCTTTGTAAGTTCTTCTCCTGCCTTTCTTGCAGGCCATAGACCATAATGGAATAGCTTGGCTACTAGCTCAACCGATTTCTGGGCCTCTGGCGTAATAGGTTGGTAGCCCGTAGCCATTACATCCTCTTCAGCTGCCCTAGCTGCCTCCCCTCCCCATATTGAATGAACTAAGCCGGAGAGTTTAGCGGCGGGCCATGTTATAAAAGGACTCGCCAGGGCCATGGCGGTTTCACCTGCCCCTACAGTTGCTCCCCTACCTATCTCTTTCATGGCCGGCTTTACCCATCCTTCCCACTGGCCTTCTTCTTCAGGTTCGATCATTTGAGGGGATGGTTGCTGAGGTTGGGCGAATAAAGCTGTGAGGGGATTATCATCTGGTTTTTTTATGGGCGAGCCAGTAACAGTGTCTATACCATCAACAAATCTATTAGGGTGATGAGGATCTTTAAATTGGGAAGGCCAATGACCAGATTGATCTGGTTCTACTCCTGCTTCATAAGCGGCTCTATAATTATAATGGTGTTTAGGATCATCAGGATTAGGGTTTAATCCCCATTTAGTGGCATGTTTAACATACCAGTTTTGGAAATCAGCCTCATTAAATTGCTTAGGCTTACCAGCTTGGATGCCTTCTTGTGTAACATCAGGGCTATCGAATAAATCTTTGAGGGGATTATCATTCATTTGTCGCAAGTACAGTCTCCAGAACTTCCTCTATCGTTATCTGTTTTTCGTCTGCTATTTCCCAGACGTGACGGGCTAAGACTTGCTTTCCATTCACTTTAGGTAAAGGAATTTTTATAGCCATCTCTTTGTCTCTTCCCCAGTCAATCTCTTTGAGTTGCCAGATATAAACATAAGGCTTTTCAGCGTAGCGATTGAATAAATCCATAGCTGGCCTTGCAGTCGCTTCGTCTTCAGGGTCTTTTTTAATAGTGATTTCTGCCCTTAACACATCTTTTGCTGTTGCTCTTTTCTCTGTAGCTGAGATCTCCTGAATTTCGGCTTTCTTCAGTCCTATCGCCCCTTTTCGGCGTTGATATCCCTCTTCGGTAGGATATAATCGTTCTGTTGTCTCTTTGAATTTAGGGCCTTTACCGATTTCAGTCCAGTTTTTACCATCCCATTCCTCTGTGACAACATTTTCACCTTTCTGGATTTTCCTGGTCTCTCCTACTTTTCTGGGGGTAGGTTCTGTCTTTTTAAACTTAGGGCCTCTGCCTATCTCCTTCCATTTGGCTCCATCCCATTCTTCTGTGACCAGTTCTCCACCTTTCTGGATTCTCCTAGTCTCGCCTACTCTCCTGGGGGTAGGTTTATCCTCTTTCAGATCTTGTTTAATCAACTCAAACTGTTGATCCCATGTCATCAAGCTCTTTGGCTTATATACATTTTGGTAATATGTTTCTGGATCTTGCCCCGCAGCCCTAGCCTCCTCTGCAATCTGGGCAGCACTCACTCTACCCTGAGTCATGCTTTGATCCATCCCAAGCTGGTTATATGCATTTTCCGTAACTTGATCATGATTCGAGAGTGTCATTTTCTTGGATAGAAGGCGTAATATCTTATCAAGCGCCTCAACTTTTGCTAACGGCTCCAATGATGTGCGAAATTCCCTCAGATGTTTAATCCATTCCCTATCCTCTGGGTAATCCTGTAATTTTCTTTGTGCTAATTCGGTTTGTAGCTGCATACTTTTCATTGCCAGGGCGTTCTGCATCGATTTACTGATAGAAGGCACTGGAGCCGGTTGTATAAGTAAGTTAGCCATAGTTTATCTCACATGCTTGATGGTTTCTAAGAAATATAATATGGTGCTTGCTGAGTTGGTGATGGTTGCTGACCTGGTCGATTAAACAATCCCATTCTATCCGCCATATAGTAATTAAGGGCATTTTGGCCCACGCCTGATATGGCGTTACCCCAAATATTTCCTTGGTTGATATATCCCGTTGCACGGGCAGTACCAGAATAAAGGGCGTTTTGGCCTACCATTTGGCCAGTAGTAAGGGCATTTTGCGCCGTTTGGCTTGCTGAAGTTTGTCCCAGGCCAGCTAGGGATTGGTCGGGTTTCAAAGAATCATACCACCGTCTGAGCCAATTATCATATTCCCCTGTCGCATAATTTGAGGCATACCGGGTAAGCGCCTTCTGTGTGCCACCACCACCAAGACGTCCCGTAGCGGAGGCCATGCGAAGGGTCGGCTTTTCTACAAATTCCTCATAGCCGAATCTATATCCGGGTTGCTCTTCGGGTACAAATTCCCCAGGACCCGCCTCTATCATGCCTACTAAGCCGGTGCCTTCTGTGGGTTCTCCAGTCCATCCTTCTATCTCCTCCTTTGCGCTCAATGAAGGATAACGACCTTCTGCAAGTCCATGTTGGGCGTAATGCTGCTGTGGGGTCCCTCCCCATCTAGCTGGATCTGCAACATCTGGATACATCTGTAGATATTCGGCGGCATTAAAGGCAAAATCCTCTCTTGCAGGCGGGACTCCTCCCCCAGGTGTTGATGCTTGACCTAATGCTGCTTCCCCAGCTTCACGCCAAGGGGCCATATCTTCCCGACTTTGGTAGTACATTTCAAGTTGGGCCTGTGTGGCCGTCTCAGCAGCTTGCACTTGAGCCTGTGTGGCACTCTTTGCGCTCTGAGATTGTATATAACCGCCAACCAATACACTCCCGCCTACGATTACTGCTGCCCAAGACATTTTTGATCTCCTTCCGAAGCATTGTTTATGCTTTGTTGCTGGATAAATTCTTCTTCAGGTATTATAAATTCTTCTTCGATTTTTTGTAAATCCCTCTCATTTGTAGGATGGATATTGAGAAAGATTGCATCTTCATGGATATATGCCATCTTTTTGGCTCCCGGCTTTGAATTAAATATGCAAGGAGCTTTAATTCTTTTAACAGGAATATCCGGCCCCATATAAAGGGATAATTCACCCTGTAACAATATGTTACAAGTTTCATGTCGATGTCTTTTGCCAATTATTAAAGAATCTCTAGGGATAAACATTTCCCGCGTATAAACACCGTCTGCAAAGTGATGTGTCACCGGAGCATCAACTTGTGGTAATTTTAATAATTCCTTTTCCAGGTCCACCAAGCAGAGCTGCTTTTTAAAAATGGCTAGTTCTTTTGGGTTATCAAGTCTCGTCATCTGTTTTAAGTAATGTTAAAAGCCCACCTATGGCCAGTATAATCGTTTGCTTTTCACCTATTAAAGCACCCAGGCAGGCAAGAAGTATCACCCCTAAGATGATAAGCCGCCTTGTTTTAATAGTCCATTGCGCTTTCATATTTGACCTCCTGTAGATGTCTGATAAGTTCCTAGTATATTTCATGTATGGTTAAGTGAAAATAGCTTACGTTTTTCATGATTTCCATAAACCGCTTGAAGGTTTTGCCACTGTTAAGCACTGCCTTCTTGCCCTTCAGTTTGCCGAAATGCTCCGCAAGAAGGATACAACCTCGCGTATGTTCAACCACGTTCCCAGGATGAAAAAGTACGTCTTCCCTGTCTGGCACATTCATAATCTTGAAGGTGTTGCCATATCTAGGTGATTTATGCTTCATGCATATATACTGCTGTGCTGGGATGGAAGAAATGTTTTGTTTGTTTTCCATATCTGAAGGTTCTAAGGTCACACAAAAGACAGATTTATTAATCTTGAGCACTCCAAAGGTGCCAAAAGAGTTATGCTCTTCAAGTCTGTAAAGCTCTGAAACTGGGATGAATAACATTTCATCCATCTTTTATCCCATTCTTTTTAGCTAAAGCCTTCACAATAGTGCGTACCTCAATTAACATCTTGCTGTGCTCTTCCAGCTTGGTATCAATCCTATCAAATCTTTCAACCCCTCTACCGAGGCGTCTATTAATATCTTCCCTGTTTTGATCAAATGTTTTCTGACCTACCATGCTCCTTAAACGCCATTCGAGAGATGCCATCCAAGCCAAAGGTAATATAATCGGTACTAAGAATTTCTCCCATACAATCATCAGTTATTGGGTTGTTGTCCTGGTTGATTGCTGGCTCCTAAAGCAATATTAGTGTTTGTCATTGTGATACCCATAATTGCCTCAAAAGCACTCATACGACCTTTATTATCTACAGTAATCTCAACCCCATCCTTTTTAATCTGCACAAGTGCATCTGACTTACTTTTTATACTCCAGATCTTCCCTTCAGGGTCTTCGATGGTAGTTTTGACATTGCCCAACATGCCACCACAACCTGTTAAGAATAAGCAGAGCATAATTACTAATAAAAGTTTCATTTGCTGGCTCATTATGTCACCGATATTCCGCTAATATGAACGGTCAATGTATCAGCGGTTTCCGTTATTGACGATAAGAGATCTGCGGCTTCTATTATATGGCCTATCAATTCAGGAAGTGTGTATGATTCTTTATCACCAATGACTTTTTGGTTGAGTATTAAATTATCATCCCCAGCAGCGCCGCCTGAAGGCACCAGATGAAAAGAAATCCATTTAGGTGCTGCCGCATCGTTTGTAACCGTAGCCGCAACAATCCTTACCCTGGTATTTGTAGGGCCAGTATAGAGCGTTGTATTTGCTGCCGCTGGTTGACCTTCATAAAGTTTAATAAGATTTGTTCCCATGATATTCTCCTATCCGCTATGATTTTGGGCTTGCTCCTCCATTCGTGTTAATATCTCATTGACCTTAGTTCCGAGGGCATCAAGGGCACTCTCTATTTCAGGTACAGCATTTGCCACTAAATCATCCCTCAAAATATCTGCCGTACCTGGCGCATCCGCTGGATCTGTAATCGCATGGGCTGTGCTGGCATCTGCAATATGGCTGCCCGGAGATCGTTCTATTACCCGAGGAAACCCAAGGATTGACATTTCAAGGTCATCGAGTCTTTTCAGCAAGGATGCGTCTTTAGGTCCATCAATAAACTGCAAGGCGTTTTCTAGGTCTTCAATGCGTTTAATAAATCTCTTGTCAGGCCCATCAACAAATTGTAAGGCATTTTCTATATTCTGAATGCGATTGATAAGATATTGGTTAAACCCTTTGTCTCCTGTTTGCCATATCTCAGATAGAAGTTTAGCGATTTCGGTACGCCCAGGATCTCCTTGAGGTGGATCGCTGGGTGGAAAGATTTGTTCCTGTTCAACAATCTCTATTCTTTCAAAGTAGGGAGTAACGACTTTTGAAAAATACCGCTCCCATGGATCTGTAAGTTTGCCATCTAGGCCCATGATCGGTGATCTTAACGGAGGAGATTGTGCCATTAATGTGCTCCTAATTGTGCCTTGAGATGAGCACTGATAAGGACCCTATCAACTGGATCGGTGATCATAACCTTGAAAATCCGGTCTCGCGACCTCCCAAGCCGGATCCATCGTGCCCGCTTGTTGTATTCTCCTATCTTTCCCATTGAGCGCCAATGCTCATTAGACCATGTATGTCCGCCATCATCCGACCACTGAAGCATGATTTGAGGATCTGAACCCGCCCCCCTTACAGTGCCTACCCCTGATTGAATCTTTACCTCAAACTCGTTAAAAAACATTGTGCGTCCATCGACATTAACGGCTCGAGCGGTCCGCACTGCCTTGATTGTCTTGCCGTCATCGGTATAGGTCTTATGGTCAAGTTCATATATCTTGCCATGCTGAAAGTCTCCCACAAGGTGCTGATTGTTGAACAAGGCATAGCAGTTCGCCCTCCAGCGTCCCTCTGGATCATTTGGAAATGATGAGCGCCTGTGCCAGAATCCCGTAACAACATCATATACCCATGTTCGATCTGCGCTCGGAAACGTGAGCACATAGAATGCATGACCTTCATGGACATACGAAAAGGCTATGGCATCTGAAACCATGTCGTAAAGGCTTATCTGGTAGTCTATTTGAGGCGACGAGACGACAACAGGCGTATAGCCCTGTGCTCGCCTGACAGTGAGCCAATTATCAAGCCAAAAAAGCGTATTATCGAGCTGTGCAATAGAGGCAGCAGCACCTATGCCTATATTTTGGAATGAGCCTTGTATCCTGCTAAAAGGAAAATCAGGGCTGCCAGCGTTATAAAACACCTCAGTTGACTGGCTTCCATAAATCCAGAGTTCTCTATGGTCTGAAATAATAGCCTCGGCATCGTCCGGCAAGCCTTCAGCCGTGGCATATTCAAGGGCATCCCAGCTTGTGCCGTCATTCAATCCTGAAATCCAAAATCGCTGCGTATTCTTTTCCGTGACAATGAAATAACCATCCTGCCAGGTAAGCCCAGAGGGGTTGATAAAATCGGCATCTGCTATTTCCGTGACATTCACGCCGCTCAGGATATAGCCTTTCCCGCCCGCCACATCCACGATCATCAATTCTGAATTAGTATTATGCACCATGAAAATCTGACCGGAAGCAGTGCCGATAACTCCAGTCATAGCAAGGCTGGTTCTGTCTCTAGCTATTCGATAGACAGTGTTTCCTATAACGGCATAGAGGTAATTGTCCATGACGTATGTGGCTCTTGTAGGGTTGTCATCAAGGTCAAGGTTGAGCCACAACTTGAGTCCAGGTGTAGGGTAAAGCGCAAGCACCTTACCCCCTTCTTTGTCCACTACAGGATAGAGATTGACGCACTCCTGGGCATTGACATTAGGAGAGCGCCCGAGATATGCACCGCCTATGAAATTTATCTCCATTTACTTGCCTTTACCTTTACCCTTACCTTTTTTTCCACCCTTACAAGGCATTTGATCCTCCTTTCGGTTTCCTATTTTTCTTAATCCAAAGACATTTATCTTTCATTAAAGGATCTTTAGTCCCGTCATATTGTCTGCAAGCCAGTGGTCTTTTGCTGTAGATGTCGCAGCCTTCAGGGGTCAGATGTGGGCAGGGCAAGGGAATAACTACGCCTCGCTTACCACCCAAAATAGATGCAATTCGGCAATTCCGAACAATATAAAATTCTATGGTCTCTGGAGAAATAGATTCTATGGGGACAGCTAGATTTTTGCAGCATTCCATACATTGTAAACAAAGTTTTTCCTTCTTCTTTTTATCAAACACGGGACTTACACCTCTACGAGGTCGTTGTTATTATATCCGACGCCTGTGACGACTTCTATCTGTGCCGGTTGTACCCGCCGGGCAGCGTTAAGGCTTATTATTTGATTGTAGGTTTCTTGAGCCCTAGCGATGATTATCGGATCGGATGCTTTGCCGTATTCAGGTATTAACTCGAGGGCAAGGTTCCATTTCAGGGCATTATGGTAATTGTTCGGGATCCCTGTGGTATCAAATAATTTTTCAGGCAGAGCAGTAGGAACCACAAAAGGCTTAATACTTGTAATCCATAGGGCTTCAATCGCACTTGGTGTCATCCATAGATAAATTGTCCCCAAGGGAGCCGTTGGGTTATACCAGAGTCTTGAAGGGCGTCCTTGTGTAGCTTTATTTGAAATCCCTCGGTATGCCCTCTCTCCTATAATATCAATGTGGTAATCATAGCCGCCAGAACGCACAAATGCCCCTGTGATCTGTTCGGGGCGTATCGTATCGAAATCAGGAGCACCTATCTTGCCTATTGTGTAGTTATTTGTCCCCACATCAAGGTTAAAGGTCTCTTTCACAACTGAAGGTACAACCAGTCCACCATCGCCCCACTCGCCTATAAGGTCTTGCAGTACCTCTTTTCCGGTGTTCACGTCCTCTGGTGCTGGAGTTTCACCTACAGCAATGGCACCGACTAAACGCAAGGCCCCTTCAATGACTTCCCGTACTGTCCGATCTGTGGCCATTATTTTTTACGCCTTCTGCTTTTAGGTTTTGACTTGGCTTTTTTTTTGACCTCTTCTACCTCTTCAACCTCTTCTTCTGGTAGATTCGGTGTTTCTTCTTCAGCCTCAACCTCTTCAACCTCTTCCTTGACCTCTGCTTCGTCGGCCTTTGCCTTAGCTGCCTTAGCCTTATCCGCTGGTCCCGTATCCCATCCAGTTAATAATGCCTCATTATACTCATCCCGAGCGTCAAAGAGTTTTCCCTTTGGATAGGCAAAGCCTTCTTTCTCGTTATAAAGAAATCCTATTCCCATGATATTCTCCTATGAAGGGGAGCCCGAAGAAGGCCCCCCCTAGTCAAAGGTTATTCGTTGTAGGTTACGATTGTGTTATAGACTTTGATCTCATCACCTGCATTAGCAAGGGACATCTCTAACCCAATATTTACAGCACCAGCGAGATTATCAACATTCGAGGCTCGTACAACTACCGGTGATTTGCCACTTTCGAGCAACTCACCATAAACAAGTTGATTGCCTGAATCGACCATAATACAGGTAATTCGGCAGACAAAATGAGCCGCAACAACACTACTCGCAGTTAGGGTTAAGGCCGTGGTTCCATCAAGGTCAAGTAATATTGCATAGGTATTGTTACCCCCGGTCTTTACCCCGGCAATCTCCCAGGTATAAACCTGACCCGCCGCAGCATGACTCGCGGCGACAGCAACCTCGGATTCAACAATGCTCTCTATCGCAACCGCAGATTCAGTGTATTCCGTAAGGCCTACCATAATATTCCCGATTGCTTCCATATTCACATTTGAATCTGGAATATTAAAGGACTTGGCCGTTGTCGGATCGGTAACGGACAAACTCACAATATTGGTGCCATCTCTCGTATTCCCCTCAAGAGCAATCGGGGAAGCTCCCAGCAATGGAGCCGCTGAAATATCCGCTTCACCAATAGCCACAAACGAGCCGTTACTGGTTGACTCAAAGTGAGCAATGAAGGTCCCATCCTTAAACGGGCTTACTTCCTTAATATAAATTCCCTTACCGCTTGTAGCTGCTGAGTCAACATCATCGTCCTGCATGTTGATACGGATAATAGAACCCACAGTATCAGCATTTCCCGCATCGGTAGTAATGTCAATAAATCCTTCAGAGGTCGTTCCAATCCAGGTAGCTAAGTCAGCAACGATCCCCTGACCGGCATAAGAAGCTGGAACATCATAACCGATTCCGTCTGCCGCAGCTCCATTGGGATTCATGTGGATAGCCCAATTAGTCAGGTTATCTAAATAAATAAGGGATTCATCTGCCTTTAGAGCAGCATTTGAATGAACATGAAGACCCTTGCCCTGCACAGCGGTTCCGGCTGTTCCAGTTCCCCGGAAGTCAAGCCTAATACCCTGCCCAACTTCGGCGGTTCCGGCGGCGGTCGTGACTATATCAATTATACCACCCTCGCCGATTGTTCCTAGCCATGCCGCAAGATCAGCTTTAATCAACTGACCCGTAGAAGAAGCGGGGACATCAAATAGAATACCATCACCAGTTGCTGAAGTTACAGTGCTACTAATTGTCGGACCAGTCGAATCAGATGTAATCTCAAGTGAGAGTTCCGCAGAACCAGTGATGTTATTGTCTATCAATAGAACAGTCTGGTCATCATTAACATTAGTCGCTTCAAGTTCTAATAAGGGTGCGGTTGTCGTATCATCATCTCGCTTGATATGCGAATTATCAGGATCAACGGAATCCACTTGAATACCACCCCTTGTAAGGGCAATATCACCGTTTGTGGTAATGGTGACATTTCCGGTTGCAGTCGTGATATTCCCGGTTGTGACCTCAACATGCCCGGCGACAATCTCAATATCGCCTGCATCTATGCTGATTGCGGCTGTACCAGAACCAGGCCCCATAATATACGTGGATCCATGTCTCTTCACTGAAAAGACATCATCCGTGCCATCGTGGGCGTATATATAGTTACCAGTGGCAGTCATAGTGGCGTCCACATTGGTCAGATAAAGATTTGTGGCATCTGTCGCCGCCGGTAAGTCGATCCGCATACCTATACCAGTCGTCATGGAAGCTGAACTGGCATTGATCAACTCCTGGGTGGTTATAGTGTTATTTAGTATGGTGACTACATCGGCATCGGAATTGTCAGTAATACTTAACTGACCACCTACTAGGGTAAGGTTCACATTCTGATTCAATTCCATCAGTGTTCCAAACCCACCGCCGCCTACTTCGATGGTGCCGGTTCCTGACTGAGTTGCAATAGAAACGCCACCACCTGCATTACCGTCAAGCCCTAACGAGGCTCCACCAGTAACGGACACAATGTTATCCTGGGCAATGGCAAGTCCGGTAATGGTTCCGCCTGCCGTAATATCGTTAGCGGTGATATCACCAGCAGCGGTGACTGCAAATACCCCGCCCGTACTGATTATCGTATTAGCCCCAATGTCCAAAGCTGCCACGATATTAGCATCAGATAAATCAACGCCTATATCTAAAGCGGCACTTGGGGTAATGTCTATGCCCGTTCCACTACCAGCGTCAGGTGAGGTAGTTATTAGCCCATCAGCAGTCACGGTAAAGTCAGTGAAGCCGATGCTTGCAGCGCCACCTTCAAGATCCCCTGTAGTCATTAAGATTGTGTTAGCTCCGATAGAAATAGCGTGGTCGATCTGTACGTCTGTCAGGTCGATTGCAATGTCCAGGGCACCATCAGCGGGGATAGTTACTAAGCCCTCAGCGGTAATTGAGATATTATTAGCGATAACGATTAAATCTTCACCTGCATCCCCACCGTTATCAGCCGATAGCGTAAGAGCGCTAGCAGTAGCAGTATTGATCTCGCCTGCCCCGGCTGAGAAATCCAGTATGGCTTCATTTATCAGTGTAGTTTCTGATATGGTAACATCGCCGCCCTGGCCCACCTGAAACACAGTATCACCAACAGCATTATCCTTTGCCCGGATAAATATGGCCTGGGCATCGTCATCAGCCGCTTGGTCAAGCTCTAGCATGGCACCCGCTGCCGGGTCTCCGCTGTGATAGATCCTGATACCATTAATATCGGGATCTGCCATAGTAGCATACAACAGATCCCCACCATCAGGGTTCCCGGTCTTCTGCTCTAACTTCAGAACACCCTCACCAGCGTTGAATACCCCGGTATTCTCCATGGTAAATGAATAATCGGTAATTACAGCACTGGTAAACATGGCAGTATAGGTAGTGAAATCAATGGTGCTGTCTAAATCGGGATCAACAAGATCATCCCATGCAGTCGAACCACCCCACGATGTTACGCCTCCAGCGTCATCCTCAAAATAGAGTACACTGGTTCCACCATTATCCTTGACATAGAGCCAACCCCAATTACTCGGGGGATCGCCCGTAGGGGCCGTCCTCTCCGGTATCAGAATTGCATTTCGGGAATCTCCAGAATCCCCGAGTGCAATGTCAGAAAATCGATCATTTGTTCCGGCTTTGGCCGGATAAGCAAATACGCAAACCAAAGCCAGAATCAAAAGAAAACTAAATATTTTTCTCATCGTTTTACTCCTTGTTTGAAGGCCTCCAATGCCATCATTGGAGGCCACGTTAATGTTATGGTTTACGTTTTTATCCAGCTATCCGACATCCAAGGAATGGATTAAGCGTCTTGAGGCCAAACAGCACATCAAACCTGATCGTTTCCTTGTAAGTATCACCATCAAGATACCTGAGCACTTGGATAGTGTAGCCATTATGACTGACTGTAGCCTTCCATGCAGCGGAGGCGGGTATTTCGATGGGCACCATTACCAGCCCGAAACAGTCTCTATGGAATGCCATATTGCACTTGTATTGCTGAGCCGCGGTTCCTGCTACGGTTAAGGCTGCATTATTCTGTGCAAGTGTATCAATATTCTGATATGGTAACCAAGTAGTAGCCACAGCAAGGCTTGAGTTAATCTGATAGGGTGAGGTTCCAGGGGTAGCTTCCAACGCAGCAATATCACCCGTACCGCCCATAACAGTGCTGGTATTAACAACGAACTGCCTCAAGTTTCCTGTTGACTGTCCGGAAACAGGATTGACGCTGTTCACGGCGGCATAAGTAAAAATATCGCCTTTAGTTGCAGACTCAGCAGTATTACCGGACTTAACGGCGTGAGTAGCATCCCGCTCAGTTGCGATTGCGTCTTTCTGTATATCAGCGAAACTTGCCCAGTCACCGTTTGTATGAGTATTGACGTTCTGGCTCACAAACATTTTGAAACCGGCAAAATTGTCAATGATCTGATTCTTTACAACCGACTTGGTAACGATTGCCTGTTGAAAAAGACCCTTTAAGGAATCGGTTAACTTTGCCTGGGCCTGAGGATCAATAACGCAATAGCGGTCATCGGTAGGACAAGCCTCTTCATCCAACCGGGCCGCAGCCTGAGCAAAGACATAAAAACTGCTTGGCGTGGTTCCCGGAGTCCCTACCTGGTTCGGAACATCGGCATAAAGACCTAGTAAAGCCACATCAATGTAGTTAGCCAACGCCTGCATGGCTGGCTTTAGAAACCTCTTAGACCATTTATCAAGGCTCAGAGTCATTTCCTCTGCATTTAGGTTCCATCCTACATTCTTCCATTGATTCACAACGAAGGTGGTTGACTGTTCTTTCAGTTCAACCAGGTTAGCGCTAATATCGCGCCCATCTGTAACACGGAAATACGCAGGGGTTTTTATTGTTACTGTGTCGCCTATATTCCATCCGCGGGGTCGCTGTCTCCACTCCTCTTCATAACCTCTGTAGACCAGCTTCCCCATTACGCAGTTATTCTCAAGGTGCCGCAATGCTTCAGCGGCCACCATGCTTGGGTTTGTAAATGCATTTGCCATGAGTTAATCTCCTATTCTGTTATAGGCCCCCAACCCCTTCTGTTTTGTTCCGGTCGGCAATGAAAGAACCCGCATCCTTTTCAGTCATGTCGTCATATTTCTTAGGTATTGTTACGTCTTTATCGCCTACCGGCTTTGTGGGATCAGGAGCCTTGCTTGTTGTTTTTTGCGGAGGTCCCGAAAAACGGGCCTCCAGTTTTCCGATCTCTCGGGCAGTAGCGATGGGAGAAAGTGAAGCTATCCGGCGGGCCTCTTGGGGATTTTGCCCCAAGTGATAGGCAATGTCAGCAGCATGGTCACAGTCAAATAGAGCATTGACTATGTTTTCATTGATAGGAACATCAGGGTTTAAAGCTACTTCCTTAAAGTCCTCATGCTTCTTAAAGCCTTCGTTAAGTTTCTCCTGAAACTTTGTAGCTCGTTCCTGTTGGTCAGTCTTTGACCGTGCGGCCTCTCGCCCTACTTCTTTCTGCTCGATCTTCCAATCCATAAGAGCTTCATTGAATTTCTCGAAGTTCTCATATTGACTTTCTTCGGGCTTTGGCCGTGTAATAGTTTCAGGAGGTTTCTCGATGTCTGCCGGTGTTGCTTCTTTATCCCGCTGTTGCCGTTTGGCCTCTCGTTCCCAATAAGCCCCACGGCCTTCAGCTTTTTGTCGCTGCTCCTTCTCATCATCAAGTTGTTTTTGGAGTTCTTCAGCCGACAACTCTTGCGGCTCTCCGCCTTCATCTGCGGGTTTTTGGTCTTCTTCTCCCGTTTTTGGGGTTCCATCTACATTTAAATCGGTCTCCACATCTTGTTCTGTGGGTTTTACTTCTTCTTCCATAATTTTCTCCGTTTTAAGGGTTTGATCGGGCAACAAAAAACGGACAATGTGAGTGGTATGGGCACCCATACTGTCCGTTTATGTCTCTTACTTAAGATTTCCCCTGGGGATCAACCAGGGGATAGCCCGAAATTATTTATTTACGTACTAATTCTATTTTCGGATGTAATTCAACAATCTTCCCTTCTGTTTTTTTGGGTCCATAAGTCTCTATCATTATTCGCTCGGCCTGAGTAATGATCTCATGGAAGACAGCAAGATCCTTCGGGGCGTTTATCGATATCTTTCCATTGCTGAACACCTTGATATTGATATCGAACACGGTCCGTAGTTGATCTTTGCTTTGCTCCTTGCTCTTTTTCCCACCGTTTTTTCCACTCATTATTACTCCAATTCAAATATGACTTTATGCCCTACGTTCAGGGTACACTCCCCAAAATCAATGAAGGGTTGCATATATTGCCCATTCTCAAAGTAGCATCGGTCAGACTCAGCGGCGGCGGCACTACCAAGGCGGGTGATTTCAGGACCCGTCTCGCCCCCTTCTTTGACAACCAGCACATCATTTGCATTGCCAACGATAAACTCGATCCGCTTGAGTTTTACGATTGGCGGGGCAGTATGTATAAAGATTTGCGCCGCTGTAACATCAGCACCGATAGCCGTTACCTCAACAAAGTTTCCGCTCCTTACGAATGTTGCCATTTTCTTGCTCCCTTAATTAGTAAAGTCAAAGATGATTCTGTTTTCAGTCCATCCATATAAAGTACAGGCACTCACATCAATAAACGGCTTCATTACTGAGCCACCGTCTTTAAAATAGCAGTTATCAGGAACCCACGCATCTCCGCTTCCAAGTCTTGTTATTTCCGGACCATTCTCATCCCCTTCTTTAATAACCACAAAATCCCCAGGATATCCCGCGGCAAACGATATGCGCTTGACCTTCACGCCCTGACTCCGGCTGCTACCCTTAAAGAGTAAATGGTGATCCACGTCTATATTGCCGCCTGCACCTGAATAAAGGTTCTTTACCACTATGAAGTGAGGATGCCGGATTATGGAGAATGGCAATACCACTATAAGGGCTATACCAGGGTCATTTGGGTCAAATCCTCCATCCATGCCCGTCCAATTTTGAGTAACCCCGTTAAAAGTTGAGACTATGAGAGCGGCATCTATGCTAAGGTTAGTGACTTCTCTGACTTTGTAGGTAGCATCAAGCGTAACTGTTCCAGATATGGCATTAAAATAAGTATCCACATCCTGACTGGGGGAACCATCATCCGCGAATTGCTTAAGGGCAAGATTAGAAACTGTGCCGGAGATGTCTTTTGCTGTTGTGCCATGATTATAAGACGCCAAGCCATAAACAAATTGAAAGGTGGTCGCAACAACCGTATGTGTTATTGTATCCACATCCCCTGCCCCTCCCGCGACCCTCAAGGCAGCAGTAGAATAGACTTCCACAGTAAGATCTGTTCCAACCCGCGATGAAGATATATAAATAGGATCTCCAACAGTATTGGTAGTACCTCCAGTCGAAATTGTGAGTGCCCCACCATCAACATTGTAAATTCCCACACGATAACCACCACTAACTCTACCAACGCCTAAAAAAATACAATCGCCAAACGCTGCATCTATAACATATAAGTCAATGGCAGCATTGGTTACAGCATCAAAATAAAAACTTGAGTTACCATCGGCTGTTATTGCAGTAACATTTACATCGACCCAATGAGTGAAATCGCCAAAGTATCCCGCTCCAAAATCCTTTGTCACATAATAATCTTCATCCCTATCTCCATCAGTCAAGGTAATCGTATTAGCAGCAACAGTAACTTTTCCTGGCCCATCGGTTTCAGCATAGCCCAAAAAGTTTTCGTACCCGCCTGTGATTTTATATAACGACCCAATATCAAGAGTACCCAAAGTTTCTTCTCCCCCCAACGCCTCCGCAATATCCGCTTCTTTGATATATCCCCACAGTTTCTTGCCTGCACTATCCGTAAAGACTGCAAGTCCACCGATATAGTCAGTAAGGTTAAGACTATCCGTCCATGCAGCAGCCGAACCATTTAATGTAACAAGTCGGGTTCCCACTTTCATTGTCCTCCGGTAGATGGTCCTTGCGTCATCATGCCTTCCCTAACCTCTTGCACAAAGGCCATTATTTCGTTTAACTGTGTCCCTCTCTCTGCTGCCTCTGCCTTCATGGCATCACTTGCAGCCTTCATCTGCCCTTCAAAACCCTTTCTCATTTCCGTAATTCCAGCCAATTCCAGCTTTTTCATCTCAAGCATTACTTTAGGGTCAGGTGGAGGCTCTTGCTGTGCTGGGGTTTCCTCTCCGGGCTCCGGGTCTCTTATTCCCGGTGGTACGAGTTTCTTGGCTCGCTCCAGCAACTCCTCAGAGCCGGGTACATCCATATTCTTAACGATAAGGTCAATGGCGGCTAACCCAAACTGCGGTACTTTCTCAGCCAATGCCACTAACATCTCAAGGGCTTCCTGTCGCTGTGTTGTATGGCTGGGCCCAATCGTTACCCTCACATCATAGGTACCCACTGAAAGGTCGTTGATGTATTCGCTTATCCCTTCCCGCTTGACCATGAGTTCTTGTGAAAGGTTCTGATAGTTACCCATGAAAGGGGCATTCTCCCGGGCGTTAATCGGTATCTCTTTCTCGCTATCGTCATCACCCAAGATCCTGATCACCCGCTCGGTGTCATAAACATAAGGTATCAGGTCCACGATTATCTTTGTGCTGTGTGTTAATGCACTGTGAAAATTGTCCGTATAACTGTATGAGCCTGTGGTTCCCTGCTTTTGCCGGGCTAAGATAGCCTTGCCTGATTTCTCTGGTCCTTGATCACCGACGTCGGGCTTATAAATGTTCATGGCACTCATAATGTCATGTTCTGTCCTCATCAACTCGTTAGTAAGGGCAAGAGATAGCTGAGGGGGTTGCTCGCGCTTGGGAAGTGCCATTGGATTCGCAGGGTCAATCTCATATAGGAGGTATGGGTAGTTTTTAATATTAAGAGAATCCCACTGAGGCTGGTTCACTCCCAACATCTTAGCACTGAGCAAGTAAGGTGCTTTGGGGGCTAAGGAAACCTGTTCAGTGATAGTCGATGACCAATAGTTATACATCTGTTGAGGTTGGATTGCGAACCGCACCATGCCCCGGGTTTTCGCCTGGCCTTTGATATTAACCTCTTTGCCTATCTCAACGACTATCGGTATGTATTTGCCCGGCCAATCGTGAATTTTATCCTCCAAAATCTTGTTGTGAATCATCAGGCACCATTTGACTTTGGGCACTTTGACAGTCTTTTCACCAATGACCTGATCGCCTTCTCTCTTTTCGGTGACGGTCATTATTTCAAGATCACGCTTTACCCGGTAAAATGTCTTATCCTCTTTTTCCTTCCACCAGTATTCAGCTACACGAACCGTCTTATCGGTCCGCCATCCCTGCATGGTATCATCAGAGGCATCCCATTCCATAACCTCAACGCCGGGATACTTTGCCTTGAATTCGTCTTCTGGTAGCTCCTCAGTAATGAAGAAATAGTTGGAATCCGATTTATCTTTTTTCTTAGCTCCAGGTTGCCAAACAACGGTCAAGACGTTAGGGATCCGGTTGACCTTGATATCTTTAATGAAAGGATCATCAGGATTGTCCTCAATGTCGATTCTCCATGCCCCACGGCCGCAGTAGAGTGTTGAACTATGGGCTGTATTGTAGGCATCCCTGGCAACGGATCCATATTCGATATGCCGGATAATGCCGCCATAGATCTCCGCTATCTTGGGGTCCGCAACGGAATCAACTGGTCGGACCTTGATGGCGGGGCGTAGCTGCCTGAACTCGCCCTCCACCTGATCTATTTTCTCAGGGATCTTGTTGAGTACAAGACATGGTCGGGGAGGTTTATCCCCTTCTCTTTGTGTTCTGATATCTTTAGGCCACTGGCAACCCTTGTCATTGATAGCGAAGCGAGTATCCTCATCAGCAGCTTTGCGCTCGTCTTTATCGGAATCTATCCCCTCCGTGTAGCGGGTGCGGCCAAGGGTAAGGATCTTTTCGTGTTTAGTGGTCATTGAATCATCCACCCTCCGGGCTGTGGTGCTGGCATCGGACCTTTGGGAAGGCCGGGGATGGTGATTTCAGGTATCTTATTATATCCCACTGCAAAGGTTCTAAATGCATCTGCACCATGTATCGACCAGTCTTGTAAAGGCCTATTGCCAAGTTTTTTCTTTTCCTCATTATACTCAGCTCTATAATTTTCCAATGCCTTTAAACCATCTGAGCATTTCACCTCATCAAACCAACATTGAGCTAAAATATTATTTACTGCCGGAATATGAACTTGTATAATGATGTCCATATTCCGAGCCCTTTGTACTACCTGAATAGGTTTTATTCCAAGATCTTCACCGACTTCCTTCCGGCTTTTAGCTATCTCACTATTAGTCATTTCTCTTTGATTTGCATCGTGAGGCATCCAATGATTGCCATATATATACTTTTTCCTATGTTCGGCTTTCTCTGAATCTCCCCTTAACGCTTTAGCATAATGTTCAAGCCCGTATCCGCTTGATTCATAATAATCAATAAAGTTAAATGATTTACCTACAGGTTGCATAAACCAGATTGCCATCGAATTATCAACACCGAGATCCCAAAAGGTATCAACTTCGGTGCCTGGCATGTGAGGTACTGCCGTTATGCGGTTTTCTTTCCTTACCATTTTCAGCGCTGCGGCAAGATAAGCTCCAAGGGTAGCACCCTCCCATGAACATAAATATTCTTGCTCATAAAGACCGGTGCCAAGCTCTCTGCCAAATATCCTAATATACTCCTCTTCGATGTTCATTAATTGTTTTGAGGTAAATACAGGGGTTTGCTCTGCCGTTAATTTTTCGCTGTACCATTCAGGGTTTTTAGTGGCATGCTCATAGGTAGTACGGCCATGGTTGTTCCCTCTTGAGGTATAAATAAACAGAGCCCATCCCTGATTTTCCTCCAAGATAGGCGCTAAATAAGCCCAGGCCATAGGATTGGCAACAGCCCACTCAGAAAGAACTATGCCAATAGGGGGAGAGCCAACATAGGCATTATAGTTATCAGAGCCCACTAACTGCCAAAACGAACCATTAATAAACTCTATTGACATTTCTTGTCTGCGTGTCTTTGCCCGGATTTCTTCAGGAAAGGCCTCATCTATGCGCCTTTTGCCAGTCTTTGGATTTACAGCATCCCAGATAACCTTCCTTGCTTGATTATATTGAGGGAGCATGTGCCAGTAGTTGCCTACATTCTGCATGGCCATAGTAGCCGTGAAATGCAACGCTACATCATCCTTGCCCCAGCGCCGATGAGCTACCTCAACCGCACGCTTGCCTCCGGTCTGTAGATATTCCCATAAGGCCCATTGATCTTGCCTGGGTATCCAATTATTTGGGATCGGAACATGAATGCTATCATTCTGCATTGGTTTCCCTGCAATCACCCTTTTTAAAGGTAACAACCTCAATAGTGAGATTGGCCTTTGACTCCGCCGCTGATTCTGCACCCCAATGCTGGCCCAGATCTTGCCGGGCCTTCTGGCGGATCTGCCAGGCAATCATGTTCTTTGAATAGACAAAATCTGATTCCCCTTTTGGAATCTGCGCCTTATTCTCTTTGGCGTTAAGCTCTGCCTTGAGTTTCTTGACATAGCAGACGAGATCAAGGCCATCGGCTCTCAATGCTTCCTGCACATCATTCTCCGGCTTCATCTGCTCGGGGGTTACATCTTTCATGTCTTGTCCATCTCCGGGGTTTCGTCCTTAGACTTCTCCTTATCCTTGGGGTTCTTACGTAACTCTTTGGCCGTCCACCAGATCCTACCTTTTTGTTCTGGGTTAAGGCTTCCCTGAGGGAGTACCACATAGATTAGATATCCAAAGGGCTCATGATAAATAGCAACTACAATGTCTTCCGGGGGGTTGTCGGCTGCTAATGCGAAGGAAGGGGAGGCCAACAGACACAGCAAGAAGGAAAGGAGGAAAGCCCCTTGCCACCGTTGGCCTCTTGGTTTGAGGTGAAGGGATTTAAGCATCGTAAGTATATAAAATCACAATGCTTTTAGAATGTCAAGTAAGGCGGACTGGTATGCTAGGCCAGTATGCTAGGCCGGTAAGGTTAAAAAAACATATCCATGAAATCAACCACTTAGGGTTTTATCAGTGGTAAATCTTAAACGTCCACAAGCTAAACATCTTGGCACCTTCATCATCTCAACTATATCCTGTAATTTCTTAATTAATCGAACAACTTCCCGCTCCTCTAATAATATCGTATAACCTTCTTCGGTATCCTGAATCTTTAGATTTGACCCATCATCAATTAAGCTCATTTCAAACAAATCTTCAAATTTATCCATCTCATATCCTCCCATCCTGATCCGCTGCGTTCTGCAAAAACCTTTCCAACAAATTAACCGTAGTCCAGTAAGTCTTATTCTGTTTTTTGCCGATCCTGGACCAAAAAACCGCTTTAGCTTTGAGCATTTCAGGGATAATTTTCCTGCGTACCGTTTCTTCCTTAAACGGCATATATTCTGCTATCTCGCTAATCCCTATCAGGCGTTTTGACATCCGGTGTCTCCTTCACCTTGTCCTTCTGAGCTTGATAGGCTTCAATCAACTTATCCAACCGATACATCTTGAGCGTGTCCTTGCATCTGACCCAGATAAAGCCTCCTCTCTCACTTAAAAATAAAGGCTCGCATCCTTGCTTTTCGATATCCTTAATAGCGATACTGAGGATTAGGGATACATCCCCTACGCTAAGTAGACCTGGAGAAGCAGGCTGTGTCTCTTTAGGGGCTGTTATTTCTGAATGTGCTATCACGTATGATAGTATTATTGCGATTGCCAGTACGATGATTAGGGTTATTAATTTTTTCATTCGCTTTTGCCTCCTACGGTTTAAAAGATTTTTTTATGATAGAATATCATCAATTCGTTTTATCTTGTTATAATAAGGCTCATCCAGGTCTTGCAACTGGCGCGGGTGAGGTCCATTTCGCAGGGATTTTTGGGGTAGGGGGTCATAGTAGTCTAGTAGGTTGGGGTTGCGTTTGCACCCTCGGCAATAGTGATGGAATGGGTTTTTATAGTGGGTACAGGTTTTGCATTTTATAGGCATTATTCATGCTCCTTTCTGACCTCGCTCCAAGGGCGGGCTTGATATACTGGTGTGTTACTTGACTCCTGGACAAGCTCATCTTCCCATCTTTTTCCATTTAGCCAAGTTGCAGCATGAGGGATAAACTCGCCATTGTCTTTCATCCATTCTTTTGATATTTTAAATTGTTCCAGTTTTTCAATCATAACCTCTAAAAGTTTTTCATCTGGATTGATTTTTCTGAAGGCTTTTTCTGCATCTTGTTTAGCTTTTTTCTGTGGGTAGACTTCCCAAAATGTTTTAAATGAATTTGACCATATATCTTTACTTAACTTTACTTTACTTAACTTAACTTGTGCGGGAGTTGGTCTGGAATTACTCAGGAGTTGGTCAGGAGTTGGTATAGGTATTCTTGGCTTACCTTCTCTGTCGGGCCTTAACTGTGGCTGTTTTTCTACAAAATCAGGTACAAATAAAAAATCATCTCCATTGGCTGTGTATACTATTATGAGCCTATTTTCTTCTAAATCCCTAAGGTAAGTCTCGATAGTCTCTATTGATTTATTTAATCTAGTAAATACTTGGCCATTAATCACAACCGGATCACCACTAAAACAACCATTCACATCCAAATGTGTTAAAAGCCATGTATATAATAAGCGAGCCCCATCGGTTTTTACCCGTGATAATTTCTTGCTCTCAGATATTGATTTAAGTATTATTCGGCCTACTGGCATTCTCTCGTTCCCTCCTCTTCAATTCCCTAATTGCCTTGGGTATGATATTCTTAATATGCACAAACCGGTCTATGGGTTTTTGTTTCATCGGCAGAACCTCAAGCACAAAATCTCAAAAGTTCCTGGCTTCATACCCAGCCACTTTGCCGAGGCCTCTGGGGTTTTAAATTTCAGCAGACTTAACTCCAGCATCATTTTGATTAAATTATCGTATCGGTGTCCGGGCAAGGGAGATATCACCCGATGCAACCACTGCATGTTAAGCGGCCATGCTTTTATCCCCTGCTTTTGACGGTTCCGATAATTGTCTCGGGTGCGCTTATTCTTGCATTTCTTGCAGTAAATCGATAAATTGTCCTTTCCCCGTCCTTCATCTTTATAAAAATACTCGAGGGTAGCGGGGAAGGGTTTGCCACATCCACTTTTGGGTGGGCAGCGTTTTTCTGTGATAATTTCATCACACATCAAAACTCCATTACCTCCTGGCTCAATCTCCGCACCGCTATCTCACAATACTTCTCCTCTATCTCTATGCCTATGGCCTTGCGGTTGAGATTTTTAGCAGCTACAAGGGTGGTTCCGGTACCCATAAAAGGATCACAAATAATTTCTCCACTATTTGTAAAAATATTGACACATCGTTTCATAAGTTTTAAGGGGGCAATTGCTGGGTGTGGGTAATTAGGTTCATTAAAAAAATAACCTTCGCCACTCCAGCGAATATCTGCCCAAAAATCTTCCATAGAAACATTAGGGGCTTTATTTGTTAATATGACTCTGAATTTATTTCTAAATCCCTTAGTCTTTCTTAAAGGCATACCCCCAGCTTTAACTTGTATAACAAGCAATTTTGCAGTTGGTATCTGTTTCCACCAAGGCAGAGTTATATTTCCTTGGGATCCTAGCAAAACAACTATATTTCCATGAGAATAATTAACTATATTGGCCGCTAAATTTTCATAAACTTCAGGTTTTAATTTATCTTTATAAACTCCATAATCCTTTCCGCAATTATAAGGCGGATCAGTCAGCACCAAATTCACCGGCTCAAGCTCAGGCATTATCTCAAGGCAGTTTCCCAAATATATGGTTGTCCATTTATCTTGATAGTATGGTTTAATTTTCTCCTCCGGATTTTACATATAACGATTAGGGTGAGCTGCCTTCCTTGAGGTCGGCTTTAACGGCTTGTAGAAGGAAGTTCACCCTCTTCCTTGCTGGATTTGGTAGTTAGATGACGCTTACCTCTGTTTCGGCGAGTACATCCATTCCTTGAATGAAATAAATCTCTCAAATCTAATCGATGTCGATTAGCACTCCAACAATCACAACATTCTCTAAATGTCATATTTTGATTTCTAAAACCACAGTAAGCCTCCGAACCGTTGCGAGGAGAAGGAAGGTGGATAGCAGAGGGGCCTTTAAGTGCAACGTCCTTAATCTGTCCTGTTGAAATTAACTGAGAATGATAAGTAAGTATGTGTTCTGTAACCAAAGCATTGATTTCTGATTCTAAGATTTTGTTCATCATGATTAATCTCCTTTATTGTTAGATGTCAGCTGATATACTTTCATAAATACATAAGCGGACGGCAAGGAACGACCCTCGCGACCTTTGGATTGGAGTCCAACGCTCTACCCTGAGCTACGTCCGCGCGGTGCTAGGGTTATTTGATTGTTATATTGTCTTAATGCATTCTTAGCCTTATCTCCTAAATTCCAATAAGGAACTTTGTCTCTACCTTCCCAAGACTTAGCCGTATCCTTGATATCTTCCAACGCCTTAATTAAAATATTTACAGACATAAATTTCCCCTTCCATTATAAAATCTATCAGCTAACATATATGGAAACCTCTTCTCGCCCTCCAATGCCTCCCTATTTTCTTATGGCTCGGATGGCTACTTTGTCGGGGCAGGCGTAGGAATTTGATGGCCTTGTATATTGCCCTGGCGCGTTTGGAGTTGTTGGGTTTTGGCATTATATCTCTCTATGTCTCCATCTTTAAGATCATGCCACTTTCTAATCTCCCAAAAGCCCAAAAATAGATACCAATCATAAATAAGGGTCAATCCATAGAATGACCTGAGAAAATGGAAACCTTGCCACAAAGGAAACCAGCTTACAAATTGATATCTTTTCACAGATGACTCCATATCCAGCCCGATATAAACCCCAGGATAAACCCTACCAGGAATATGGCTATGATGAGGAGGAGGGTCATTTCTGGGCCTCTATTGCTGCTTCGGTCAATATCAAAGGACAACTTTTAGGTGTCTCACACCCACCGCCAGGCTCCCACCGATTAATACCTTTCCAGACTCCCTTTTTGCATCTCCCATAGACAGACATCCCACCATTATACCAAGAATCCAAGTATTTACATATTTTACCTTTTGCGTTGCAGATATAGCCTGCTGATGTTGGGCCTTTCATTCGTCATCTTCCTCATCCTGCATAAAATAGTCATTTTCTAATCTAGGAATAGCAGTCCTTTTTATCTCTTCCATGTCTTTCCATAAATGACGGAATTGAATTTTTTGTTTTGTATTTAATGGCTCTATTGCATAACCAGTGCCTATTCCCAGCCGGACAGTCTCCAGTTCCCCTAGATTATACTTTTTAATCCATTGCATCATAATGTTTAAAGGAGTTTCATCTCCCCATAAACAAGCATTTAGAAGCTCTACTTTGTCCTTTGTTTCATGGATTTCACATAGATAAAGTTTACCATTACAATTTACTGCTACTAGTTTTTCTATCATTGTTTTTCCTTTCAATATTATAGGTTATTCAGACTTCTCCTCCCCCCCCGCGTGCCTTCCAGGTGCCTTCCAGAGTGGCCCCTTTTGCCAATACTCACCATTTCGCCGGTCAATCTCTCCCCCTGCCGATGCGTGTCCATAATCCGCCCTAGGGCATACATCAGATCTACTTGCACCTCGCAGATATTATCCACTATATTGTTGCCGGCCTTGCGGCGGGCCAGCTTCAGGATATCTTCAACTATGGTGTCGGTGGTCATCACTCCCCCTTCACGATAAGTTTACACACTTGTTGTCCAATAAAATCATGCGTAAAATAGCGAACACGTTTGGAGTGTTTTTCTGCATACTTTATTTCTCTGGCCGTGCTTTCACCTATATAACCATCCCAATCAACGACAAATATTTCATCGGCCAAGTCAATTTTTCGTAAATGTAATTCATCCATTTCTTTGGAACATCCTTCGTGCTCTGCTAAATGATCTGCTGGGCAATCAGGATACCATGATGGTAGTAAATTGAGACCCATTGTGATAGCGAGTTCATCCCGTTCTATCAGCCATTCAGTTACAGCCATAATCTCTACGAATTTCGATGATCCACACAAAACAACTATCTTTGGTTTAATCATTCCCCCTTCGCCTCCGTGATCTGTAGGTAGCGCCTAAAACTTTTCACCTTGTGATATTCATGTCCTAAATAGGTCAACATCAATCGCATTAGCTTTTGTTTCTCCCTTAACTCCCTCTTCTTGGCAGATTTAAGCTCAAGGTAGAGGGTCCGGCCCCCAGGGATCGCTAATGTGATATCGCTCCATCCTGGTGTGAGAAATCGTTTGAGTTTTTCAGTCTGAGGGAAGGATAGGCAGGGCCAGCCTTGAGCTTTAGCATGGGCCCTTATCTTTTTCTGCAATTCTGACTCGGGGCCGGGGTCAGCTAAGTCTTCTCCGGACAGCGCATCTACTCTTGGCCCACCCATGCTAATTCGGATGCGCTCCTGCATTATCATGAGGTCTTCTGGGGTGGTGATGGTCATCCCGGAAACTCCTCTCGTTTAGTAGGGTATAGGGCATTTTCTTTTATGAATATCGGCACGCCCGCCTCATCACATTGCTCAACGATATTGTCTATCCACTTCGGGTCCGGAGCCTGGACTTTGCCACCGGGGAGACTTAATCCTCCCACGATCACCCAATGGATATTGTCTATCAGCAGATCTCCGACACCCTGGCCGTAAGGGATACATAAATCAATGGGTCCAAGTAAGGGTTCAAGAGAAACAAACCTCTTAGCCGCTGGGATCTGCAAGAGGATAGATGTCCTTTTATAAAAATGTGTCTGGTTTTCGGCTGAGATGCCGAGGTAGACATGGGGCATTTTGCCCCTCCATCCATAGCCAATAGATACAAAGTCGGCCATCCGTTCAGGTCGTTTAGTTAAGATTAAATAGGTATGCCAATCAATGTGAACCATCCTTACAAACACAGAATTGATGTCACTGTCTTTTATGTTTTCATGGAAGAGATCCCCCATAAACTGTACGCCGATCCGAGCAGGCTTCTTTCGCTTTAAGGGATCATTGAGTCTGTCAGTCATTAAAACTGGAGCGGAACCGCTATAACCAAGACGAGCGTTAAGGGATATCTTTGTATTCCGGGTGAGCATCTTTGCTCGCCTAATATGCCAGCAATGAGCGCATCCAGGGCCTACGGGAGTACACCTCATAGCAATCGGGTTCCAAGTAAAGTCTAAGTATTCGATGTTGGTAGGGTTCATATCTCCTCCCGCAGAATAGCCCACCACGCCCGCAATGACCGCACAAGAGCTAGACACAGAAATGTCGGGAATAGGGCGATAACGCACGCAAGTTTTAGAGGGGTGGGTAGATTCATGTCTCCTTTCTGATTAGATCTTGTTCGCATTTAGTACAGGTGACAGATTCTTGGCTTTTAAACGAGCAATTCGCTGGAACGTCAATTTCACACTTAGTCCACACAACGTATGTACACCTATCATTTGCAAGTTGCCCACCTTCACACTCATGAATTAATCCATCTGGTGACTGATATAAATGATTCATCTCTTCTCCATGTCAGCGGAATATCCGTTTAAAACCTCAGCCATATACTCCGCAGTTATTTCGTCTTTGCCGATTAGCTTGACCCCACTAAGTGCTTCGGTCATAGAGGAAAGAGAATTAAGTACTGCGTCCCCTACATCTATATCTTTATTCATTTTAAGCACCATTTTTGTTGCGGTTACAAAACACTGTATAATTATATTTTGCATCCTACGATGGCTCTTTGCTTTTTCAAAAAACTCTTTATATGTCATTTGGATCATTTTTCTTTTCTTTCCTCCACGTCAGTAGTCGGCTCTATTGGCTTGTTTAGATGACGGACTTTAGTAAGAGCCTCAAGGGCATCACTAATCAAAACAGCCTGCCCACTCTTATATTGTCTACCTAACTTGGTCAAATTGAGTTCAATGAGTGCTAGTAATTTTCGGCAAGTTTTATCAGGGCGGGTTGGGTGACTTGATAGGTGACTGTCTTCTAACCCCCAAAGATCACGCTCTACCTTTCCCCACCTTACATACCGCTTATCCAATACATATTTGTCTTCACAATTAATTATCGAATGGATAATCATGTGAACTGCTCTTTTATATGGTGTGTCTATTCTGCTCATAAATCTCCTAACGTAAAGATGAGCCGCCGCCCTTGGTGGTTGGGTTCAGCGCCTTGTTATACATATTCAAACTCGATCCGGTTGACGATCGTGTTTTGCCCACATTTCATCTCTCGCCGGAACATTCGTATAAACTCGGACGAATACATATCAGGGAATCCCTCGCGGAAACATTCAGCATGGGTTATGTGGTGTAACTCTTCCGGCGCTGCTGATACCACACGGATCTGGCACAGTTTCTTTATCTTCTCACCTTTTTTCAAACC
>SDBT01002324.1_pt1 | contig 33717 bp, 28 predicted proteins | sample 2277101 | NCBI WGS metagenome assembly SDBT01 (sample SAMN10404973, study PRJNA504765) | marine sediment metagenome | isolation source: marine sediment core GS10_PC15, 103 cmbsf | place: Arctic Ocean: Southern Knipovich Ridge | collected 2010
TGTATAAAAATTGAAGTCTGTAGCTAAGACATCATCTAATTCAACTTTTTGATTACCAACTCTACGGGTGGATCGTTCAGGTTTTTCAAAAAAATCTAGGAGAGCCCTTACGTGTATCAATGTAGATTCGAGCAATGCGTTATTAATATTGTTATTAACAGATTTATAAGAGCAAGCAAATAAAAGCTGTTCAATCTCATAAAATACTGCATCCAATATTTTTTCCTTTTGCTCGGGTGTTGGAATAAATTTCTTTCGATTCATAAGGAACATGGACCAATCGATAGGTTCATAAAATAAATAAGATTCTTACTACCGAAAATGGCTGGACATCTGATTAAGAGTCAACTGCTCTACCAACTGAGCTACCTGGCCAATTGCAACCATATGTGGGGAGTACAATGTCGGATATGCCCATATCTAGGGGGTATTCGGCAAATAGGACTTATTAGATTTTTATTAGTTCGCGGTGTTTCTTATTAGAAACACTCCTAACTATTAACCAGAAGGATTGTATGTATAAGTATATCCGGGATAACCCAGCGTGCAGCTGAAGCAATTGGTCTATTTCCTGAGGTGTAAGTTGTTCGGGTGTGGGCATGAGAATTATTATTCTTGACACCATGCTGAATTGTGAGCGTTCCAGTTTGATGCTAATTGTTTGCTTTTAGCCGCTGCATAAAGTGGGGGAAGCAAGAATGCTCTTAATGAGCGTAATACAATTCCAAAATCAGTTGTATCAATATTACCCGAATTAAATTCACTTAGAAAAGCTTGCCACTCAGCCTGATTATTTGAGGCATACTCACTTGATAGAGCCTCTGGAACATCATCAGGAATTTCGGTGTTGCGTTTTTTGAATGTATTCTGAATTGCCTCACTGAGGATATCACCGTTAAAATTGTACTGTTTAGATATATACCACAAATCATAGAAATCTTTTTTACGGCTCGTCATTCTACCCCAACGAACTAGAGAATGAATTTTTTCAGCCACAACTGTTTCTTTTGGGTAACCCAACAATTGTGGTGCAGGCATATTTAGTAGAGTTGGGTAGTTAATCATACTTGGTAATGGAGTAATCTCATCCGAAAAACTGATGTCAATCTGCATGGGTATTCTTATTCTCTCGCCTAGTCTTCCTAGGAATTTTGCCCTTACTCCTACGTAATCTACAGCCTCCTGAATAATTTCTGCTTTTACAGTTTCAGGTTCAAACACAATGCCATCTGTCTCTACAGGTTCGACACATACATCTTTTATAATCTGTATGATATTTTCTAATTCGTTGCTCGTGTAGGAACGAAAATCAATATCGCGGGTATGACGTCTTAGGGGAATTCCCCAACCAATGAATATTAGACCGCCCTTGAGCACGAAATCTTCAGAGTACTTAGATTTTGATAACCGATATAGAAACCTTTCATTTGCATACGATATTAGCATCCAATTAAAAGGCCGGTGAGTATCTCTTCCTTGCTGTCTTAATCTGTCGTGAACAGAATGAGCAATATTCTTGATTTCTTTTCTCATTCTATAGCCTCAATAAATGGTTGCATAATATTACTAACTCGGTCAATTTCAGCGTACACAAGTAGAGATTCAATCTTACTGCCTGGGTCGCGTATATAATCCTTGAGCGCTTCAATCGCAATATTTTTACCTATTTTTTTTCGGAACTTGAAGCAATCAGCGATGGTCTTCTCCTTATTATAGATACGGACATTGACACCATCAACATCATGCTCCTCTATACCAGCGTTATACACATTTTCACTAACTCTGAAAACATCAATAGGAGGGTATTCAAATTTAGGTATTCGATATTTAAGTGGTATTGCAATGTATACTTTGTAAGGCATTTGAGTAGTCATATTGTGGAACGATAGAGCTGATATTAAACACACTACTCCATGCGGTACTTTCAGAGCCACAGTCACTATGTCCGGATTGCTAAGAGGTGGAAGATTTGCTAGTCTATATAGCCCTCTACTTTCCTTTACCAGAAGTCCAGCACCAACCATTCGTGCAAGTATCTTTGGGTCAATTCCGAGTCTTTTTGCTTGCCCGGTTCTAAGAATCCCATTGTTTTCGATAAATATTCTTTCTGCGTTCGTAAAGCTTTTCGTCATTTGCTTTCTATATTATATAAAATAATCGAAATTTGTCTTAAAATGTCGCAAAATAATTAAAGTTTGTGACATTTTAAGACAAACAGTGGTTTTCGTAAAGAGGAATTATAATAACAGAGGAATTATACTAACAAATGGCAAAAGGTATTCCATATTATGTATACATTATATGGAATACAAAAAGAAATATCCCAGTGTAAATGTAGTATATATACTACATTTACACTGCACAAATGAAAGGAAATACTATTGAAATTAACCATTATCTTTTTCTTTTTTGTGAATTTGATTTACCGTTCTGTTAAAGAGGTCAGGTGATTATGAGGAAATGGTATCGAAAAGCGTTGCAATCCTTGGAATCAATCGAATTGTTTTTTGATAACTCTTCCCAAAAGATTTTCAAGCGCAAAGAGATAAGCGGGATTCTAGACGAGCGTCGGAAATTATGGGACTTGGATGATGGGGTGAAAGTATTCGGGTTTCTTGATTTTCTTATTGAGGAAACAGAGTTGCGAAAGGTACAATTAGCATTTCCCTCCAGACGAGAAACTCGTTTCGTCTGGGGTATGTGTTCGCCATTTAAGCTAGCCTTATCATTAAAGAAGGGACTTTATCTGTGTCACCATTCGGCTATGTTTTTGCATCGGCTAGTACAAGAGTGCCCAAACGATATCTATGTTAATCTGGAACAACCCAGGCGTTCTACGAGAGGGGAATTGACGCAAGAAAAAATCGACGTGGCTCTGAGTAGAAAGGTAAGGGTGACAAGAAATAAAGCTCAATATATGGATAAAATGATTTGGATTCTTAATGGTATGAATACAGATAATTATGGTGTGATTGAATGTCAAGGAGATATAAATGAACAACTTCGATTAACCAATGTTGAAAGAACGCTTATAGATATTTCTATCAGACCAGTATATTCTGGGGGTGTCTCATCTGTTTTGGAAGCATATAAGCTAGCAAAAGATAAGATATCGATAGAGATATTGGCGGAGGTTCTTCAGGTGATGAACTATATCTATCCTTATCATCAAGTTGTTGGATTCTATCTTGATAAAGCAGGAGTATATAGTAAACGCCAGGTAGAAATGTTGCTAAAATTTGATAGGCAGTATGACTTTTATCTAACTCACCAAATGAATGAAACTGCATATTCCGACAAGTGGCGATTGCATTATCCACCAAATATTGACCAATTATCGTTTGACTAATTAAATTGTTTGATTGGTGTGTTGTTCTGTTCAATGAAAATCCAATAAACAATTACACCCGCTGTTCTAGGCGTATATACGCCAAGAACCGCTCCACAGAATTTGTGTGCGGTTCTCTTGATTCAGATGCCCCCACGGGGACTCGAACCCCGATTTTAGCCTTGAGAGGGCTACGTCCTAGGCCTCCAGACGATGGGGGCTTGTCCCCAGAAAGAGGAGGGGGTTATGTGTACTGTCAAGAATTGTTGTTAATTAAGTCCCATTTTTATTTGGTGTCTTATAAATTTTACAGGTTTTGAAACCAATTGTGATCGATGAATACTTGTTCGACTTCAATTATTTCTGTCTTGATTCCCAAATCTAAATCCTTCAGTATATTTATAAGCTGGTCGCCATCAATAAGATCCAATGCTGGTGCACCATCACGGGTAGACTCTTTTAATGCTCCTCTTGTGAAACTACCTGAGGTTATTAGAAGTCCTTTGTCGGCTCTGCCTACCATTGCACCACGAAAATCTCTTACGGTGCTTGCATTCACCGAACCTTGATAGCGCTTGCATTGAAAAATCACATGAAAGCTCATCAATCCACCTAGCCGCATAATCCCTTTTCCGTCTATACCACCATCACCTGACCTGCCTGTTACCTCTACTTGAATAAAACCCGATTCTCGTAAGACCCTCTGGATAAGCCTTTCAAAAGCTGAGGCGTCCATTTCAAGTATTGTTTTTAAGACATCTGCTCGCCAAGATATTTCAGCATCGGATTCTTCTTCAACTGAATTTTTACCGGCTCTCTCTTGATCCAATTGTTCACGGTAATAATTTACGACTACAATCGGATCAACCATTTCTGTTTGCCTTCCCTGTTGGGTGAGAGCCCATACACCACGAGTTGAATTTTCAATTAGCCCGTATTTCTTTAGATAGGTACGGGTCCATGCCAGTCGATATTCAACTTCGCTTCGTGAACCTCTATCTGGATTGTGCAAGATACTGAGTTGATTGTCGTCCACCTCCATAATTTCAACTACCTTATTAAATAGCTCATCAATCGCAGCTGAACCACCTAATCCCCTCAGGGCTTGAAGAGCCGGGTTCATCATATCTTTGTAATCGGGAAGAGATACATCAGGCATGTCAATCTCCGGTTTATTTAATATAATGTGCCTTTGTTGTATGGATAAAGGGTTTGTGAGCGCAAGAATATTGATGATCTAGATTTTTGTTTCGAGAATTTATACATAAACATTATACACTCTCAACAGAAAAACGATAAGTTTCGATGATAGTATCGCGGGGGTATGGGTCGAGAATCAAAAGGATAAGATGCAGGTGAAGAAAATCCCATTCATAATCTAATCTAAAAAATTTCTTAGACATTCGTCGCTTGAATTGAACCTATTATGCGGCATGGGATTACCGCTTTGCAAAATACACGGCAAAGAAGCTTGAGATGTTAGAGGTGGTAATTTTTGATAGGGAAGCGACTGAATTGAGCCCACCTGACCCATGTCGTAAACTTTCGGCTGCCCTACTACAGAGGAAGGGCTAATCGATATGAGGGTTAGGGAAATCTTTTTTTGATACCCTTTCTGATCACCTTTCTCCTTTGGGAATTCATTCTCATGCGGAGGACATATTCAGTTATTGATGGGGCGAAATCTTTGAGGTTAATCAACGGTTGTGAAATGGTGTTTAAAGATACACGGCTTCAACCTGTTTATACTGTGGTGTTGGATTGCCCAGGAAAGGACAGCATCAGACTGAGTTGAGTCCACCTGACCACTGTCGTAAACCTTCGGCTGCCCTTCTACTGAGGATGGGCGAATCGATATGAGGGTTAAGAGTATCTTTTTTGATACCCTTTCTGATTACCTTTCTTCATTTCAGAATTCGTTTTCATGCAGAGGACACATACGATTGTGAACGGGGCGAAATCTTTAAGGCTCATCCACAACTGTGAAATGATTTGTATTGTATTCCTATTTTGTCTCACAGGCTCTGGAACGGTACATTCTACCAATAGGTTTTGAGTTAAAAAGGTAAGATGACTGTGCCCCATACACTCCAATTCATGTGAGGAATGTCTTGGTTCTACATTTTCGTTGTTTATTCAACACCCTCCAGTGACGCATCACTAGAATTTGATAGCTTATGAAATACGTAACAGGTATACTTGAAGTGCGATGAAAATTAAATATATTTGGAGAAAACAATGCTTCTTTGTATCGACATCGGAAACACCAATATCACTCTGGGGCTATATGAAGGCAAGACCCTGGGGCCTCGCTGGCGACTGGCGACAATCCATAACCGGATGCCAGATGAGTTTGGCATACAACTTATAGGATTATTGCAACACGTAAAAATTGAACCCAATCTTGTGGAATGCGCCCTGATCGCCTCGGTTGTCCCCCCGCTGACCAACAAATGGGTACAAGTCTGCCAGATGTATTTAGGATGCACCCCAATGGTGATCGACTCGAACACCAAAACAGGGGTAGAAATCCTGATCGACAAGCACAGCGAAGCCGGAGCCGACCGGATTGTGAATACCGCTGCCGCTTATCGGTTGTATGGCGGTCCAGCCTGTATCGTCGACTTTGGGACCGCAACAACCTTTGATGCACTCTCTGCCGAGGGAGAATACCTTGGTGGCGCGATCGCCCCCGGAATCGGGATTGCATCAGATGCCCTGTTCCAACGGGCTGCCAAACTCCCCAAGGTCGATCTAAAACCACCGCCGGCCCCAATTGGAAAAAATACCATTCACGCCATGCAATCAGGGCTTCTGTATGGGTATGTTGGATTGATCGAAGGGATGGTAGCTCGGTTTAGAAAAGAACTTGGTACGGAGATGAAAGTCATCGCCACCGGTGGTTTGGCTGAATTGTTCGCCCAGGAAACAGATGTCATTGAAATCGTCGCTCCCTGGTTGATGCTCGACGGATTGCGGATGATTTATGAAATGAATGTAAGTCAGGAGTCGTGAGTGACGAATGGTAGGCAAAGTCACGTTTCACGCTTCACGTGTTACTAATTACAAGGATTGAATATAAATATGAACCCTCTCACTGGAAAAAACATTCTTCTCGGTATTACCGGCAGCATTGCGGCCTACAAAGGTGCCGATCTGGCCAGCAAACTGGCCCAAAGCGGCGCTATTGTCCACACCATTCTCACTGAGGCGGCCACAAAATTCATCTCTCCGCTCACCTTTCAATCGGTTACCGGACAACGGGCTTACACTGATTCCGCCCTGTGGGGCACCGAAGCCCACGTTCTTCATGTCGGGCTAGCGCACCAGACCGATGCCATGCTGATCGCCCCAGCCTCGGCAACCACAATGGCAAAACTTGCTCAGGGACTGGCCGATAATCTGCTCTCCCTAACAGCATTAGCTTATGGGACAGGGGATGAAGAACACCCGCTACTGATCGCCCCCGCGATGGACGCCGGGATGTTTGGTCATCCTGCTACCCAAGAGAGTGTCAGGCTTTTAGAACAGCGGGGAGCGACACTCATCGGTCCTGAAGAGGGTCACCTGGCATCTGGTTTGGTTGCCAAGGGACGGATGAGTGAGCCATCCACTATTGTAGGGTACCTCCGCTACCAGTTATCTCGCCGCGGCCCATTGACTGGAAAGAAAATTGTTGTAACCGCTGGTGGCACTCATGAAGATATCGACCCCGTCCGTTACATTACCAACAGGTCATCTGGTAAACAGGGGTACACTCTTGCCCAGGCCGCGATTGATGCAGGCGCTGATGTAACTTTGATCACTGCTCCTACAAATCTAACAGCTCCCATTGGGTCCAACCTAGTGACTACGCGTAGCGCAAGCGAGATGACGGAGGCTGTTCTTTTGTCATCCCAAACAGCAGATACGCTAATTATGGCTGCTGCGGTGGCGGATTATCGTCCAAGTCAAGTTGCCGATCAAAAAATCAAGAAGACTGATGCTGATTTATCGATCCCCCTCCAACAAACGGCTGATATTCTCAAATCAGTTGCAGAAATACGAAAATCTGGTTATCCCAAATTCGTGGTTGGGTTCGCTGCTGAAACGGAGAATCTCTTGGAAAACGCCCAGGCAAAGCTGCAGGCCAAAGGTTTAGATTTGATCGCCGCCAATGACATTAGCGCGGTGGATGCCGGGTTTGCGACGGATACGAACCGGGTTACGCTACTTTTTGTGGCTGGTCGCCATGAAAACCTCCCACTTATGACAAAGATCGAGGTAGCTGAGCGAATTATCCAGGAGATTGTTGAGCAAATTAAGACTTAGCTTTTTCTAGCTATGCGCAGAAAAATTAAGTGGCGAGTCGTGAGCAGAGTGTCGTTAGTTGTGAGTTACGAGTAAAAGGATGCAGATATGAAAATTTCGAATTCGATTACGGATGTGTCAGGAATCAAAGTCGGGCATGAGACGAATGTAAACGCCCTGACGGGATGTACTGTTGTTTTGTGTGAAGATGGCGCGGTGGGCGGCGTAGATCAGCGTGGGGGCACTCCTGGCACACGTGAGACGGATTTACTGCGCCCAATGCACCTGGTTGAAAAAGTTCATGCCATTGTGCTGGCTGGCGGTTCAGCCTATGGGTTGGAATCAGCTTCCGGGGTGATGCGATACCTAGAAGAAAAAGGGATTGGAGTCAATGTCGGGAACGCGCGCGTCCCTATCGTGCCAGCCGCAAATTTACTTGACCTGGGAATCGGGGATCCAACTGTCAGGCCAGATGCCGCTATGGGATACCGCGCCAGCCAAAATGCAAGCGATGAACGTCCTGCCGAAGGCAATTTCGGAGCGGGGACGGGCTGCACGGTAGGCAAAATCCTTGGCATGGGGCAAGCCATGAAAAGCGGAATCGGTACATCCAGCCTCGAAGTTGGCGGGGGCGTTGTTATGGGCGCGATTGTGGCCGTAAATGCGGTCGGTGACGTAATTGATCCCAGCAATGGGGAAATCATTGTCGGAGCGCGATCAACCAAGGTCGGGCCAGTGAAAATTGGTTCAGAAGGATATTTTGCGGACACAATGAAAGTGATGAAATCATTTGTTGGGCGCTCGGCTTTAGGGTTGGCTACCCGGAGTAACACGGTGATCGGTGTGGTGGCGACCAATGCCAAACTCAACAAAGAGGGAGCCAACAAAGTTGCCCAGATGGCTCATGACGGGCTGGCACGGACGATCCGACCGGCTCACACGATGTTGGATGGGGACACAATTTTTGCCCTGGCGACCGGGACGAAAAAGGCTGACATCAGCACCGTGGGAGCGTATGCTGCTGAAGCGGTGGCGCTGGCAATTTTGTCAGCAGTTCGGGCGGCTGAACCTGCAGGGGGATTGCCGGCATCCGGCATTCAAAGAGCGAGTGCTGGCATCTAAAAATCCGACGCTTCGGCATGCGGCATCTAAAGAGCGGATGCAGCATGCTAATTACGCATGCTTCGGCATCAGACTTGAACAAAAAAAGAAACTAGTGTTGCGTCACTGGTAGATTGACGAGTTATGGTGAATTGGATAAGCTATCTCCAAAGGATAAGGAGGTAGCAAAGTAAACAAAGAATACATCGTAGATTTAACAACAGAAGAACTTGTGGATTTAGAAAGCCAATAGCGGGGTGGTGGAAACCGGCGGATGTATTTCGGCGTTACACAGTTGGCATTACTGCGGATCATATGGCGAGATATCACCCCACAAAGACCGTTATGGAAAACCACCCTACAAAACGTATCTCCAAGTTCCTTTATAAGTTCCACTTGATTAATATACTAATTTAGGTTATAATTATCCGAATAGCCTGGCAGCTAAGAAAGCCGCATCTCCTTACCGAAAACACAACAAATTTTCACCACTGTCCGGGGAGTGTGAATTCAATCCCAGACTGCCTGGCGAGAAGGTACTCCAATGGCGGTTAGCGAAAGCCAATTAAAATCCTCGGCTGTACCCGCGCAGCAGGGTTTAGCGTTCCCGGACCGGACAGCCCTGATTGCGTTTGTATTTATGGTTTTGGTTGCGGGTGGAGCGGCAGTAGCCATTCGTATCACATTTGTTGAATTGCCGCCTTTTTGGAGCGGGGGCGCCCGTTTGGGTTTAGCGGCTTTGATCTTCTGGGTGCTGATGATAGTCCGCAGAGTGGCGCTGCCGCGCGGTAAAGCACTAGCCGGGGCGGCATTATTCGGCTTCCTTGGTATTGGCGCCTCATTCCTATTTTTAATGTGGGGACTGGTTGAAACACCCGCCAGCCTATTCCAGGTGATCGGGGCTTTAGTGCCACTCTTGACGATCCTTTTCGCCTTCCTGCATCATCTGGAAAAGCTGCGCTGGCAGGGGATAACTGGCGCCTTGCTGGCGGTTGCCGGAATCACATTCGCAGTGAATGGCTATAAAGGAGCCGCAATCTCGATCCCGCATATACTGGCGATCGTTGCCGGAACCGCCTGTATAGCTGAGTCACTCGTGATTGCCAAGCTGATCCCACGCAGCAATCCCATTGCTACTAACGCGGTCGCTATGACAGTCGGTTCAGCTATGCTGCTGTCTGTCTCTTTATTAACCCGGGAACAATGGGTGATCCCAACCAAAAGTGTGACCTGGGCAGCTTACCTTTACCTGGTGGTTTTTGTTTCAGTGATCGTTTTTCTGCTTTATCTCTGGCTGCTAAAACGCTGGACCGCTTCGGGAACCTCATTTACGTTTGTGCTGATGCCGCTGGTTACCATTGTGCTGGCCTCATTGATATCGAATGAGCCGATTACCTTGAGTCTGATCATCGGTGCGGGGCTGGTGATTTCCGGAGTGCTGTTCGGTGCGCTGATAAAGCCTAAAAGATTACTCCCACAAAAATGATTTATTCAATTAAATTTGTCTTTTAATGGATGATATCCGATACCAAATTTGAATAAATTTTACAGTACTGGTGGATTACAGGCACCAGCTTCAACGCAATTACGGTAGTGATCATTGGAAATTTCGGTCTTGTCGATCCAGAAGGAATTTAACTCAACCTTATGAACCGGCTGCTCATTCCTGAAAGCAACATCCCGACATACAGCCAAAGCTAAATCCCCGAGAAAGTCTTTACACAGATGCCAGGCTTCATTCAGCATTTCATCATCAATTCCCATTCCAAGCTCTCCTGCAGGGACAAACAGCATCACCATATCATCAACCGGGCGTACCCATGTGTCACCCAAACTAGTGCTGGTTCAAACATGAATGTTTGGGCATGCAAAGGACGAATGCGGCATCTAAAAAGCGGATGCTCAATCGCAATGACGCTCGTTTTTTCCCGGGCGTGGGAGCCGGCTCAAAAAACGTGAGCTTGGCAGCTAAGAGGAGGAGTTTGAGCATGCAAAGGACGGATGCGGCATCTAAAAAGCAGATGCTTAAGAGCGGAGATTGCCACGTCGCTGCGCTCCTCGCAGCAACACTAGGATGGATGCTTGCTCCTACTAAGAAACTGCTGAGTTTCTTTCTATTTGAGCCCTGTTTTTTCGGAGTGGGTTTGCTCGCAACAAGAGGGGGTGCTTCGGCATCTAAAACAGATATGGATTGCTGAAGCCATGCTTCAGCTTTGTTATCATAAAGGCGCAAGCATGGCTTGCGCACTCCAAAGGATTGCCGGCATGCAAAGTAAGAATGCGGCTCAAAATACGTGAGCTTGGCAGCTAAGACCGGAGGTTGGGATTTGGGGTGAGAACGGATCAGCTCTCCTCGTTCCACATCTGTACCAGATTGATGCACATCTCGGTGGCGCGCCTCATATCCTGAACACTGATCCATTCCAGCGGACCATGAATGTTCTGCATGCCGGTAAACAAGTTGGGCGTTGGGACACCCATCTCAGTTAACCGCGAGCCATCGGTGCCGCCGCGGATAGGTTTTGAGAAGTACTCGATGCCTGAAAGTCGGCAGGCTTTACGGGCCAACTCAACCGGACGCATGTCCTTCACCAACCAATATCGCATGTTGCGATACTGGGGCGTAATGGAGCAGGTGATTATTCCGCGCGGTTCGGTGGATTGGACAGTTGCACAAACTTGCTGGATCAGCTCGCCATGTTTACTTAAGCCTTCTTCTTCGAAATCACGCAGGATGAAGTGCAGCTCGGCTTCAGCCGCAGTGCCGTTCATCTGGTAAAGGTGTATGAAACCCTGACGTCCGTCGGTTGTCTCCGGTGTCAGGGTAACTTGGGGTAGTGTGTTGATGATCTTGGCTGCAAGGTGCAGTGCGTTTACAAGCTTGTCTTTTGCCAGACCTGGATGGATCGAGACGCCCTGGACATGAACGGTTGCCCTGTCGGCTGATAATGTCTCATAGATGATCTCACCGAGCTCAGCGCCGTCCAAGGTATATGCAAAGGAGGCATTCAAGTCGTCGGGCAGAGCAGCATTAACGCCGCGGCCGATCTCTTCATCGGGAGTAAAGCCGATCCTCAGCATGCCGTGTGGGATATCGAGGTTCTTCAATAGATGATGAGCCATTGTCATTACGATGGCTACACCTGCCTTGTCGTCTGCGCCCAGCAAAGTAGTGCCACCGGCTGTGATAATGTCTTCGCCCACTTTTTTGGATAGATATGGAAATTCTTCAGGCGACAGGACTTTGTTGGGATCGTCGGGTAAAACAATGTCCCCTCCTTCATAGCTTTTATGGACAATTGGATTAACACCGGTTCCGCCGAAGGCGGGCGTTGTGTCTACATGAGCTAAAAAAGCAATGGTAGGCGCCTCGGAATCGGAGGTGGCCGGAATCGTGGCTAAAACAGTACCATAGTCGGTCAGGGTCACATCCTGGGCGCCCATGCTGTTGAGCTGTTCCACCAGAAGGTTGAGCAGGTCATACTGATCCCTTGTGCTGGGGGATGTGGTTGAATTTTCGTCGCTGTGCGTGTCTATGCGCGTATAGCGCACCAACCGATCTTGAAGTTCGATATCAAATTTATCAGTCAATGGTTCCTCTCTATTGAAAGTTAATAAGAAATAATATCACTTGGGATCTTTCTCATTCTAATCCTTTATGGTCAGGAAGGTAAAGAATTATAAGAATTGTTAACACTTTTGGATTGTATTCAACAAATCTTTTATCAGCGCCTGATTATTGGGAAGAACATCTTGGTGTCGGGTGGTATTGTGCCATTCACCTTCAAGTCGTAATTTGTAACCAGACCATAAGCGCTACTGCTATAGTGACGAACGCGTATGTAGTAGTAGCCATCCGCAGGAACTGTCCAGGAGATTCGTGAGTCCATCCCTCCGCCGTCGTCATCATTGTAGACCATCAAGGTTGTGCCATTTGTGTCATAAAGATACAAAACGGTATCACAAAAACCACCCAGGTTAAATGTTTCAATCACATAGCTCCGCCCATTAGAACCCCAGAACTTAACCCAGTCGTTATCCCCTGCCGCATAGAAGTTATGGGTCTGTGCAGATCCATTGACCGTAATGGTGTTGGCATGGGAGGGAGAATCATCTGGCTCATACATATCTGCCGCTCCACCAGAACTGCCGCAGATCGAAGCGCTATTCATTTCAACAGCCTGGAGGGCATTAGTCACATTTGTACAATATGTCGAACTATTTCCATATAAATCAGCACAAGCTGCTCTCAACCCGGTATAAGCCTGATTGAAACCTGTGCTGCTAGAAAAGTAGACTGTTAAAGCACGGTAAAAAATCTGCTCCGTGCGACTGCGCCCAATTCCAGAAATAGTATGCCCATTGTAGCTGCCACCATCCGACATGAGGTAAGCCGCATGGCTCGGTACACCGCTGTTGGTATGCACACCCCCATTGTCATTATGTCCGCAGTAAAATTGCGAATCACTTACCTTGCCAGGGTCACCGTATAAGGTTGGATCCTGCAAACTGCGTATTGCACCGATTGGTGTATCTTCTCCCATCAACCAATCATCTCGATCAACCATAACACCGAAAATATCCGAAATCGATTCGTTAAGTGCTCCTGATTGATAGGAATACACTAAGTCTGCCGAATGTTGTGTGACTGCATGTGTCCACTCGTGGGAAACCACATCCTTGGTTGCAAAACCAGGACCAAACACGGTTTGAAAACCATTCCAGAAAGCATTTGCCTGAGTGCCATAACGTACACTGGTCCTCATGGCAGCGCCATAGTTGTCAAAACTATCCCGGCTGAAGCTTGAGAAAAAATAGTCGTAAGTGTCACCTGTAAAGCTATATGCGTTAGTACAATCTGATGAGGGGGTACCACCTACAGAGCCACTCTCGTTATAACATTGTGTTCCGGGCAGGGAGGTAGACCCATTGAGGTCATAAATTCGTCGATCACGGCCAGTCTGAATATTCGTATAGTTAAGAAGCACAATGCCTGTGTGGGCATCTACAATAATTGTCTGTGCATCTGGTGGTTCTTCTGAGCTGACAATCAACTCATATACAAGGTAATTTTTGCTAGGGCCCAGATGAAGGATGGCAGGATTGAAGACCTTCAACCTGCTTTCATCTTCTTGATAACTATTTAACTCCAGTTTCTGTGCAGCAGCTTTGAATGCCGCCTGGGCTGAAAGTTTCGGCCTGGTAGAAATGCTCACCGATGATAAGAATGTCCCATTTGCCGCGATCGCTTCACTCTCGTTTGTGTGTACGATAACTTCGCCGCCAAAAACAGCAAGATCGTTGTAGCTTTGCTGAAACCGGGAATGCGTAATCCCCAATTTATCTGTTTCCTCTTTCATCTCTGCCCATTCAAGTTCTGCACTTACCCCCTTAACTGGGGACATCAGGTTTTCCAAAAATGCCTGTGCCACATAACTGGTGTTTTGCCCTTCTTTTTGACTCAATCCAAGCTCGAAAGCCTTAACCGATTGACCAAAGGCATCATTTTCATCAATAGCCGGAAACCACTCCAAGAAAACGACGTCGGACGTTTGCAACTCAACATCGTCCTGTTCAATAAGCGCTGCCAGAGTTACTCGTATAACCTGAGTGAAAATCAGGAATATTCCGATGCTCATTACCAAAATAATCCAGAGAAATTTCAAATTAATAGTAGTCCTTTTTTTTCTCATTTATTTACACTCGTCTACAATTTTATTTAGAATATTTAGCACAGGTTGTAAAAATTGTGGGATGGCTGTATCCATAGTACGAATGGTTATCCCATCGTATTTAAGCGTGTATTCAATTAAATCACAGCAGGTGTTCTCTGGAAGAAATTCTTGTGTTGGTTCAGTAGATTGATTCTTTTTTAGATGAGAGACCAAATTCTGACGAACTGCTGGACTTATATCCTGCCTGCATTCGCCATTTTTCCTCACTATTACAACCTTCCCATCTGGATAAAGCACCAACCGATCATTATAGCCAGCGAATCCCCCAATGCGTTTGAAGGCTAATGTGCCTGGTATATCTGCATCTGGAGAAGGTGAAATTACCATAGGTGTCGGGAGGAGATCCTGAGTAGGCAATAATTGGGTTCTCTTGATGTCGGCAGGAAAGTTGTAACTATTGCACGCAACAATTAGAAAGATAAGAACGAGTATGAATAGAACTTTTAAACTCACCCAAGCTCCTTTACATTTGGATAAAATCCCTACATATTCATCCCAGGCAGTGCAGCATCATGTGTCAGAACTGTACCGTTTCAGGGTCTGTGAGACAAAATAGGGTGGGAATATTTGAGAGGCTCTGCGTAATAGGTGTTGCGAATATTTACTGCCCACCCATGAATAATCATATTATGCAAAGACAGGAAAGACTCTCTTAGCTAAATGCAAGTTTTATTCCAAATGCTTTGACGATTTTCGTCCTCGCCTGCTCACAATCATTCTCCTCCTGTATCTCCCACCTGTAAGCAAAGCGCAACTTTAAGACACTCAACCCACGGATCGACCACCGGCAGCGGTCTCAGCTTGATACAGTCCTTTCCTGGGCAATCCAGCAACAAGATATAAACAGGCTGAAGCCGCTTATCAATAACACCAGTTCACAACCGTTGATTAGCTTCAAATCGATTAGCCCATCCTCTGTAGTAGAAGGGCTGGAGAACGTGACAACCGTTCTTCCTTAAGTAAACCTTCGATTTACGACAGAGGTCAGGTGGACTCAATTCAGTCCCGTCTCTTCTATACGTAAACGGCTCTTGTCAATCCCTTCCCGGTTATAGAATTCCCGGATCGCCATACTTGGGGAGATGAAAACTATGTGATACCACAAAATTGATTTGATGTTCTGGTGGAAGGGGAGTATATTGACTTCTCGTCTGAGCAAACGGAATACCGATGTGTGGGATTGAGACCTGCTCTCCAAAACCACCCTCTACCCACAACCCTCCCATTTGCCAGATCATTTTCCCCTGTCGTAGGATCGTTTTACCCCCCGCTTTACGGAGGAATGCAAAGGTTATTTCGCTCCAAAGAGTAACAATGGATGATATTGACGAAACCTTGAAACAATATGAAAGGTAATAAAAGTGATTATGATGTAATTTTCGTTTGATCCCGCGTATCTGGTTCAATCACTGGTATCCTTCTGGGCTAGAAAGGATATCGAGTTCTCGTCCTTGATCGGGCCTACTTCCCAAGCGACACGCTTTCAACGCACTTTTTCCGAGCACCGACTCTGTGGACTTTCGACGAAGTGGGGGTTTATGATGAAGTGCAGGCGACAGTCCCCCACGCTACGGTGAGCTTCAATGTAATCGATGGGATTGCCTTCGTGGAGCCAGTGGATTGAACAGGCTTCTACCCATGCGGTTTCCCTTGCAAATTACGTGGGAGATTTTCTATCTGCCGCCAGTGTTTTTATCAATCGAAAAACCTACCACTTTAACATTAGAAAACCGATCACCTGGGCATTGGTATAAATTTTTCACGTCAATCTTTTTCTAGCCACCCGACAGTTTTAATTTAGTACACGGATGAACACGGAATAACACGGATAAAATGGTGGCGATAACATAATCGCGATAAAATAATCGAAGTAATAAAAAAAACCGTAAAAATCAGTATTTATCCGTGTCCAAAAAAGAATGTTACCCAAAGTGTCAGGTAGGTAGATCTTTATGATAATTAAATATACCAGCACATAGCGGGCTAACACACGTAGCGAGGGAACTCGTCCATGCCAGTATTGACTTTTGAGTTGATTATTGCTAAAATGATATTATAAAATAATCGCTCCTCTGCTAGTGAAAGTCGGCTTTACATGCCGTGCGTCCGATAACCGGACCTAGCTACAGAGGGGTGATTTTTTCTGTTTCGAAGGGATTTTTCTTGCTGTACCAATTATTTGGATAGTTCTTTATATCGTACAGGTCAACCAATAGATCTACATTGTGCTCAACCACTTTTAAAAAAGCGCATCTCTCTGCGTGTAAATGCGCGATAAACAGCCCAATTCATATAATCAATCACACTCAGACAAGGTTCACCTTTTGGGGTTTGGGCTTGTATATGGTGAGCAGTTTTAAGCTGTGTATCCCATTTCTCCTCAAACCGTTTTACACCCTGTTGAATAGCCCCCTGCAATGGTATTTGTCTGTCTCTGGATCCTCGTTTTGCAAAATATAGATAATTTTCCTGAAAGCGATGTAATACATTTTGGAATAACTGTGAAACCAGATGGTCATAAAAGGCATTTTTTTGTGCCTGGAAGCTGTTTCGGAAGACTCGTTCAATCTTTCTGGCAACAACGAATTGAGCTTTAAATTCTAACCCAGCTATTAATTTGAAAAACTGGTAACGGACTTCGGGCGAATCATCTTTTGCATGAAAAGCGATTGCCTTCTTGGCGATAGAAGGCACACCTTGAAAATATGGCTCGTTGATGATTTCTTGCTGCAAATCTAAAACTGCCTTACGAATAGTATTGGGACTTGGGGTCTCAATAAAACCCAATATCAACAGTTTCGAGCAACCTGGTCGCCCCACAATAAAATTACCTCTACGATCATAAAAGGTAGCGTCGCCAGATTCATCCACAAAATACCATATTGACCCGGGCTGTGTCTTCTTCATTTTTTAGATTTCCATTATTAATTATGCGTGTTTTGATGACAAAAGGCTGATTATATCGGGTACCTGAAATATACTAGCTCCGCCTATGCAAATTTGGTAGTCCTCTTCTACTTCTATCTGAACTTCTTCGCCCAGGTCATCGAAGATAAAGCAGCTTTTTATTAAAGCGGCTTTCTCATAAAGAACCCGTCTCTGTTCTGACAGTCCAGCCCTCCTGCAATGGCGGATACAATCAGCAGCCGTGGCGGTATTGGCAGGGACGTCGCGCTCGCGGGGTGGTACACCTTCCAATAGGGCATTGGCAAAGCACTTGATCCGCCACAGCGTGCCGCTGGTGTGCAAGGCTTCCTTCTAGGAGCGTTCTCCTTCATTTGCAGGTGGACGCCAGGCTCCTTCTTCAGGATTAAAGATGAATTCCGGCGGATAGCAAATCGCAGCGGTTCGATCAGGAACTCCCTATATTTCAGCCCAGTTAATATCACTATATGATCGTCTGTATTTAGTTGATGTCCCAAATCCTGCATCACTTTTAATGACCACGTTCGGCGCTTAGAGATAGGCATGTTGTTTAGGGTTTCATTATAGGGCGCAAAGACGGAAATTGGATCCACTAAGCCGTACTTAGCCAACAAGATGAACCTTTTATCCGAGATTGTATCCGCATAAGCGGACGCTTTCTTAAACCAATCCGAGATATATAAATCCCTTGCCACCATTGGTCTTTTGTTTTTCTTACTAACACAAGCGACAAGCGCGATTGTTTTAGCCATTATTCCGCATCGTTGGATCTTTAAAACCTTTTAATGCAAACACTGTTCATTGGACATGGACCGCAATTAGGGTTGGATGCATGGCACCATTGTCTTCCAATCTCCCAAAGCGCACCATCAATTTCACCAGGATAGGATGGGTTAATGCTACGTGCTGCTTCTATTGCATCTCTCTCCGATTCAACTTCACTTACACCTAACCTATATAAAACTCGCATGGTATGCACATCAGGCTTGATATCCATTCTTGTTCTTTCAAGATCGTTAAACCGAATTGGGTATGCAGCTTCGATCAACAATACTGCCATATTGGCAATCCCTTCACCGACACCAAAAATACTCTGAAAAGTCCGTTTCACCTGCCCAGCTGTTTTCCCTTCCCAGATCTGGGCGGCATCCGCGTCAAATTCCTCCACTACGAGAATGGTCAATTCTTGAAGAGTCCTTGGGGCAGCATTTACAAACCTGGGTTTTTTGGGCAGTCTTTGAAACAAAGTTTCAAGATCAGAAACAGACATATGATAGATTTTACGTGGATCAAGGTGACCGAGATCATTCTTGATGTAGTAAGGTATAGTCCAGATCAAATCCGCTTTCATTCCCCGATCTAAACAGACAGCAATTGCGAACGCATACGGATCATCAATCACCAACTGATAGGCATCAGGTTCTAATGTCGGGAATAGGATTTGAGAATCCATGTTGGTTGAAAATGAGAGTAACTTATCTCGTATTTGTAGAATGTCAACTTCGTTTATTCTTACCTCAGCAAACTTTTGATCATTTTCATATCTGGTATTCAATGCGCGCTTATTTCCTACTTCAAAGCCTAACTGCCGAAAGACGCAGTTTGTTTGCTTACCTCCGCCAAAATCGGTAGCTGGAAAACCGCTGACTTCGCTCAAGATATGCTTTGGTGGATAAAGTCGCCCGCGGTAACGAATGGCAAATTTGTAGATGTCTTTATCCAACCAATTATCATATTGATTGGTCGAAGGATAGCATTCATCGAAATCATCCATGGCTCTGATAACTGCCTCTCGTTTGATTATGACCCCTTTGAAAGTTGTAGACATATGTGCTCCCTATGTGGAAATATTCCTATTCAATTAAGGGGAAGATAGGATTTGACCTCCTCACTATCAAAGTTTGATTACCTTATTATAGTCACATTTTTCAATTGCCTTGATGATTTCTGATGAAAATATACGGATTCGATCAAGATGACGCATTATTTTTTGGGGATTGTTGAATAGGGGGTTTATAAACAAGGGTTGTTCATCATACCGTGAAAGAGCAATTATTTCAGTAGGCTATATACTGAAATATAAGCTTGGCAAATAGGCAAAAATAATGTATAATGTCTCAGTGGATACGTATGAAGTTCGACTTGGAAAAATAGCAAATATACAGGTTGGATATCAGTCGCGTGGGCGAATTGAAGAAGACCTGAGCGGCGACTATGCAATTATTCGTTCACAAGATTTTGATGGTGCAGGGAATTTGCTTCTGAGCGAAGCAATGCGTTTCTCCCCAAAAATCGATCCACAAAAGTATCTGGTAGATGCTGGCGATATTCTTGTTCAGGCAAGGGGGCAAAACCATTTTGCCTTCCTGCTGGAAAATGAAACCAACAAAACAGTAGCGTCGAATTCCTTTTATATTGTACATCTCAAAGAGCACAACAAAGTAATACCCGCTTACCTTGCTTGGTGGCTCAACCGGACGACGGTGCAAGCCTATTTCCAACAGGTGCAAGGGGTCAGCACGATCCCGTTCATCTCCAAAGCAGATTTACAAAACACCAGGATTCGTATACCACCTATGGAAACCCAGAAGAATATCAGCCAATTGATGCAGCTCTGGCAAAGGGAGCAGAAGCTTAATCAGCAATTATTGGAGAAAAAAGAAATGATCGTTCAAGAGGTATGCCAAAAGGCTAGCATATCCTAATTGGAGGAATTTGAAGTGGCAGAAATGAAACTTACTCAGAGAGAGCTTGGCGATATAGTGTGGGCAGCGTGTGATACATTCCGCGGCGCGGTTGATCCGGCTGAATATAAAAATTATATTTTGACTATGCTGTTCATCAAGTACTTGAGTGACTTATACAAAGATCGCCGGGATGAATATGAGAAGCGCTACGATGGCAATCAAGAACGGGTCAAACGAGCTTTGGAGCGTGCACGTTTCCGCATGCCGGAGGGCGCCAGCTTCGATTACCTGTACAGCAAACGGGATGCACCTAACATTGGTGAAATCATCAATGTCGCCCTGGAAAAGATCGAAGATGAAAACAAGAGCAAGTTAGAAGGCGTTTTCCGAAACATCGACTTCAACAGCGAGGCAGCTTTGGGGGAGACGAAAGACCGCAACCGCCGCTTAAAGAACTTGCTGGATGACTTTGCCGATTCGCGGCTGGACCTGCGCCCATCTAAGGTGGGCAACCGGGATATCATCGGGGATGTATATGAATATTTGATCGGCAAGTTTGCCGCTGATGCAGGCAAGAAAGCAGGGGAATTCTATACCCCGCCCGAAGTCTCTATCTTACTTGCGAAGCTGGTGGACCCACAACCAGGTGATCGAATTTGTGATCCAGCTTGTGGATCTGGATCGCTATTGATTCGGGTGGGTAATGAAGTTGGAGACAAGAATTTCTTCCTGGCTGGACAGGAGAGCAACGGTTCAACCTGGTCCTTGTGCCGGATGAATATGTTCCTGCATGAAATGGATGCCGCCCGGATCGAGTGGTGCGACACAATTACAAACCCAAAATTGATCGAAGATGATGAATTAATGCGGTTCGATGTGGTTGTTGCTAATCCACCCTTTTCACTTAAAAAATGGGGCACTGACGTAGCTGCTGATGATGTCTACAACCGATTCCACCGCGGCCTGCCTCCAAAGTCACGCGGGGATTATGGGTTTATCAGTCACATGGTCGAGATCGCAGTCGAAATGGGCGGCAAGGTGGGCGTGGTCGTGCCGCATGGGGTCTTGTTCCGGGGCGGAGCCGAGGGCAATATCCGCCAGAAGTTTATTGAGGATAATTTGTTGGAAGCGGTGATTGGGTTACCAGAGAAGGTTTTTTATGGCACTGGAATCCCGGTAGCGATCTTGATCTTCAACAAGGGACGCAAGCCATGGGATGAGGTAGAGAGTGAGCGGGCTAAGCATGTTCTTTTCATAGATGCCAGTCGTGAGTATGAAGATGGCACCAAGCAGAACCGCCTGCGGGATGAAGATATTGAGAAGATTGTGACCACCTTTGAAAACTTTGTAGATATAGAGAAGTATTCCCACCGGGCGACACTGGCAGAGATACAAGAAGCTGACTTCAACCTGAATATCCCTCGCTATGTAGACACCTTTGAAGAAGAGGAAGAGATTGATATCCAGGCGGTGAAGGCGGAGATTGCGGCGATTGAAGCTGAACTAACCGAGGTACAGGCTCAGATGGCAGTTTATTTGAAGGAGCTGGGATTTTAGGATATGAAAAGGAATTTTACTAGTAAGATAAATGAAAATCGTCCTGGATATAAAGAAACATTTGCTGGTTGGATTCCAAATGATTGGGAATATGTTAGAGCGCAAGATATTACAGAATTAAGTGCTGGCGGCACCCCATCCACATTGGTTGATGACTATTGGGGAGGCGATATTTTGTGGATGCGTTCTGGGGATTTGAATTTAAAAAGAGTTTGTGATGTCAAAGGACGAATTACTAACAAAGGTTTAGATAATTCATCCGCATTTGTAATTCCAAAACATTCAGTTCTGATCGGTTTGGCAGGGCAAGGAAAAACTAGAGGCACTGTCGCAATTAATGAGGTTGAACTCTCTGCCAATCAATCAGTAGCTGCGTTTATACCTGATAAAACGAAATCACATTACCTTTACATTTTCTATGATTTAGAACATAGGTATGACGAATTGAGACGATTATCAACAGGAGATGGCGGTCGAGGTGGCTTGAACCTAAAAATATTGGGGAATTTGCGGTTTGCTCTCCCACCCCTAACCGAACAAAAGGAAATAGTAGAAACCCTCATCACCTGGGACAAAGCGATTGAATTGGTAGGTAAGCAAATTGAAGCCAAGCAGTGGTTGAAGAAGGGGCTGATGCAGCAGTTGCTGACAGGGAAGATGAGGTTTCCGGGGTTCGATGGTGGGTGGCGGGAATATAAGATAGGAGATATTTCACACTTAATTGCTGGTGGCACTCCAAGCACTCGCGTTCCTCAGTATTGGGGAGGGAATATCAGGTGGATGAAATCAGGAGATATTCACTTAAGAAGAATCTATGATGTTGAAAACAAGATAACCCAAGAAGGTTTAGATAATTCAAGTGCAAAAATGCTGCCTGTAAATTCTGTACTGGTAGCATTAGCAGGACAGGGTAAAACTCGCGGAACTGTGGCAATTAACAAAGTTGAATTATCAACAAACCAATCAATAGCAGCCATTATTCCTGATAAAAAACATTTAAATTATGAATTCCTTTTTTACAATCTTGATTTTCGTTATGAAGAATTGCGAAAGCTTTCAACTGGAGATGGTGGGCGCGGAGGGTTAAATTTAGGATTACTAAGATCAATTAAGCTGTTTACCCCTTCTGTCAAAGAACAAAAAAGAATAGTAAATGTCCTTGCAAATATTGAATATGAAATTGCAAAACTTCAAGAAAAAATAAGGGCTCTTCAAAAACAGAAGCAAGGATTGATGCAAAAGCTGCTCACAGGAGAGGTTAGGGTGAAGGTTTAGGAAGGACATTATGTGATGACAAGACCATATTCTGATTCCGTACAACCGAAAACCAGATATTTACTTTGGGCGATATCTGCCGGTCGGTGCCATTTTTGCAACAAGATCGTCTCGAGAGATTGGTTCACAAAAAAACGGGGGAATTTTGCTGAGGTCGCACACATTATCGGCAACAGGCCAGGAGGACCTCGCGGCGATGCGATACTCTCACCCGAGTATTGTAACAATATCGAAAATCTGATGCTGTTGTGTCCTGATCACCACAAATTAGTCGACAATGAAGAACCAGATAATTACCCCAATGATTTATTACGAAAAATTAAATCAGCGCATGAGGAACGGATCGAAGCTCTCACCGAAATCAAAAAAGACAAAACCAGCAATGTGATTTTATATGGAGCCAATATAGGTAAACATGAAGCATTGGTAAATCATAAAGAAACATCTATGGCTATGTTTCGCGAGGGTTGGTATCCGGCGAGTCTATTACCTGTTGAATTGGGATTAAGTAATAGTGCTTTCAAAGATTATGAAGAGAAATTTTGGACAATCGAAGCTGAAAACTTGGAGAGACAATTTAGAAACAAAGTGCAGACGATGATTGAAGATGGTGAAAGAAATCACTTCTCAATCTTTGCCCTGGCCCCGCAACCCCTGCTTATAAAGCTTGGTAGCTTGTTGTCTGACATATACCCGGCTGAAGTTTATCAATTGCATAGGGAGCCTCCAACCTGGGAGTGGCAAGCTGTATCTGATGAATTCAAGTATCTCATTGAAGAACCTGATACTGTATCCAAAATAGTCGCTCTAAATCTATCTCTAAGCGGAACAATTCCAGATAAAAGAATATCAAGAGTTTTTCGGGGTGAGGAAATTTCAATCTGGAAGTTGACGATCAAAGGGCCAAACAATGATTATTTGAAAAACCTAGAGCAGCTTCGGAGTTTCAGAGAAGTATTTCGGGGACTACTTAACATAATAAAAACCCAACACGGGGAAGATGCCATAATCCACATCTTTCCGGCTGTGCCCGTGGCTGTGGCGATTGAGATAGGTCGTATCCGGCAACCAAAGGCAGATCTTCCTTTCGTAATCTATGATCAAAACCGAAAACGCGGGGGCTTTATGGAAACGGTAAGAATTGAATACTAAAAACAGGATGGATTTAACATGATTTCGGAAAGTTATCGGGGTGATTTGAATAATGCATTACGTCTGGTCGCTTCCAAACTAGGTTTGGACAAAACACGTTACCAGAATGCAGAAGAAAAATATCAGGCTATAGGAAATTGGTTGAATGTGGAGAATTCTTCCTTGGCTCGATATTCACCACAAATTTATTCTCAAGGCTCGTTTTTGTTAGGCACTGTAGTTAAACCTTTATCTGGTGATGAATACGATATCGACCTGGTATGTTTATTATCAGGGATATCCCCGGATACTCGACCCCAAAAGGTTAAAGGATTGGTCGGAGATCGCCTTAAGGAAAGTAGTCAATACTCCAAAATAATTGAAGAAAAGAACCGATGTTGGCGGCTACACTATGCCAGAGAATTTCATATGGATATTATCCCCGCCATACCTGACACACAAAAGAGGGAAGATGCCATTCTGGTTCCAGACAGGGAACTTACAGGTTGGGCATGGAGCAATCCCAAGGGATATGCTGCGTGGTTTCAAGGACGCATGCAAGCACTAGCAGAGATCCGTGAAAAAGGTGTTGAAGAGGTTCCAGATTATTCTGTCAAAACCGTATTACAACTTGCCGTGCAGCTAATGAAGCGACACCGAGACATTGTGTTTGAAAAAGACCCCGACAATAAGCCCATTTCCATCATCATTACCACGTTGGCTGCTCGTGTTTATGAAGGGTATGGATTACAAGAAGACTTATTTGAAGCATTGAAAATAATGGCAGCAAATATGCCTGATCAAATTGTAGATAAAAATGGAGAATTATGGGTAACCAACCCAGTCAATCCTGATGAGAACTTTGCTGATAAATGGCCAGAACATCCTGAGAGACAAGATGCTTTTTATCTGTGGATAGAAAAACTTCAAGATGATTTGTCTCAATTAGAATCTATTTCATCTCTTGACAAGTGTAAAGAATTTATTAGTATCAGGTTTGGGGAAAGCATAGTTTTATCAATGAATAAGGACATTTCATTAGAAAGCAAAATTACAGTCGGGACTAATCCTTTTGAAGTAGAACACAAAAAATCTATGGAATGGGGTTATGTGCCGAAATATGACGTAACCATAAGAGCTAAAAAGAAATCTGGTGTAACTAAAGGCGTTATGCCGAAAGAGTTTCATAATAATAGCTCCCATTTGAGTAAAGGACTTTCGTTAGAATACACAGCTATTACAAACACACCGGGCGATTATGATATTCAATGGCAAGTTGTTAACACGGGATCAGAAGCTGAACGAGCTAATCAATTGCGAGGTGAATTTTACCCTAGCTCAGGTGCAAATAAAAGTGGTTTTTATCGAAAAGAGTCAACAAGGTATACTGGAATGCATTGGGTTGAAGCATTTGTAGTAAAAGATAAGGTTTGTGTCGCTCGAAGCGACGAATTTGTCATTTACATAAAGTGAGATTATTTATGCGTCAAATTGGGCTATCTGAACAAACCGTTTCCCAACTCCCAGCATTGCATTTGCTACAAAACCAGCCAGAAGGAACAGGGTGAGCTCTACATCCACTCCAAGGGTGGCAAGATCCAGCGCAAAGATAGTCATGGAGGGGATCCATATCCGCCCGAGGGATAGAAGACCATGCAAGAAGTGATTGAAAAAACAAAGAAATCATGCTATAATTCGGTTACATTACCCCCGATCTTTCGAGACGGGGTGCGAGGCGGGTTTACCCGCCTCTGCGGTTTTAATAGGGGGGTGATATGAAAACCATTGTATATGTAGATGGGTTCAATCTTTATTACGGCGCTGTCAAAGATACCTCATTAAAATGGCTCAATATTCACCGGATGTGTGAATTACATCTTCCAAAAGATCAGGTTGTTGGCGTAAAGTATTTCACAGCAAAGATTATCTCTCGTCCTGATGACCCCCAAAAACATATTCGCCAGCAAGTTTATTTGCGAGCATTAAGAACGCCCCCAAATTTAGAGATCATCTATGGGCACTACTCCGAACATCCGAAATGGATGCGACTGACCAACCCTCAACCTGGAAGACCATATTTTGCCGAAGTGATTAGAACGGAAGAAAAGGGTTCAGACGTAAATATTGCCATAAATTTACTTCATGATGGTTATCAAAAAAAGTATGAATTAGCTGTATTAGTTACGAATGACTCTGATCTACTCTCAGCAATTCAAATTGTTCAAAACGATCTGGTTTTGAAGGTTGGTATTTTAAATCCACAGAAACATCCCTCGAAAGTATTGAAAAATGAAGCTCTCTTTATCAGAAATCTCCGAACAGGGATTTTAAAAGCCTCTCAATTCCCTACAACCTTAACGGATGCCAAGGGCTCATTTCATAAACCGGAAGAGTGGGAGGAGGTAGACTGTGAGTAGAGAGGATCTCATCTCATTATCTGAACAAACAATCTCACAGCTGCCCGCCCTGCACTTGCTCCAAAATCTGGGCTATAACTACCTGACACCACAAGAAGCCTTACAAATGCGCGCTGGGCGATTGCGCAACATCTTGCTGGAGGAAGTTTTAGTAGGCTGGCTGCGGGAGCATAATCGCATTCATTACAAAGGTCGCGAATATCCCTTTAGCGAGGGCAACATTTTCAGCGCAATCGAGGCGTTAAGGGTCGATATACCGGAAGGATTGGTTCGCACAAATGAGAAAATCTACGATCTTCTGACGTTGGGCAAAAGCATGCAACAATCAATTGTGGGGGACCTACGCAGCTTCACACTTAACTACATTGACTGGCTGAATCCAGAAAGAAATATCTATCACGTGACGGAAGAATTCAGCGTGGAACGGGCTGGATCGGAGAAAACTCGTCGCCCGGATATCCTGTTGTTTGTGAATGGTATACCGCTGGTCGTGATCGAGTGTAAATCCTCAGATATCAAAGACCCGCTTGACCAGGCCGTTTCCCAAAACATTCGCAACCAGAAAGAAGGCGAAATCCCGTACCTGTTTTACTTTTCACAAATCTTGTTAGGAGTGTGCGGAAACGGCGCCAAGTATGCGACCACTGCCACTGAAGCTAAATACTGGAGCGTCTGGAAAGAGAGGGAAGGCAAAATAGAGTTTGAAAAAGCATTACAAGAGATTGTAAATGTTCCGATTGAGGAAGAAAAGCTGACTAAGATGATTGAGGCAAGCAGGCAGATTGGGATGCCTTATCGGATTGAGGCAATAAAAGACCTCAATACTCCCCGCAATACTACTGAGCAAGACTGTTCAATTTTTGCCCTATGCCGCCCGGAGAGACTGCTGGAATTGACCCAGCGCTTCGTATTATTCGACGGACCTGATAAGAAGATTGCCCGCTACCAGCAATATTTTGTTGTCAAGAAAATCATGTCTCGCATCCAGGCGCCAAATCAAGATGGTAAGCGTATTGGCGGCGTTGTCTGGCACACACAGGGCAGCGGCAAATCGCTAACGATGGTGATGCTGGCAAAAGTGATTGCAATGACAGATGGGATTGAGGATTATAAAATTGTCCTGGTCACCGACCGGGTTGACCTGGATGATCAACTGAAGAAGAATTTTGTACAAACCGGTCACGAAGTAGACCAGGCAACAACGGGTAGAGATTTAGCAAAATTACTAAACTCACCTAAGTCTCGGATTATTTCAACGATAATCAATAAGTTTGAAGCCGCAGTGGGTACCGGCAAAGCGCGTAACGAGAATCCGAATATTTTCGTTTTGGTCGATGAAGGTCACCGCACACAATATGGCAACTTTCATGCGCGCATGCGCCAGGCTCTGCCAAACGCGTGTTATATCGGTTTTACAGGCACACCGGTGATGAAAAAAGATAAAGATACGGTCGAAAAGTTTGGAGGCATGATCGACACGTACACAATCACGGAAGCGGTTGATGATAAGGCGGTGGTCGAGCTGCTTTATGAAGGTCGCCACGTGCACCAGGTCGTTGATAAGGAAGCCATGGACAAATGGTTTGTGCGGGAAACCCTCCAAATCAGCGAACAGCAGGCTGCGTACTTGAAAACCAGATTCGCGGCGACAGATCCACTCAATAAAGCTGCGAAAAAAGTGCGCGAGGTTGCCTGGGATATCAGCCTGCACTACCGGGATAACTGGCAGGGAACCGGATTTAAAGGCCAGTTAGTGGCTCAGGATAAAGAACACGCCTTGATGTTCAAGGATTATCTGGATGAGATCGGCATTGTAAACGCAGAAGTATTAATCTCCGGACCGGATGAGCGAGAAGGCGAGACCGATATTCATAAAGAAAATAAAGAAGCTGTGCAGCGGTTCTGGAAAGTAATGATGAGCAAGTATGGCAGCGAAAAAGAATACAACAAACAATTGATAAATACCTTCAAATATGGGGAAGAACCAGAGATCATTATCGTGGTTGATAAATTATTGGTGGGATTTGATGCACCGCGTAACACAGTTCTATACCTGACTCGAGCCTTGAGGGACCACAGCTTACTACAAGCAATTGCTCGGGTAAACCGGCTCTATGAGGGCAAAAAATATGGGTATATTATTGATTACCGCGGTATTTTGGCGGACTTAAACGATGCCCTGGATCTATATGACAAGCTTCCTGAGTTTGATGCTGATGACTTAGGCGATATCTTAAAGGATATCAGCAATGAAGTGGCTAAACTATCCCAAACCCATGCGGTACTTTGGGATACCTTCAAAGATATCAGAAATAAAAAGGATGTCGAAGAATATGAGCAGTCATTAGCCGAGCAAGAGATGCGCGATAAGTTCTATGACCGTTTAACTGTGTATGCAAATACTCTCTCGATTGCACTATCCAGCGTGAAATTCCTTGAGGATGCTCAACCAGAAGACATCGCTCGCTACAAAAGCGATTTGAAATTTTTCGCCAAACTACGGTCATCCGTGAAACGCCGTTATGCCGAGACACTTGATTTTGTTAAATATGAACCCAAGATAAAAAAACTTTTGGACATACACGTTGGTACAGAGGAAACGGAGCAAATTACCCCACTGGTCAACATCTTCGATAAAGTGGCTTTTGCTGAAGAAGTTGCAAAGCTCGAATCGGTTTCAGCCAAGGCAGATACAATTGCTCATCGAACCAGCCGCACAATCTATGACCGTATGGGCGAAGACCCTGTTTTCTATGCCAAGTTTTCTGAAATGCTCCAAAAAGTAATTGACGATTATCGGCAAAGAAGGATTGATGAGAACGCATATCTTGGACAAGTTACTGAGATTATGGGCGCGGTTGTAAACCGGACAGGTGATGAAATCCCAGCCAAACTAGACGGTCATGAGGTGGCGAAAGCCTATTTTGGGATCCTTAATCAAAGCTTTGAAGGACGTTTACCGGAAGAACTTTCATTGGAAGAATGGTTTTCAGATATCGCCCTCGCAATCGATGAAATTATTGAACGCAATCGAATTGTGCAATGGACAGATAACCAGGATATCCAAAACCGGATGCGGATTGAGATTGAAGATTGGCTATTCGATTTTGCCAACCAGAAAGGCTTCGAGTTAGATTTTGAGATTGTGGATGATATCCTTGATCGATGTATCGATGTGGCAATCGTCCGGAGAGCCGATGTCTAATCATAGGTACACGTCAGACCAACTTGAAGAGATTAAATATGGGAGGTCGACGATTGAATATCAACTCGTGCGCGAAGACCGGAAAAACCTTGCAATAACGGTCAATCCGGATAAGTCAGTGGTTGTCAAGGCACCATTGAGGAGTAACCTTGATGAAATTCAAGGGAGGCTCCAGAAACGAGGGCATTGGATAGTCAAGCAGTTGAATTACTTTGATAAATTTCACCCTTTGCAGCCTGAGAGACAATACATCAGCGGAGAGACCCATTACTACCTTGGGAGACAATACAGACTCAGGATTCACAAAGGCAAAGAGAAGCCCGTGAGGCTAATTGGAAAGTTCTTTATTGTTCAGACTCGGGATCCTAATAATCGAGAAAGAGTCAAGCAATTGATGCTTCAATGGTATACCGATCATGCACAAGCTCTATTAGATCGGCGGATATTATTGTATCTCGAACAAATCTTAGGTAAGGGTTTTGAAACTCAAGAAATCCAATACCGCTTGCTGAAACGTAGATGGGGCAGCTATTCACCAAAAGGAACGATCACATTCAACATAGAATTGGTTAAGACCCCCATAGATTGTATTGATTATGTGATTGTCCACGAGTTGTGTCACTTGATTCATCCCAACCACGATAAAGGATTCTACAGGTTGATGGAGAGCATTATTCCAGATTGGAGAAACCGGAAGGAACGGTTGGAGTTGTTTGGTGTGAAATAGGGGAGAGGTGTGATGCGGGTAGGGAAAACACTCCCGCCTGCAATCCAGCAGTAATATCTAAGTCCTGAATCCCAATGAACTCCGGTTATGTCCCAAAAATTGAGGTTTACCTTCATCAGAACTTGATCTGTGTTTTGTAACATCCAGTACGCGGCTCTTAACATGGACAATATTGCGAACTTGGGTTACAATATTTTCGTATTATTCGTTTTTTTCGTATTATTCGGGTATTGATATGGAAATAAAAATAACTCGCCGCCAGCAGCAGTTTCTCAGCAAGTTCTTGGACTTTTACCATGAGGTAGAGGCACCAATACACTACCCGGATCTGGCAGAGCGGCTGGGGATAGGCAAAATCACGGCATATGAAATGCTGCGCCTGCTGGAGGAACGCGGACTGGTAGAGGCGGAATACCATCTACCGGCAAAGCAACGAGGTCCTGGACGTTCTACCGTACACTTTTTCCCAACTCCGAAGGCCAGTCAACTGCTTTTCGAATTAAGCGGCGGTTCTTTCGAAGATGAGGATTGGGAGGAAGTGAAGGAAAATATTTTGCAGCAACTGCGTGAGGGCAAGGCTGCTGGTTATAAAAAATTGCTGTCAAGTCTATTAGCCCGCATCCCAGATCGCAGATCACCGCTTATCTACTCCACCGAAATGATCACTGCTATCTTGCTATCTTTGGAGGGATTGAAGGATTCGGCGGAATTTAGTGGATTAAAAAAACGTTTGCTACGTATTGGCTTACCGGGCGAGATCGGGTTGAGCGCCCTGGGCGGGGTTAGTGCCGCCCTCTGCGTTGTAAAAAATGCCAACCGGCGCGCTTCAACATTTCTCCTGATGCACAGCGGCAAGTACCAGACAATGATTTCACGACTCAACGAAGAGAGCCACCGACACCTGGGTGTTTTTGCCCGTGAGGCTGCAAAAATTGTGGGCGGTTAGTTTTTTTGGCTAATTTATTCGTTTTTTTCACAATTGGAGATTTATCCACTCAGCTCGGTCATCGGCACTCATGTCGGTCCGGGCACGATTGGAGTGGCTCTCCATACAGAGGTGTAATGAAATAAGCTACCCTCAATTTGTTGGAGGAGTTACCACAAGGTACTAAGGAGAACACTATGAATGATTTCTGCCCCTATTTGGAAGATGACCCCCTGATGGAGGGCAAACGGTGCGCCGCGGGCGTCAATTTTGTAAATGTTGGACCGGACCGGAAATTATGCCGGTTGTGCCCACTTTCAAATATAGTCAATATACCTTTATGCCCAAATGTTGAAATATTTATGTTTATTCAAAATTCCCCAGAAGGTATTTTTATAGAAGCAGAGTTTGATTGTTTGGCGAATGACTTACTGACGGAGGAACGCTGCCAGAGCTGCCCGGATCGCTCTGGACTATCGATGTCCATTCCTATGAAGGAGGGTTATCTCATACCCATCCCGGAATGAGTAGTTAAAATGTTGGCTTGCAACGTCCTACTTCTGCTCTATAGGATAGAATTAGCCTGCTGAGGAGAAGGCTGATAAGTTACGAGAGCTGCTCAATAACAAATTGAATATGCATCACAAACCTGAATTCGGTCTGGCGTTCAGCGGTGGTGGGGCTCGCGGCCTTACACACATAGGCGTACTCAAAGCACTAGAAACATCTGGCTTGCAGCCAGATTACCTGGCGGGCACCAGCATGGGTGGTGTGATCGCAGCAGCATACGCCTCCGGGATGGGTCCGGGTAAAATGGAGCAAATTGCCTTTGAATACACCGCAACTCGTAAACTATTGCAGCTTGCAGACCCGACCCTGCCTCGTAATAGCCTTTTTCAGGGCAATCGGCTGCGCACATTCTTTGACCAGCATCTGTAAGGACGCACCTTTGCAGACCTGCGAATCCCCCTGACCTTAGTGGCGGTGGATTTGAACAGTGGTCGTGAAATCCATATACGGGAGGGCTTGGTAGCGGATGCCCTGCGGGCTACCGTCTCCGTCCCAGGTCTGTTACCTCCTGTAGAGCGTGATGGTCAACGATTAGTAGATGGTGGATTGCTCAACAACTTGCCTGTGGATGTTGTCCGTGAGATGGGGGCAGATGCTGCAACTTCCCGGTCTACAGCCAAGTAGGTCAGAAATGCTTCTACCTCGGATGCGCCCAAGCCTTGTGGATTATTTTTGTAGTGGAAAAGAATGTATTGTTTGATCCAATTCAGATAAGCCCCTTCAATTTTATTGGAATACTGTTTCAGGCGAATGGTATCGCGGACTCTATCGAGGAGTTTTTTCGGTTTTGGGTTCATCTCTACTGATATAATAAATTATGATAATTTATTATGGTACAATTTACATCAGATATTTTACATATTTGAATTTCGTATTTTATTTTGGTTTAAATTCAACTGGATATACCGGATATATTACACCTTTGTCTTGTGGTGATAATATCCGTAGAACGGACAATATCCATATTATGCCCAATATTTTTTTGTTTAAAGTGTCCAAGTGGAGATATTACATTAAGAATTTTGCTGATCAACCCATTGGGGCGGACGGCTGCGCCGCCCAACTCCCGTTCACCTGTTGCAGCCAACCGGGCTAGCCGGGCGCTAGCCAGGCTGATTCAGGTGCTTTCTCTTTCCTTAACGTGGAGAGTGGAAGGCAATTTTTCTATCAAAGGAGGAAGTAATGAAAGTTCGAAATGTCTTTGGATTGATGCTCTCTGTAGTGTTACTGCTTGTGGTGGCAGGATCGAGTCTGGCACGCGAACCACAACCCACGGGACCTTCAGAGGCGGCCGGCGCGAACGCAGACCCGGCCGCCAATGCCCCGTGGTTCATCGAGACGGTGGACTCGGGCTCCGGTGTCGGCTCGCATGTATCAGTAGCAATTGATGATAGCGGCACCACCTACATCAGCTACTATGACTCGTACAACAAAGACCTGAAGATGGCAAAATATGTCGGCTCAGGCGGCAATTGCGGTCCGGATAACGATTGGTCGTGTGAGACGGTGGACAGCAGCAGCGACGTGGGGAGATTCAGCTCGATCGCCATTGATCCAACGACCAACCTGCCGGTAATAGCTTACTGGGCTGCCACTTATGAAGTCAAGCTGGCTGCTGCATGGAGCGGCGGTTGGGATATCATAACCGTTGATGATAGCCATGGATACATATCGCTGAAGATCGACTCCACAGGAGCAGCACACATTTCGTATTCAAGTTATGACAAACTTAAGTATGCGAAGCGTGTCGGCTCAGGCGGCAATTGCGGAGGGAACAATTATCAGTGTGACAGCATAGACGTCTGTAGTGGATCTTGCCTGTACTCTTCCCTGGCCCTGGACGG